>Ga0164315_10003236_pt1 | contig 12610 bp, 10 predicted proteins | sample GuaBasSedimGuay6_FD_113737 | JGI IMG/M metagenome (GOLD analysis project Ga0164315, IMG submission 113737) | Subseafloor sediment microbial communities from Guaymas Basin, Gulf of California, Mexico - Guay6, Core 4569-2, 0-3 cm | ecosystem: Environmental > Aquatic > Marine > Hydrothermal vents... | reverse complement strand
TTCTGTTGCATATCGTTTATCTCCATTGTGCCTGTTTTGTACCGAGGGGTGTATGCAGCAGTATTTCAGATGCATGTAGTATTACCCTTATATACAGCGGGCGGGCATGTTAGCAGAATCACTACAGAAAATAATACGGTTAGCCTTATCTTTACTTGAATTGACGGTGCCATCGACAGGGATTGTGGGACAGTGTTCAATTCTATAGCCGGACATATTTAACAGCATTTCATGGTGATATCCCTGCATTGTTGCGTAATGAAGCAGGAAACAAGAATAACAATCGGAAGTGCAGCTAATAACCCGGCCTGAATTTGCGCTGATGCAGCTTGCGAGAATTTTATTTGGATTCTTATCATTTGACGCCAAAACTCTATTATCTTGGGGCTGCTATAATTTTCAGATAAGACTTTAAGGCAGGATCGAAGCGGCATCATGCGAAAAATCAGAAACATTCCACTCATTCGAGCATCTGTGGTCGAACCATTTATCCTGGCTGCCAGAGCAATTGGAACACCGGTTGAAAAATTATTGGAATCTGCTGGCTTGCCCGGAGTGATGCTGGATGATTTTGAGTTGCTCGTACCGGAAATACCTGCATGGAAACTTGCCCAGGCCATAGCACGGATAGAAGACGCACCCCTGTTCGGTCTTCAGGCAACGTTCATATTGGCCCACCAGGACATCAGAACCGTAAGGCCCTTGATAGAAGGATGTATCAACCTGAAGGGACTGCTTGAACGTTTCTGTTTAATCGTTCCTACGCAAACCAACACCGGCCAGTATATTATTGAGGAAGATGGCGAGTTTGTATGGTTAAGGCAAACAGGCCCCCGCTTATTGCCTGATCGTGTGCAGGTGGAGCTTTTTGAAGTCGCAGGCATGATGCAACTGGTTCAACTTGTTGCCGGGGAAAAATGGCGACCACCAGAAATACATTTCAGCTTCAAACATTGTGATCATGTAATCAATGCTGAGCTGCTAAACCCGAGTAAAATAAAGTTTTCACAGCGATATCCTGCGATCGTCATACCACGGGGCATACTCATGCTTGAGGTACCGGATTTGGGCGCAAGCAAAGACTTGGGTATTTCCTTACCTCCTGTCACCCTAAAGGATCAGCTCTTATATGCCTTACCGTCCTATCTGGGGGCACAAAAACTCACTGAAACAGTGTTGTCTGATATTACCGGCATGAGCTTTAGAACATTGCAACGCACTTTAGATAATCAATGCACCAGTTATTCCAGGATTCTCGACCAGGTCCGCTTCCAAAAGGCACAATCCCTGCTGAAAGAGACCGATGAAAAGTTGCTAAATATTTCTATGATGCTGGGCTATGAGAATGCTTCAGCCTTTTCACGCGCATTTAAACGCTGGTCAGGGGTATCACCGAGAGAGTTCCGGACAATTAACGTCCAGATCGGTCACCGTATCTAGCAGGCTGCCGAATAGTTTCGGTGGGGTAACTACGATGCTGTCGACTCCTGTGTCGCCGCTGTAATTCAAAATATTGTCATGAAATGATAAGAATGTATCTTGTTTTACCTATAAGGTACGGATCGCTTTTTAATTGAATCTGAGCTGTGTGACTGGCATGGATGGCTGCGCGGGTGCGCATCATTAAGCACGCCAGTTACAGTCCAAGCGTATTAACTGTAAGGGATAATTTAATGTTAAAAACATTAACAAAATCGCATCAAATCGCAGCGGGTATTTCTCAACGAACCGGTATTACGGTGGCCTTGTGCCTGGTTGCAGGATTGACCCAACATGCCCTGGCGATGGATACCGGCAATCCAGAAGCGATCAAGCCCGCTGAGAAGGAGTACTCTCCTTACCTGGACTACAATTACCCGGATAAGGTTTTCTTTGGTGACACACACCTGCATACCTCCTATTCCACCGATGCGGGCATGTTTGGAAACAGGCTTGGGCCGGAGGAGGCCTACCGCTTCGCTAAAGGTGAGATTGTCACCTCGAGCACCGGTGTTCGGACCCGTTTGCTGCGCCCGCTCGATTTTCTGGTGATCGCCGACCATGCCGAAAATTTAGGGTTATCACCGATGATCAATGAATCAAACCCCGACCTGCTGAAGAGCGAGTGGGGCAAGAAGGTTCACGATCTGGTGAAAGCGGGTAAGTTGGGGGATGCCTATGCGGCATGGGGTGATGCTGTCACCAAACGGAAAGACCCCTTAGCGGATCAGGGCGCCCTGGTTAAAACCATGTGGGAACAACTTACCGCCAGTGCAGAGAAGCACAATCAGCCGGGGGAGTTCACCGCATTTATTGGTTATGAATGGACCTCGACGCCCAGCGGTAACAACCTGCACCGCAACATTATTTTCCGTGGCGGCAAAGACCTTGCAGATCAGATCGTGCCTTTTTCTGTTTATGATTCCGAGGACCCGGAAGATCTCTGGAAATGGCTTGCTAACTTCGAAAAGAAAACCGGGGGACGCGTGCTTGCAATCGCGCACGGCGGCAATCTATCCAACGGACTGATGTTTGACGACATCACCTTGACTAACAAGAAACCGCTCGACCTTGACTACGCTCAGCGTCGCATGCGCTGGGAGCCCATTTACGAAGTTACCCAGATGAAGGGTGATGGTGAAGCCCATCCCTCGCTGTCGCCCAACGATGAATTTGCCGATTTTGAGGCTTTTGACAAGGGCAGTTTCGGTGCTGCCAAGGATCCCGACATGATCCCGCGTGAATACGCCAGAGAAGCATTTAAACGCGGGCTGCAGTATGAAAAGAAACTGGGAACCAACCCTTTCAAATTTGGCATGATCGGCAGCACCGATAGTCACACTTCCCTCGCTACCAGCACAGAAGACAATTATTTCGGCAAGGTCTCTGTAGTTGAACCTAGCGCGAAGCCGATCCGTTTCGAGGAGATGATCACCGGTTACTTACCCGACCCTAAAGGCAAGGACTACACGATCCGCCACGTCTCGACTTCAGCCTCTGGTCTGGCCGCAATTTGGGCGCGCGAAAATACCCGTGAAGCCCTCTGGGACTCGATGAAGCGCAAAGAAGTGTTTGCCACTACAGGCACCCGGCTGCGTGTTCGTGTCTTTGCGGGCTGGGACTTCGAGGAAGATGAGGTAGATCGCTGGGATTTCGCCAAACAGGGTTATACCCGCGGTGTACCGATGGGCGGTGACTTGAGGAACGCCCCTGCTGGCAAGGCGCCCATCATGATGATACGTGCCCTGCGAGACCCCGATGGTGCGAACATCGACCGCATCCAGGTCGTCAAGGGCTGGACCAGCAAAGATGGCAAGGCGCACGAGAAGATTTTTGACGTGGCCTGCTCCGATGACCGGAAGATTGGCGCTGACGCTCGATGCAGTAAAGCGGTCGGCAACACCGTCAATGTCAAGGAAGCCAGCTACAATAATTCGATTGGTGAGCCCATGCTGTTTGCTCACTGGAAGGATCCAGAATTTGATGCCGCGCAACGGGCTTTCTATTACGTTCGTGTGCTCGAGATTCCAACACCCCGCTGGACCACCTTTGATGCAAAATTCTTCGGCGTGAAGATCCCAGAGGGTGTCCCAACAAGCATTCAGGAACGTGCGTACACCTCACCGATCTGGTACACACCGAGTACATAGGAGAAATAATATGAAACTTATATGCGCAATGACATCAGGCATCCTGTTGGCACTAATCCAGACGCAGTCTCATGCTTTTAGTGATGCAGACCCATTCACGGGGTCGGCGTCCAATACCCGGGAGCACCTGCAGCTTGCAGATAGTGATGACCGTCAGGATCGACGCCAGGAACGTGGCAGGTCGGACGAACGCCAGGATAGAAGGGACTGTCGCCAGGACGAAGGATATGTTGGTAAAGACAAGCGCGACTGTAAACAGGAAGAAGTTCGCGATGGTGTAAGAGGCAACCAGGGCGGCAGTGATAACGACGACTAAAGTAATTACTGGCCTTGTATTTTAGGGCCACTTAAGTAAAAAGCGCACTATCTGACTGATATGCCCTTCAACTATAAGATTAATGGTGGAGTGTTTATCTAACAACAAAGGGAGTACCAACAATGAACAACCTATTACTGAAATCAGTTTCGACCCTTCTTTTAACTGGCCTGGTTACCGTGGCCCAGCAAAGTCTGGCTGGAGATTCACGTGAAGGCAGGAGCTACACAGGCGCCGGACCGGGCTGGACAGTCGACATCAATAACAAGAGCCACGCTGTCAACTTCACAACCAGTGAAGGGGCTGTCAGCTACAAATACCCCAAACTGGGGCCAACTGTTCGCGATAAAGGCGCGAAAGTCATTTACTTTGCACATGCCCAAGGAAAACAGCTGAACATCCAGGTAATGGAAACAGCATGCACGGATGCTGCCGGAAAGTCTTACGACACTACCGTGGCCGTTGTCCTTGAAGGACAGGGATACTGGGGCTGCGGTAATTATAACTAGACCCGTTAAAGAAGGCTGGTAATTATATTGACCATATAGTTATCTGGTTTGAAGCAAGCAGGAGGGGGCAGGCCATCAGCCTGCCCCCTTCAGGTTTTTCGGCTTCTTATTGTGTTATGCGTGTCACCTGCTTTTTTAAAAGTCATGCGATGCGGCACTTGGGCAGATCCAGACAGCGGTGTGCATTCTTGAACAGCACGTATAAACAAGGAAAGATCCTTGAGTTTGTCCACAGGTTCATGCCGGGCCTCGAGGTTTTTACCCGCTATGATCGGTCCTGGTTACGCAGTGACCTGGGAGCAGGTCTGTCTGTGGCGGCTATTGCGCTTCCTGTGGGTATTGCCTATGCGGACCTCGCGGGTGTTCCGGCGGTAATCGGCATGTACTCAGCCATCTTTCCGCTGCTGGCCTACGCGCTGTTCGGATCTTCACGTCAACTGATGACCGGTCCTGATGCAGCGACCTGTATCATCGTTGCTGCGAGTCTTGGGCCATTGGCTGGCGGCGATCCCGATCGATATCTCGCCCTGATGGTAATTCTGAGCCTGATGACAGGGATGATGTTCATCCTTGCAGGATGGTCGCGACTGGGATTTATCGCCAACTTTTTGTCCCAACCGATTCTCACTGGATACCTGAATTGCATTGCACTCATAATCATTGCGGGTCAGCTCCAGAAGCTGTTCGGCTATTCCGGTGAGGCAGAGGAATTTTTCCCAAAGCTGACTGAATTTATCGACAAGCTCGATCACTCGCATCTACCCACACTGGTACTCGGTCTCGGCCTTCTCACTGTCTTGATTATCCTGCGTCGAATGGCGCCCAAACTCCCTGCCGCCCTTATCGTTGTGATCATTGGCATCGCTGTGGTAGTGGTGCTCGGGCTGGATCAAAGCGGTGTTGCAGTACTTGGAAGTGTTCCGGCCGGGCTACCTTCCTTGCATATCCCCGTTTTCGACCAGGACACATTTACACCTCTGCTTGGCGACGCGGCCGGCCTCGCCCTGGTCAGCTTTACCAGCGGGGTGCTGACGGCCAAGAGCTTTGCACGACGTAATCGCTATGAGATCGATGCCAATCAGGAATTGATCGCCTTCGGCGCCTGCAATATTGCCTCCGGACTCGCTCAGGGCTTTCCGGTAACCGGTGCAGATTCACGCACCGCAGTCAATAATGCCATGGCTGGCAAGACTCAGCTGGTTGGGGTTGTGGCGGCTGCTTCCATGCTGCTTATCCTGTTCTTTTTGACTGAGCCGCTTGCTTATGTGCCCACTGCGGCACTGGCTGCAGTAATCATGGTGGCAGCCGTGGGACTGTTTGACTTTAAGGAATTGCGCGACCTGTATGGAATAAGCCACCGTGAGCTTCTGCTTTCGGTCGGAACCACGCTGGGCGTACTGATACTGGGTGTACTTCCCGGGGTATTGCTTGCCGTTGCCTTGTCACTCTTTTGGTTGTTGACAGTAACGTCCCGGCCTCATGACTCGGTGCTGGGGCGCGTGGAGGGGATAGACGGTTTTCATGATATTGAGGATTTTACTGAAGCGACCACGATACCGGGGCTCATCCTGTATAGATTTGATGCCAATCTGGTGTTCTTCAATGCTGATTACTTCAGGGGTCGTGTGCGCGAAGTAATCTCCGCAGCTAAAACACCCGTAGAATGGATTGTAGTAGACGCGAGCTCAATCAATGTCATTGATATAACTGCGCTTCAAAAAGTCGACGAGCTTAGAGAGGAACTATCTGCTCAGGGTATCGTGCTCGCCACTGCTTGTGCAAAGCCCAGTCTGGCAAAGTATTTTAAATCAGACTGGGGTGTGAAGTACCTTGGGCTCTACGCGAAATATCGCTTTGACACCATTGAGTCAGCGGTGCGCGCTTTCAGTAACCGTGCCGAGGAGGGTGTATCACTGGTGCCGGATTCCTAGAGGCTTGGAGAAAGTGCGGTGGAGAAGCCTGATGCAGGACTGATCTGCATCATCTCCAGCACAAGATTTCCACCTAAATTATGTTGTCGGGAACAACATGGCGCGTATGATAAACGCGCTGATAATGCAGGCTATTAGCTCACCAATGAAAAGGACTACACCATGAAAACTTCTTACACCCTGAAAACAGGGTCAGCCATTCTGCTGCTCAGTCTGGCCATAGCCAGCAACCCGGTCGTCATGGCAGAAGACGCACAGAGCGAAACTCCTGCCACGGGGGAAGAAAAGGTCGCATGGACACCACCAGCGCCACCACCGGATGAGTTTGACTGGATACAGCTGAATTCGGGCGAATGGCTCAAGGGCGAATTCAAGGTGCTCTATGATGACTCGGTCGAGTTCGACAGTGATGAACTGGATCTGTTGACTATCGACTGGGCTGACATTAAACAGGTCCGCGGACATGCTGAACACAGTATCCACTTTGAAGGCCAGGAAGAAGATGTTGTTGGTAACCTCCAGGTGACCGGTGACCAGGTGCTAATCGTGTCCGGTGAGGAGTCACGTGAGTTTAACCGTGCAGACATTGTCTCCGTCGTGCATGGCAAGCCCAAAGAGAGCAATTACTGGTCAGCGAAATTCTCGCTGGGCCTGAACATCAGTGAAGGTAACAGCGACAGGCGGGATCTGAACTTGGCGCTGAACGTGAAGCGGCGTACGGCAGACTCGCGCTTCATAACGGATTACCTGGGCTATTACAGCGAATCACTGGGTATCAAGACCGATGACAACCACCGCCTGGGCAGCACCTATGACATTTTCAAGACCCGGAGATTTTTCTGGCGGCCGTTACTCGCCGAGTATTTCAGGGACCCCTTCCAGAATATCGCGTCCCAGTTTACGCTCGGTGCCGGCGCCGGTTATCAGCTGATCGATACATCGAAAACAGAATGGAGTGTCGCAGCCGGCCCCGCCGTCAAGTTCACCAGGTTCGAGAATGTTGAACCGGGTGAGAGCGACACCGAGTCGACCGTCGCCCTGTGGTTCGGCACAGACTACGACCGCGAGCTGAACAGTAAAATGGACCTGATCCTCGGCTACCACACGGTCATCGGTAACCAGGATTCAGGTGGTTACACCCACCATTCCATCGCCACGCTGGAAACCGAACTGCTGTCATGGCTGGACTTTGACACGTCGTTTATATGGGACCACGTCCAGCACCCGACCCGCAATTCTGACGGTAGCCTACCGGAGAAAAATGATTACCGCTTCGTGATAGGTCTGGGCTTGGATTACTAGCTGCGGAATGACCGCTTATTGCTTCATCTGAGGCCTCGCACGAAGGTTGGGAATGTCGCTTTGTGGCCGGCAGCCAATAACAGGACGCATTTATGCAAACATCCAGACTAATAGCGCTGCTGTTACTTGTTTCACTGCTCGCCGCGTGTGCAACACCGGGAAGCAAACGGGTTTATCCACTGGAGTCGACGCGACAGCTGCTTGATGAAGCCAGTGCGAATGCGGGTAATGATGAATATATCCGGCAGTTGCTTGATTCCAGGAGCTGGGTCAAGTACAAGCATCTGCAAGAAGACCCGATTGAAATTGGCAAGCGCGCCAACATTCTTGTCCAGCATGAAGAAGTAAAAATCATTGGTCCGTCACAGGAAGATTCGCTTCGATCGCTGGCGCTGAAGTTGTGGATGATTGAAAACGCACAGCATACGATCGATGTGGTCTACTATATTTTCAAATATGATGTGGTCGGACAGGCCATGCTGGGTGCCTTGTGCAATGCCGTCCAGCGTGGTGTGGATGTGCGCATCATGGTGGATTCCGTGGGCTCCATCGATTCATCTCATACTGGTCTGATGGCACTGGAAACCTGTGCAGAGAATGCCGGTTATGTGCGCAATGTTGGTGGTGTGGAAACCGAATACCGGGCACGTGTTCAGGTCGTGATCTTTAACGCCCTGACCAGTCTATCCAGCTGGGCGAATCGTCGTTCTCATGACAAGTTACTGGTCGTCGACGGTGCCTTTCCCGGCAAGGCCATTGTTATTACCGGTGGGCGCAATATTTCATTGTCCTACTATGGTATCAAGGCAGACGGCTCGGAGGATCCTACTGCCTATCGCGATCTTGAAATTCTCATCAAGTCACGCGCATCGGATACTTTTAGCGGCACCACGGTGGGTGATACCAGCACCATTTATTACAGTCTGCTGTTTCTTCACAAGGGGAACAAGCGCCTTCAGCCGGAGGAATTTACTGATGCGGAAGACTTCACTGCAGTTCCTGATCCGTATCGGGCTGAGCGCGAACGGGCCCGGCAAGACCTTGAACACCTGAAACAGGTACCCGCGATCAATCGCGCCATGGCCGGAATGCCCGAGTACATGACAAGCGGTTTCCAGGACTCAGAGGTATTGCTGGCCCATGAGCTTGGCAATCTGACTAACCGTAATGTCGTCACGGAAGTTCACCGCAATCTCGCTGATAACCCGAACTCCATCACGTCTATCCTTGCAGAACACGGGGATGAGCTAAGCAGTGAGGGTACGTTGCGAGTTGTCTCGCCTTACATGTTTATTGCCCTGTATTACGATGCAGACGGGAATGTTATTCAGGATGGTGCAGCCGATATGCATCGATGGTTGAGTGAACACCCGGACAATAAAGTAGAAATTATCACCAATTCTGTACTCACCAGCGATAACTTCATGGCACAGGCCATGATTGATATGGATGTCGGGCCGCGTCTGTTACTGACGCCGGAGCTGGAAGAGGCCTGGTTATCCGGCTACAAAAAGGGTGAACTGAATGAAGCCGTTGTCGCCAGTGAAGAGTGGCAGAAGCAGGTGAACCACCCGCAGCTTTTTATATACGAGACAGGCAAACTGGATGCCGCAACCCTTGGCAATGGCTCTAAACAATACGGGAAGCTGCATGCCAAATTCTTCCTGGGGGAAAAAGTCGGCTTTGTTGGTACTGCGAATTTCGATTACCGTTCCCGGCTGTTCAATAATGAAATGGGGTTTTTCTACAAGAGCGATGTAGTAAAACAGGATCTCATTGATATCTTCGAGGACCTCAAGGCAGACTCTTATCGCTGGGGTTCCCCGGAATGGCTAAATATGCGCAAGCAAGTCATAGACCTGGGTGGGATGAAAGGCTGGTCGACTCGTCACCAGCGCTCCATTTTCAAGTTTATGCGTGCGACCGGTATTGATTGGTTGATTTAGAATTAGTCCCTTGGTCTCGGTTTGTTAAGGGTTGGTCGTCCCTCTTTACTATTCTTGCAATCGAGGGATCTCACTTATTGTTGTTTGTTGACTTACTCTTCATCTCTTGAAAGATGGAGCTTGCTCTCAGCTTAATTCTATTTGAAGAGCCGGGAGTGAAGAGAAAAACAGCGGGTAACCCGCAGGCGTTGAAGGCTGGTGTAATCGTTAGTATCGAAGGAAAGGTTCAGTGCTCAGAGGTCTTGAACCAGTCGCGTGCATTACACGTTCCGGAATAATATCCATTGTTCTACAGGACATATCATGAATCCCGGTCAGCATATTGTCCTGAGGTACAGATGGACATCAGGACTCCTGCTATCCGGGCGTGTAATGCGGACTGTACTCAGGCTGAGTAGCGCACTACCTCGACACTCATGCAGAGGTTAACGCTGTCGCTGACAAGTTTCGACATGCCGTCCATGCCAAATTGTGAGCGATAAATCGTTGTCGTCGCCTTGACGAGCATACGGTTTGCCTTGTTGCCTGATATGGACTCAATGGCCGTGCTGCCAGCTGCTTCCTTGAGGGGTGTTAAGGTCACAGCAAATACAACCGGTTTGGTAACGCCGTGCACAGTCAGGTCGCCAACAATGTTTGCGGTATCCTGACCGGTCCATTCAAAGCCACGGCTGACAAACAGGATCTCGGGGTACTTCTCGACATCAAAGAAACGCTCGCCTTTTATAAGGGCCTCGATCATGTCGCCCTTGGTATCAAGACTGGCTGTGTTGATCACAAGCATGGCATGCCCATCAGCTGATGTAGTGGGTGTGAGCACAAGTCCGCCTTGAACTTCATGGAAGTCACCTTTTACCTCGTTGAACATGCTGGTGACGCAAAAACCGACTCGCGAGGTATCATTTTCTATACGGTAGAGATTCCCGTCCTGGGCCGCATCCAGCATCGCGTTTATCAAAGAGGGCTCAACTTTGCCGTCCATGAACGGCGAGCACAGCTCTCCTTCGCCGCTCTGCTCTGCATGCGACAGTGATACCCAGCTGATCGCCAGGAGTCCAATCAGTATTCGTTGCAATAATATTTTGGTATCCATAATTCATACCTCCACATAATAATATGTATATGAGAATATCCTAATATACTAACTTAGTCAAGCCGCTAGCGGTAAAGTTCATATAGATTCAATATTATATTTACATTACAGTCAGTGGCTTGGAATGGTTACCTAATCAGTGATTTAGATATGGGAGGAGCTGGATTCCCGCTTTCGCGGGAATGACGAAAGGGTGAGGGGGTGTGTGCGGGGCTACTTTTTTTGCTTTTCCAGATCCAGGGAGGCGGAGTTAATGCAATAACGCAGTCCGGTAGGTGCGGGGCCATCTTCAAAGACATGCCCCAGGTGGGCGTCGCATTGGACACAGATGACCTCGACACGCGTCATGCCATGACCACTATCGGTTTCAGTCTTGATGTTTTCAGTGACTCCCGGGCGTATGAAGCTGGGCCAGCCGCTACCGGAGTCGAATTTATCGTCCGAGCGGAATAACGGGGTGCCGCAACAGATACAGGCGTAAACACCCGCATCCTTGCAATCGTGATATTGGCCGGTGAATGGTCGCTCCGTACCCTTGCCGCGGGTGACCTGATACTGTTCCGGCGTCAGTTGTGCCTGCCATTCGGCGCTGGTCTTTTTGACTTTTTTACTCATGGTCGTTATTTCGACTGCTGCCCGTGTAGATGCGTGTGGCTCCTGTTTCCAGTTTTTGCAGAAATTCCGTGGCCGTGGCAACGCCGATGCCGGCTTCGGCGCGCGCTTGCGGATCCTTGCTGTTTTCAACTTCCTTTTCAGCCCAGCCGAGAAACTCGGTCACGGCCGTGATCTGTTGATCGACCGGCAGCGACTTCAGATAGTCGCTCGGGCTCGCCTTGACGCGATTACCTTCAAGGACCTCAAGATTGAACAGGAGTTTCATTTGCCGGGTTCCTCATCAGTAATTTGTGTATGCGGACCGTCTTAACCATGTTCTCCTTGATCTGCACAATGTCGACCGGGTGGTTATCGAGCAGCAGGCTGGTGCCGGTTTCCGGGATCATTTCCATATATTCTGTGATCAGGCCGTTAAGCGTTTTCGGCCCGGTAGTGGATAGAGACATACCCAGTGCGCTGTTTAACGCACGGATGCTGATGGAGCCGTCGACCAGCCAGGTACCGTCATCCTGTTGCTGAATGTCTTCAATGTGGGCTGACGGGTCGGAGGTGAACTCGCCGACAATCTCTTCGAGGATGTCCTCAAGTGTCACCAGCCCCTGGATATCTCCGTATTCATCAACGGCGAAGCCGATGCGTCGATGTTCGCGCTGGAAGTTAAGCAGCTGCCGGTTCAGTGAGGTGTTCTCCGGTATAAAGTAAGGCTCGCGTGCAACACCTTGCAGCGTTTCCTGGTCGAGCTGGTCACGGTAGAGCAACGGTAATACCTTGCGCATGTGTAATATACCGATGACATTTTCAATGGTTTCGCGATACAGTGGCAGGCGTGAGTACTGGCTTTCCATCAGCAGTTTGCGCGAGATCTCCCAGTCATCTTCAATATCAATACCGGTTATTTCGTTACGCGGCACCATGATGTCCTCCACGGTCACTTTTTCCAGGTCCATCAGGTTGAGCAGCATGGACTGGTGGCGCTTCGGGATCATGGCACCAGCTTCGGTGACGACGGTGCGCAGTTCCTCGGTCGTGAGGGCATTACTGGCCCCGTCTTCCGGCGAAACACCGATCAGCTTCAGCAGTCCGTTGGCGATACCATTGACCACCCAAACCACGGGCCATAGCAGTTTTAACAAGGGGGTGTAAACAAAGGCAGCGGGGAAGGCGACGCGCTCGGGGTGCAGCGCGGCCAGTGTTTTTGGCGTCACCTCGGCGAACAGCAGAATCACGATGGTCAGCACCAGGCCGGCGGCGAACAGCAGGCCGGTGTCA
>Ga0164315_10003235_pt1 | contig 12610 bp, 8 predicted proteins | sample GuaBasSedimGuay6_FD_113737 | JGI IMG/M metagenome (GOLD analysis project Ga0164315, IMG submission 113737) | Subseafloor sediment microbial communities from Guaymas Basin, Gulf of California, Mexico - Guay6, Core 4569-2, 0-3 cm | ecosystem: Environmental > Aquatic > Marine > Hydrothermal vents >... | reverse complement strand
GCTGCCTGAATTGATTTTTGTACCAGTTTGTTTTTTGCTTATGTTGTGACTTCAGCTCTGATAAGAGAACCTTAATATGAGCCTTAATCTTTTTGCTGTAATCTCGCCTTTGTTCAGGGGCCAGGTTCCAGAACTCACCGAAAGTAGGCAGCCAATCTCGATTCTCATCTTCATAGAAATTTTGTTGAGACATCTGGGACATTTCATCGCCATTACCACTAAACTGACCGCTCTGTCCATAATCACTTAATTGACCACTCTGGCCGTAATCGTTAAATTGACCACTCTGGCCGTAATCGTTAAATTGACCACTCTGATCATAAAAGTCCTGTTGCCCACCAGGGAAAACCAATGAGGAGGGCATTCTATCCCAGGATCCACCTTTAATTGACCCTTTGTCATATCCATTTGGATTAACAAACAAATCAGATTGATTGCCACTTACTGATTGATTTCCATACGCAGAGGAAGCCTGTTGTTGGTTGGCATTATAACCATCATCATACTGATTTAAATCACCAAAACCTGGAACCTGCGCCACTACCATTGAATTAACAGAAAAAAACAGGATAAATACAAACAGTAATAAAACTGCATTTACATATCTCATCACATCGCCCCGTTCATATAAAATTGTATAGAACAAAAAAACAGATAATTAAATCTTCTCATACTTGTACTACGACATGACGAATAAATTTGTTGCAATGACAGTATTTTTACTTTTCAATAACAATGTAACTAAGTTAATTAAGTTAATGAAGAATGAAAGAAGAAAGGCAGCAAAATGAATAAACAGCCTGTACTCATACAAAATGGCGAAATTGTCACACCTTATTCCAGATTTAAAGCAGACTTACTAATTAAAGATGGAATTATTGATACTATCGGAAACATAACAGAGGAAGACCACTTTGAAATCATAGATTGCACAGACAAGCTTATTTTACCTGGAATCATCGATTGCCACACCCACATGGAACTGCCAATGAAAGACACTTCTTCTGCTGATTCTTTTTCTACAGGAACAATTGCAGCAGCCTACGGTGGCATCACAACCATTATAGATTTTGCAGGTATGGCTGAAGGAAAAAATCTGGTTCAGGCATTTAACGATAGAAAGTCTCTTGCTTTTGGAAATTGTGCTACAGACTGGTCACTTCATTCTTGTATTAAAGGCTGGACAAAAGCTGCAGAAAAAGCTGTGACCACGCTTTTGAAGGAAGGAGTAACATCTTTCAAAATGTTTACAGTATATAGAGATCGGGGCATGATGAGTGAAGATTCAGAAATATACAATGCCATGTCCTATGTCTCAAAAGCAGGAGGTATTATAACCGCCCACTGTGAAAGCCAGGGACTTACAGATGCTCATACCGAAAAAGTGCTTGAGGCAGGAGATCTGTCACCATCAGCATTGGCTGAAAGTAGACCAAATCACGTTGAAGCTGAAGCTGTACAAAGATTGATTACATTTGCAGAAATCACTGGTGGGCGGCTCTATATTGTTCATATGTCTGCCCGTGAATCACTGAGAGCCCTGGTTGAAGGAAGAAGAAAAGGTGTTGATGTATCCGGGGAAACATGCCCTCAATACCTGTTGTTGAATCGTAATGCTCTTGAAGGTGCTGATGGTCATCTGTATACCTGCGTTCCTCCCCTTAGAGATCCAATTGACAATCTCACTTTGTGGGATGGAGTTGAAGATGGCCATATTTCGACGATTGCAACAGATCATTGCCCATTTAACAGTTTGCAAAAAGCAGAACATAAAGATGATTTTACCAAAATGCCTCTTGGCCTTGCAGGGGTGGAAACACTCTTACCTCTAATATATAATTTTGGTGTCAAGCAAGGAAGAATCAGTGTTAGTCAAATGGTGCAACTTCTATCAACTAATCCGGCTATGATTTTTGGAATGTACCCTCAAAAAGGTATTCTTCAGCCTGGAAGTGACGGAGATGTCACTATTTTTGATCCGAGGAAAGAGATGATTGTAACAAACAGTATGCTCCATTCGAAGGTCGACTATTCTCCCTATGAAGGAATGAAAATTAAAGGATGGCCTGTAAGAACAATTTTACGGGGAAAAACTATTGTAAAGGATGGAAAATATACAGGCAAACATAGTGATGGAAAATTTGTAATTCGCACCCCTTACGGTGCTTAATCCTACTCTGAAGGTGCATCTCCATCTTCATCATATGGTGCATTCAATTCAGATTCTGACCAATGTCTTATTGTCATTTTTTGGCCCGAATACACACTGAGTTTTTTATTTATAACAGGACCTTTAAAACTGTTTTGCCCTTGTGTCTCAAGGTCTTTCAGTTTTCGATCTTTGTTAGCAAAATTAGTCAAATAATCTGATGATACTGTCATACCAACAGCATTGTTTACTCCTGAGGATTTAGAATGAGCAGCAAGCCTTATTGAGTTTTTGGTATTTAACGATAGAAAAGCTACCTTCTGAGCAACTTCAGGTAGAACCTCAATGGTCACACTCCTGATTTTATCTCGCCCTTTATAAGGATTTTTAATTCTCTTTTTCGTCGATTCGTCGGTATCTTCCTCGTCATCCTGGTTAGATTCATTTACAAGAAAATGCCTATCAACCCCTAATACCCTGCAACCTACAGCAATAATTCTGGTTTCAGTATCTCTACCACCATTTCCGCTGCTCTCAACAACAAAACTGGCAAGTAAATCTACACTATCATTAGGAGCAATAAAAGCCATCGCTGTTGCCTGATCTGTTTTGATGGCAATAGCCACTTTCCCGGGAGAAACCAGCTCTGACAAACGATCTATCACATCATAGGTCCACATTTTCCTAAGGAGCAAGGTATCAACACCAATGTTTCGAGTTGAAATAGCATCTACCAATTCTGTGACAGACACAGCATATTTGGCGTCATCGGGAATTGAAGAAACTGGAACTTTTCGTACCTCAATCTGTGCAGGATGTATAAGTTTGTTTGCCTCCAGCCGTGATTTAGAGAAAACAGCGGTAACCATAGGTTCTGTAGCTGTTTTATCCGTTTCTACCTTAACATCAGTTTTCACTTCTTCTGAAGTACCACAGGAAGATAGTAACACTGCTGCTGCAAAAAAAGCGCAAGCCCAAAAAACCCCTATATTTTTTCTAGCCATAATAAAACCTCAAAGTAAATGAACAAATGACTGCCACAGTACATGACTTAACAATCGTATTTGATAAGTAAAGTAGTAATTACTCTAAACTTAACTTCGGCATTTTCACAATATATTATAAATCAAGGTCATTTACCTGCATATTCCATTATCCTTCATCACGAGAGAAGGAAATAATGATTAGGTTTGGTAAAATACGCAGGTTAATCAGGAACACGCATTATTGCCGCACCAACAGACTGAAGCCTTCTATCTATTTCTTCATAACCTCTGTCTATCTGACCAATATTGCCAATCCTTGTTGTTCCTGTAGCACATAAACCGGCTAGTAACAAAGCCATTCCTGCCCTGATGTCGGGGCTGTCAATTGTTGCACCAACAAGTGGGGCCTTACCAATTACAATAGCACGATGTGGATCACAAAGAACGATTCTTGCACCCATTGAATTTAAACGATCAACAAAGAAAAGTCGTGATTCAAACATTTTTTCAAAGAACAAAATTGTACCCTCACATTGTGTTGCCACAACAAGCATAATACTCATTAAATCGGAAGGAAAAGCAGGCCATGGGCCATCATCAATCTTGGGAACAGCACCGTGACAATCCATTGTAATTTTCATTTCCTGATTAGCAGGAACCAGGATACTATTTTCTTTCCTTTCATACCTCACACCTAAACGCTCATAGGCAAGCTTGACCATTCGAAGATCATCGTGATTTACCCCTTCAATTGTAAGTTCGCTACCAGTCACTGCTGCAAGACCAATATAACTTCCAATTTCAATATAATCAGGACCGACCTCATGTTCTACAGGTGAAAGCTCTGTCACACCTTCAATTACAAGTGTATTTGAACCAATACCAGAAATCTTTGCCCCTCCTTTATTTAAAAATCGGGCTAATTCACAAACATGAGGTTCACTGGCAACATTATGAAGTACTGTCTTACCAGTGGCCATACTTGCAGCCATGATTGCATTTTCAGATGCTGTAACTGAAGGCTCATCAAGTACAATCTCACAACCTTTAAGAGTAGTACTGCCCGTTGATAATTCATAACCATTGGCAATAGTGACCTCAGCACCTAATGCTGCCAGAACATGAAGGTGAGTATCAATTCGCCGTCGTCCAATTACATCACCACCTGGAGGTGGAAGTAAAACCTTTCCAAATCTTGCAAGTAAAGGACCAGCTAAAAGTATAGAGGCCCGGATTTTCCTGCACAGATCAGTACTTAAACTGCCGTCTCTTACTGTAGAGGCATCAATTGCAAGTTCATTTTTTTTATCCCAGTGAACCTGAGCACCTAAATCCTGTAACAAAGCTACCATCGTTTCTACGTCTCTGATCCGTGGCATATTTGAAAATTTGACCTTTGTTTTAAATAGTAATGTAGCAGCCAACAGGGGAAGTGCTGCATTCTTGTTACCACCAGCTTTAATTGTACCGGTAAGAGTCTTTCCACCTTCTATAACGAATCTTTCCATAATTTTATTTATCCTTCCAAAAGCTTTTTTATTAACACTAATTTTTTACTGAACTGTCTTCTTTTGTAATCTCAAGAAATAATTCTTCAAGACTATGATCGTTTTTTGACATCTGTGCTTTAAGTTCATCCATTGTGCCCAGTGCAATAATCTTGCCATGATTTATTATTGCAATCCTGTCACAAACAGATTCTGCGACAGACAGTGAATGGGTTGAAAGAAAAACAGCTTTACCTGAGTTGGCCATTTCACGATATAATTCTTTCATTACTAAAACTGAAGCTGGATCAAGACCTACTGTAGGTTCATCCACTATCAATAGTTTTGGTTCATGAACCAAAGCTGCGCTCATTACAAGTTTTTGTTTCATTCCGTGAGAATACCCTTCAATGAGCTGGTTTCGAACATTATCGATTTTAAAACCCTCAAGATACTTCGTAACTTCTTCCAGGGCTTTCTTTGTACCTAGAGACCAGAGACCAGCAACAAAAGCGATATATTCATCACCTGTTAACTTATCATACAAAAAAGGTCTATCGGGAATATATCCAATACACTGCTTCGCTTTCTGAGAGCTAACTTCCATTGAATGACCATAGACTGATATTTTACCTTCAATGGGCTTCATTAATCCTGCTATAAGTCTAATTGTTGTAGTTTTACCTGCCCCGTTAGGACCCAAAAACCCAAAAACCTCACCACAGGCTACTTTAAGTGAAACATCTGACAAAGCAGTAAAATCTCCATATTTCATTGATACAGATTCAACTAAAAGAGCTGCATCGTTTGAGCCCATATTTGAATCTGAGTGAGTATTTTTCATATTTTTAGAACCATTACTTATTTACTGAACCATTACTTTTATTTGAAGTTGTAAAATTATAAGTCACAGGAAGCTTTGCATTAAATTGAGCCCTTAAAACCATCAAACCTACCAATTTCTTTTTTTGTTTCATATAATCAAAGAAACTAGAATTTATTATCTTGTTATCACTATATGAGGCATGTCTAAAAAGAACTTTTCCATCAGATTTTTTCACAAAAAAGCCCATATGGGTGACATCAAGACCTTCTTTTGAACATACAAGAGCTACTATATCTCCGTTTTGAAGAATATTCCTCTCTCTTTCAAGAGTGTTAATATCAAAATAATGAATATTTACAGGCTTTGGAGATTTCATAAAGCTATCTTCAACATAGAACGTTCTGTTTTCTTTCACCTTATTTAAAATAACAGTTCTTACCTTACTTTGTTTATTATTTGTCGCAACATTAAAAAGATAACTTTTCTGAACGTTATTTTCAGCCCATTTTGAGACAAAATGATTTCGATGATGATTCATCAATGAAAGCCCCTTAGCGTTAAACATAATATCAATCAAACGATTTAAAAATAATTGACTCACCTTATTATCCTTAAAAGGAGCGTTAGAATTAGCACTGTCTTTAATCAGAACTTTAGAATTAGGTCTAATTTTCTCAGTGTTGTTAACCTCAATACTCTTATTGTCGGGAAACAGACTCTTAAAATCTTTTGAGGCTATAGTTAAAGCGAGGACGTGCTCAACATAAGTCATACAATCAAGATGTTTAAAACTTGTCGCCAGAGTTTTGACAGGTAGAGGATTAATGTTATCAGCCTCTTTTTTAACCTTTTTGGCTTTTTCAGCCTTTCGTTGCTTTTTTATGCGCTTTTTAGTATCACAACGATACTTTCGGCCGAGGAAATAGGAAGATATAAATGCAATTTTATCATCATCGTTTTTTTCTGAAGCGAGAGCAATCAATTTTTTACACTCTGTCTGAAAAGACAAATCCTCAATATTCACAGAGCTCACCTCTGATTTTTCTTTTGATATGTCCTTTTGTTTCAACTCTTTTTTGCTGCATCCTAATGGAAGTAAAAGCAATGAAAGAACAAGACCGTTGACTAAAAATAATGAACAGGCTTTACGTACGAAGTAAAGACCTGACAATAGATGTAAACGACATAATATACAATAAAAATACCGGGACAAACAGTACAAAAAATGCGATTTATGAACCACTTATGTTACCTCCAAAAAAACATTGTAACATATTTGTTTTAAGAATGACCTCCTTCTGCGTTTCTAATTATTTGCAAATAACTTCGTATAAAAAATAACAACAAAAAGTTCATGTAAATTAAACTCTGCAATTAGACCCTTCCCATGGATTGCAAAATTTACTATACTTAATAGTGAGGTGGTGTGATCATTTTTGTATATAGCTTGTAATACTGCCTATGAGCTACAGTTAATATCAGATACTGGTTTATTATTTTTTATTATTTTTCACGGTTACCTCTGGAGGTTTGTATGAACGGCCTAAAGCAACTGTTTATGAACTCAATACTTGTTTTATTCTTTTCCCTTTTGCTTTCCACCGAAGCTATTTACTGTTGTGGATTGCCTGCCCATCCTAACGTTGCAATTGTTATGGAAGGTAAGTCTGACTATGACGGCCCTGGAGCAAGCAGCTTTTTAGTCAAAGAAGATGAATCAATCACCTGGAAAGCCTACTGGGATCCATCAGGAACCTCAGCTGCAGCCTTACTCGGCCTTGGCGGGCTATCACCTGCTGCAAACTTTCAGGGCCGTGATCTATATGAAATTGATGATTACACTGAACTAGTGAAAACAGGCAAAAGCAAACTAAAAGTAAAAGAGATTACCAGTTTAAGAGATGGCACAGCGATATCCGATGCCGGTGGAACTATCTCTGGCTCCAACTTCAATCGTATTGGCGGAAACTATGGTAGTTCAAATATACATGCAGGGCATGCAACTCCACAAGCATATTCTACTTCTCAAGCTCCAATCCCAGGAACTACCTACACCTGGAAAGAAGTAGGTGGAGCATGGGCTGGAGGAATGGGTACCTGGGAAATGACAGACGCAGGCTTTCAAGTCAAATGGACCTTAAATGAAAACCAGACAATGTCACTTGCTGATCAACCAACAGCCTTTACCGGCAATACCCTGCCATATGTCTATAAGACCCCTTCTGAAGATGGCAAAATTGGGGTTGGACTTTCCTGCGAATCATCGATAGACCTGAAATATGAATCCGGCGGAGCAAGATATACATGGTCGGAAGATAAGGTCAATGGATCTGGAGGTGTAGTAAGCACACGAGGGCCATTTTCTGTTGAGTGGGGAGGAACACTCAACCGTGCCGGCGGAGGTGATCTTCAGCAATGTTCAGTCGCTGTTGAAGATGTTTCCGGACCAATCGGTTATGCAATAACTCCTGACTCAATATCTGGGGAAACAGGTATTGCACCTGGTGGTGGTTTTGAGATAAAAATTGCAGACAACTACCCTTACGGCAGCGGAAGTGTAGAAGGTGAACTTGTCTACTCGACTGTTGTAAATGATTGGGAACAAGAACCTGGTGAAAAAGAACTTTGTGGCGACCAGTATCATCCCCATCATTCAGCCTGCAACTGTATGGCAAAGCATAAAGAACGATGGGTCTGGAAATCAGTCTCCCTCAGTGGTGGTAGTCAGACGATAGTAAATGGAACAGACGGATTCCCTGCTTATGCAATTTATACTATCTCAGGAGGTAGTGATATTGAGCCCCTTCCCTGGCATTATGCTGATCTTTCCAACAGCTATGAAGATTACCTTAATTTCGAATCCTGCAGACCTAAAGTTTTAGTTGCAGCAAGAGATCACCATGGCTTTGGTCCTGCTGCCCCATACTCTGATGGCGATGAAAATGCCCAGGCTAGTGAAGCAATTGCTCTTGGTACTGTTGTACCCGTAGTTTCAGCAAACCCAGACGATGCACTGCCAAATCCTGACAAGGGCACAGTATTTAGCGCAATGGGCAGAGATGGTACTGACTTTGGCCTATGGGCAGGAATTGATCAGATTACAGATACTGGAATGCCAGACATCAGGGTGTTTGTTAAAGATACAAAATACGACTGGACTATCCTTTACGGTCACCAGGATTCTCTTGATGGTACTGTTGCAGGCTATAAGTCAGGTCGCGAAAGTGGTTCCGGTTCCAGTGATACTAACGAAGATTCCCCATATCCAGGGGAAGCCCCTGCAAGCTGGGTATTTTCTGAAGAGATGGATTATGCAGATCAGCTGGATATGATCCGCAATGGTGGCTTTGCCCCTATGCAGTTTATCGCTAACGGAACAGGTGCCTATGGCTTCTGGGCAGACGAAGACTCAAGACTTGTCTTTAAAATAGTTACCCGCGATAATATTAACCAGTGGGACGAAGGTCAGGCACCAACATATACTGTTTCATTAAGTGATGGTCCGGCAGGAACAACGGCTGACGATTCTGAACTTGATATGAATGATGGTGAATTTGAATATATTTTCAGAGATCCAAACAGAGGTGACGGAATTGACCCTGACGAATGCACTTTAACTGTTACAGCTACAGATGCCAGCGGAAATACAAGAACCATGACAATTCATTTCTTTATTGCCTGTAACGAGCTTACCTTAAAAACCCTTGAAGAAGAACGACATCAGGTAGATTCGTGGTTCTAAAACAACCACTTCGTGCATTTAAACATACAAGTCAGGCCAGCAGAGCATACAAGTCAGGCCAGCAGGGTATACGAATTAGTACATAAATATATACGATCAGGTAAAAACATCTTAACTAACCACTTTAAACTCATATCTCCGAAGTTTTCGTCTGTAATTAATTATATTAAAAGCAGACCTAAGCTACCGCTGCTTCTTATCATGTTTTTGTCTGTTGCCTTCCTCTATGGAGTTCATCTTCTGGGAGTTAAAATGCTCTCTCTTATGGATGAAGTAGAACTCATCGGTGCCATATTAAAGGCATATCTTCTTTCTGCAATTTTTTTATGCCTTCTGTTTATGTTAATTTTTTCAAATATAATAAACAGCCTCTCATCTTTATTTTTATCAGAAGATCTGGATCTACCACTGGCTTCACCTCTTTCTATCTTCTCAATTTATATATCCAGATTTACAGAAGTGATGATTAAGAGTTCGTGGATGGTCATTATTCTTCTTATACCAATAATGACAGCCTATGCTGCAAATTATCATTCACCATGGTTTTTCCACCTTATATGGCCTTTTTTAATCCTGCCATTTCTCTCACTATGTACCGGCACAGGTATGATTATAGGATGTATTATGGCCGCAACCTTTCCTGTTAAGAGAACAGCCACTGCTATGAAGGCTATTTTTGTAATTGGAATAGGAATTTCTATAATTATACTCAGACTTCTCCAGCCTGAACAACTTGTTGTTCCTGAAAAGTTCTATGACTTTGGAAGATTTCTAATGTCGCTCCATTCTCCGGCAGCAACTTCTCTTCCAGGATATTATTTATCTAAAATTATCATTTCATTTCTCCAGATGGATTTTTTTCACCTATCATCTCTTTCTGTAAAATATCTGGTTCTTCCACTAATCCTCACTACTGCCTCATGGTTTGTTTTTAAAAAGCTCTTCATTAAAGGATGGAGGAAAATGCAAATTTCACCTGCTGCTGATTTGACAGAAAAAACAAATTTGAACAACCCAATGAATCATCAGAGGCACTTAAATCAGAGTTTTTTGGAGAAAGTCATTGAGAAAACCGGAAAAATATTAAAACTCACATGCGGAGAAACTGTTATTTTAAAAAAGGAAGTTCTCATTTTTTTAAGAACTCCTGCACTATGGATTCAAACTGCAATGATCTTTGTAATTATTCTAATTTACATTTATAACATACAACTGTTGCCGGCAAAATCACTTGCCAGTCTTAAAGCAGAGCTCCCATCGATTACAGCATTTTGTAATATTGCATTTATCACCTTCATTGTTACTGCTGCAGCTTTAAGATTTGGATTTCCATCAGTTAGCATGGAAAGAAATGCTCTGGCACTTATATTGGCCTCGCCTTGCTCTGACAAAAATTATATAAAAGTCAAATTTCTAGCTTCAGCACTACCTCTTATGCTTCTGGCACTCTTGCTTTCAACTACTTCAAGTTATCTCTTTGAATCAGCAACTCTTGTTACAATTACGGTAATATTAGATACATTGCTTCTGGCCGTTACAATAACCTCTTTTGCATTAATGTTCGGAGTCATTTACGGAAACCTCAATTCTGCGGACTTTACAGAAATACCTTCAGGATTTGGAGGAATGATTTTCATGATATGGTCATCAGTATTTACTATCGTTTTCCTTGGCTTACAGGCATATCCTTTTTACATGCATTTTTTGACAACATCCTCCATATATGTAATGAATGCCCCGGAAAAAGTAACCGTGGTAATGGCCATGATCTCATCTATAGCACTATGTTTTACATCATTATATTTTTCTATGAAAAAGGCTGTAAAAAATCTGGGCGATTTAATTTAAGAGCTATCGAACCTTACTCACCATACTTCTCTCGAAGTTTGTCGTGATGTGCATCAATTTTCTTAATATAAGTCTTGTTCACCATCCGACATACAAGCTCTTTGCAGGCATATCCATTGTCAACCTTGTAGGGATGATAAGATACTTTAATGATAAGATTTTTAAGATCAAACCTGTGTTGAACAAAAATACCATCAACACCCTTACTGGCATCCTTTTCAGCTTTACCATAGTCTGTTTCCAGACTGGATAAAAGCCCCTGAAAAGAAGCATCTTCATAATTATAAAAAATTTTAACAATAGCAAGCTCATCTTTATAAAAATAATATTCAGAAGAAATGTTTCCTCCCCCTCTAACAGGAGAAACAGCTGTCAGTTTTGAAAAATCTTTAGCTTCCATAAAATACAAGTGACCTAAAGATCTGACATGAGGAACATCAAGAGGAGATAATTTACGTTTAGCAACAGTGATTTTGCCACGAACAACAGACTTTACTTCCTTAAAAGAAGAGAGCCATTTTGCCCCAAAATATGCGTCATCATAGGTGCCGGCAACAACAGTTACAGGAAAAGATACCACAATCAACATAAGGACACATACCAAAGCCAATCTGTCACTGTTATACATTTAATCACTTTCCTTTTTTTTACTCTGAAAACCGTGTCCCTGCGACGATAAAATAGCAGTCAGGAATGGTCATAGAATTTCTCAAACTCAACCCTACCAAATTACTCTTACTAAAGGCTATGAAATTGCTCTTGCTAAAGGCTATGGAATTACTATCTGTTCATGGTGTAACCTTATCATGTTATGACGTTGAAATAGAAAAAAGGTTACGAAAAAAGGTAAAAGTGGGAGACAATTCATTCCCTGACATAGGTTCAAAATACAAAATTACCGGTCTCCTTGGTGAAGGTGCCATGGGTGCAGTCTACAAAGCCGAGCATTCAATCCTTCAAAGAACTGTTGCTATTAAACTTGTAAATTCCCAACTAATTGCTTCAGGAAACAGTATAAGACGATTTATCCAGGAAGCCCGGTTGACTGCTCAGCTCAACCATCCAAACATTGTTCAAACATATGATGTTGACAAAACCAATTCAAAAGGTGTCGATACTTTCTTTCTTGTCACAGAATTTGTTGATGGAAAAACACTGGAAGAAGAAATTCCTGAAATATCAAAAGATAACCTCCCTGAGATAATACGAATTATTACAGCGGTATTTAAAGGCCTTGAACAGGCACATAAAGCAGGTATTATTCATAGAGATATCAAACCTGAAAATATTCTTATCACATCAGACAGAACTATAAAAATAGCAGACTTTGGTATTGCAACAATATCAGATGGTACTGACTCAAGCCTTACTGCCGAAGGTACATTAATTGGAACACCTGCATTTATGGCTCCTGAACAAATTGCCCCCTCAAAAGATTTGCAGGTAAGCTATAAAACTGATTATTACGCTGTGGGAATAATAATGTACAGAATGTTTTGTGGCATCATGCCCTTTTCCGGCAAAAACATTCCTGAAATACTATCTAAACAATTAAGAGAAATACCTGTAAGG
>Ga0164315_10003234_pt1 | contig 12613 bp, 10 predicted proteins | sample GuaBasSedimGuay6_FD_113737 | JGI IMG/M metagenome (GOLD analysis project Ga0164315, IMG submission 113737) | Subseafloor sediment microbial communities from Guaymas Basin, Gulf of California, Mexico - Guay6, Core 4569-2, 0-3 cm | ecosystem: Environmental > Aquatic > Marine > Hydrothermal vents... | reverse complement strand
TTCGAAGGCACAAGGAGGGGGTTGCATCGGATCAAAAAGTAGGTTAATCTGATACTGATTCGTCCGTTTTCGTTAAACTGCGAAAACGGTCGATAAATACAGGGGGAACTGAATTCACAGGGGGAATGAACACTATGAAACTCGCTATTGTATTTCTGGGGATGCTCGCCATGGCGATTCCCGGAATCGCACTCGCCCAATGTTCCATTAACGGCAATATCACGGCCGCGCCCAATGCTGATCCTGCCCTCCCGGCCTGGGAGTACACCCTGGTAATTACCTGGGACACCGGCTCACTGAATGCCCTGAGTCACGCCAACCTGCTTATCGATCCGGTGGGTGGCACCTGCTCCTGCAGTGATATCAACATGGCCCTGACCCTGGAGAACCCGTCGGGCACGTCTGATGGCGAGGGCGGGTGTACGGTACCCTATGACGGGTTCATCGAGTGCGATGGCGACCCGAGCATACCCGGAGTAACCGGTATCCTGCTGAAGTTCGAACCGGACGAGGACCTGGGCTGCGAGCCGGGGACCACCGGTGTGGCGACCTTCGTCTTCTACTCGGAGCAATCGCCGGTGCCGGTGGATGAGGACATCCTCAGCCTGGTGGACAAGTTTGCGGGTAATTCCTGTTTCGGGAATGTCAGTGGTGAGTTTCCCGGTCTGGCCTGCAATCCGGTACCCGCCAAGGACTCGTCCTGGGGGCGGATGAAGGGTCTGTACCAGTAGGTCGTAGTTGGTGGGGGTTGATGGAAATCACTTCCGCACCAGCACCTCATCCACGAATATCCAACATGCCTTGCCCCGCCCCGGGTGCCAGTCGGGGCAGATGCCGTGGTTTGTCGCCACCACCCGAACGAAGCGTGTCTTCCGCCCCGTACGCACACTGAACCCACGTATGATGACACGCTGCTCGGTATCCGGCACGTCGTGGGCTTCTACTCCCAGCTCTTGCCACGACTCACCGTCATCGCTGCCCAGGAAACGCACCTCGGTCGGGAGAAAGATCCAGGCATTGGCATCCTGCAGGCAGCGGATGGAGATCTCCGCGTCGACGCTTTGTGAACCCAGGTCGATGGTGGCGTCCAGATCGACCGCTTCAAAACCGGACCAGTGGCCGTCGTTGAAACGGAGGCCGCCCCGTACGCCATCGGTGAGCGGGAAGCTGTCGTAGCCGGCGTATCGTTCGCGGGGCTCGTGTACCAGGGTGACCGGGCGGCCGAGAGCCAGGCTCTCGTGCAGTTCGACCACCGCCGGTGCGCCGTAGACCATGGTGTCGGAATCGCTTTCGAGGCGTGCCATGGCCAGAATATCCCCCGGGGGCCGGGTATTGGCCGAGAAGCCGGCACTGGTCCACTCCAGCGGCGCGGGCAGGGGTTGCTTTTCCGGTGGGACATCGGCCCGCCATTGAGCGGGCCGGGAAGCGAGGCCCGTCTGTATCCGCAAGCCCGTTCCGCTGAAGCGGGCCGCATGATCCTCGTCGTCCCGCCAATGCGCAAGCAGGCGATACCCGCCGTCAGTGCCAAATTCCGCCCTGATCTGCAGGGGCCGCGACGCTGGGCCGGGCATCACGCCCAGAACCGGCCAGAAGCCCTCGTGCCGATGCAGTCGCCGCAGGAATCCGGGGAAATCCTTCGTGCCCGCGGGTGCGGCCAGGGCCTCGGCCATGGCTGTGATCCGGGGTACGAGCTGTCGATGTATCTCTGTCTGGGGCACGTACTCGGTCCACAGGTTCATCTCGCCACCCAGGATGCGGTGGTGATGCTCCGGCTCCAGTTCCGCCGGAACGGGGTCGAATGTCAGCACTTTTTCGAGTGGCAGTTCGCCGACGTCGTAGTCGAAGTAGGCATGGCTGGTGGGTGAGACCACGGCGTCGTGTCCTGCCCTCGCTGCCGTCACCGCGCCCCGGGTACCGCGCCAGGACTGGACGGTGGCACCCTCGGCCAGACCGCCGGCGATGATCTCGTCCCAGCCCACGAGGCGTCGGCCGCGGTCAGCCAGTTGACGGGCGGCACGGCCCACGAACCAGGACTGCAGATCCTGCACTCCGTCCAGGTTCTCGTCCGTGATGCGAGCCTGGCACCTGGAACAGGCCAGCCAGCGATCCTTGGGCACCTCGTCGCCACCGATGTGGACATAGCGGGAAGGGAACAGCTCCACCACGTGGTCGAACACGTCTTCCAGCAGGGCGAATACGGCATCGCTGCCCGCACAGAAGACGTCCTCGTGGATACCCCACTGGGTCTCCACCTCGAACGGGCCACCGGTACACGACAACTCGGGATAGGCAGCCAGGGCGGCCTTGGCATGGCCTGGCAACTCGATCTCCGGCACCACGGTAATGAAACGGTCCGCGGCGTGGGAGACGACACGCCTGATATCCGCGGCGGTGTAGAAGCCACCGTAGCGACCGCCGTCACCGTAATTGCGCCAGGCGCCGATATCCGTCAATGCCTGATGCCCGGGGACTTCCAGCCGCCAACCCTGGTCCTCGGTCAGGTGCCAGTGCAGGACGTTGAAACCGTAGAGGGCCAGCAGGTCGATGAGGTCCTCGATGAAGTCCACGTCCTGCAGGTGGCGTCCGCTGTCGAGGAGCAGTCCGCGCCAGCCGAAACGCGGGCCGCCGATGACATGGCCGCAGGGCAACGTACCGTTCGCGCCGGCTGACAGGGCCAGTTGGCGCAGGGATTCCATGGCGCCGAAGAGGCCGGCGGGCTCGGGCGCCCGTATTTCGATGCCGTCGGGTGTGAGGTCCATCTCCCAGGTTTCATCGTGGGCGCCTGGCACCACCGGCGCCGTGTCGGGACCTTGGCCGGTGACGCGCAGGACAATCGTACCGGCCGGCGGCTCTCCCGGTCCGGCGATCTGTACCGGTATCCTGCGGCCGGTGGCCTGATGCCACCAACCGACCAGCAGCTCGGCCTGACGCGAGGCCGCCTGGTCGTCCACCGCAACCACGATACGGACCAGGTCGGCGACAGCGATTTCCTGGCCCGCGGGTTGCCAGGCCCGGGGGGCGGGGATCAGGGGCAGGATCGGGTCGACCACGGCCAGCCGTCCTTTCGCCTCGGTAAACGGCAGTACCGCCAGCAGCGCCGCCATGATCAGGTTGAGAATTTTCATGCCCCGAGCATGGGATTCCTTGGACCGTCTGTAAACCCCCGCTTATCTTCGGTTCATGACCCGGACCCGACGCAACGCCAATCTCATGCTCCTGGTGGCCGCTGCCATCTGGGGCTTCGCCTTCGTGGCCCAGCGCGTAGGCATGCGCCATCTGGGACCGTTGGGCTTCAATGGTGTCCGCTTCGCCCTCGGCGCTCTGGTGCTGTTACCTCTGGTGGTGGCCGGCCGGCGTCGCCGGTCGTCCGTGATCAAGTCATCACCCCTGCCGTGGCGGATCGGACTGGTGGCCGGTTTCCTGATTTTCGGGGGCTCGACCCTGCAGCAGTGGGGGCTGGTCTGGACCACGGCGGGCAAGGCCGGGTTCATAACCAGTTTGTATGTGGTCTTTGTGCCGTTGCTGGGACTGCTGTGGGGACAGAAGACGGGACGGGGGCCCTGGTTCGGGGTGGCGCTGGCTGCGGTGGGACTCTACCTGCTGAGCGCACGGGGGTTGACGAGCATCGCCCCCGGGGATGGCATGGTCCTGATAGGTGCCATTTTCTTTGCGGGGCACGTGCAATGGGTGGGTCGCTGGGTAGGTGAGGTGCAACCGCTGGAATTGGCGTTGCTGCAGTTCGCCGTCTGCTCGCTGCTGAGCCTGGTCGGAGCCTTCATCTTCGAAGTGGTTACCTGGCAGGCAATCAGTGCCGCGGCCGTTCCCATTCTGTATGCGGGTGTGATGTCGGTAGGTGCGGCCTACACCCTGCAGGTGATGGCCCAGCGTCACGCCCGGCCCGCGCCGGCTGCGGTCATCCTCAGCCTGGAGTCGGTGTTCGCCGCTCTCGGTGGGGGTTTGTTGCTGGCCGAGACCATGCCGCTCAAGGGCTGGATCGGCTGTGCCCTGATGCTGGGTGGCGTGATGGTGGCCCAACTCGAGCCGCGGCGACCGGATCCTGATCAGGGGTGATCCGGTCGAGGCCAGGGACGAGATCCATGGCGACGCACCATGGCCATCTGACGGCCTTTTCCCGACGGGTATGAACCATGCTATGGCAGGGCGAACCACTGGCCACCCTATTCCGGAGGACGACATGCCACGCACCGAAGCGGCCCGCACCCGACATCTGGACCAGATGCAACGCGCCCTCGAGGAAGGCCTGAAGGCCATCGCTGCGGCCAGTTCACCCGCTGAAGCCAATGCGGCCCGCGACCGCGCCCGCTCCAGACTGGAATCCATTGGTTTCCGGTCGGCCCGCGTGGAGGATGACCTCGATTAGATGGTCTTTCGCCGAAACAGGGTGCAGGCCATACCGTTACCAATCGGCACCAGAAAAGGTTCATACTGCTCGTGGAATAGACTGTCCGACCAGAGATCACTCACCGGTAACAGCGTGCGTATGTGCTCCCTGTGGGGATCCTGAACTCCCGCGGACATGGGCGCGGGTCGCGGCCCTTTGTTCCTCCCCGATTGCAACCTGCGGGCGTCAGGTTCCGTAGAACCTCCGTTCGCCAGCATATCCTGGAAGCCGGCACCGTTTTCGGAGGATCGATACCATGTCTACCCGCCATTTCCGGCGCGCCGTCCTGACGGCGTGCGGACTACTCATCCTGGCTCTGCCCGCCGCTGCCGACTACGAACAAACCTTCACTTTCGACGGGAACGAACTCGAGGTAGCCGACATGATCGGCGCCGTGGCGGTGACCCGGGCCTCAGGAAACCAGTTTACGGTAAAGGTCACCGTGCGCGGCGATGACGCTACCGACGAGATCCTGGGCTTCAAGGTCAAGGAGGGCAGCGAAGCCTACCTGGCCGTGATTTTTCCCACCGATGAGCATGACGATTATGTCTACCCGGCGTTGGGTAGGGGCAGCAAGACGCGCATCAACTTCAACCATGGCCACGGTGAGACCTCGTGGCTGAAGCAGGTATTCAGTGGCGGCGGCACCATCGAGGTCCGGGGCACGGGTGGTGGCCTGGAAGTATGGGCCGACCTGGAAATCGGAGTACCCGAGGGTGGATCGCTGAAGATGCTGCTGGGTGTGGGCGAGATCTCAGCCACCGACGTCGACGGCGACCTGAACCTGGATACCCACAGTGGGCGTGTAACCGCCGACAGTATCAAGGGCTCGCTGCTGGTGGATACCGGCAGCGGCGCGGTGGAAGTGACCGACATCACCGGCCCGGTGAACGTCGACACGGGCAGCGGCTCGGTGAAGGTCAGGGGCGTCAAGGGCGACAAGGTCCTGGTGGATACGGGTAGTGGCAGCGTGAAGGTCACCGACGTGACCTGCCGTGAACTCCACGTCGATACGGGCAGCGGCGGCGTCAAGGCCCGTGGTGTGAAGGCAGACAAGGCCAAGATCGATACGGGCAGCGGTTCGGTGGTCCTGGAACTGGCCGAGATGGGCTCGGGCCGCTTCATCATCGACACCGGCAGCGGCAGCATCGAACTGGCCCTGCCCGACGATGCTTCGGCCCGCATCGAGGCCGATACCGGCAGTGGCAGCGTGCGCAACAAGATCGAGGACGCCGACGTACGCCGTCAGGAGCGCGACGAACTGTTGATGACCGTGGGCGACGGCGAGGCCCGGGTCACCCTGGACGCCGGCAGCGGCTCCATCACCATCCGCCGGCTGTAGTCATCGCGGTCCGGACCTGCACGGGCACCCCACGCCCGTCCGGACTGCTCCCACCGGGCCTCCTACGGCGAGGGGGCCCGGTTGCTTTTTATCCTCAGACGCGGGTGGAGAGGACTTCGATCTGGTAGGGGACCGCGTGTCGGGGCAGTGGTTGACCAATACCGTCGAATCCCGCCAGTCGCTTCAGGGCTGATCCGGCCACCAGCCGCCGCCACTGCTTCCGGTCGTAACAGCGCAGGTCGTATCTTTCGTCCCGGTGCTCGACACCACGGGGGCGGGTCACCGTCAGGTGGCTTAGCACCACTTCCACCCGCGAACCGGGCTCGGGCGGCAGGTAGTTCACCAGCTGGGAGACGCGGCAGCTGCCGCGGACGGCTTCCCAGAGGTCCTCTTCGGGAAGCGCCGCATCGTAGTCGGTCAGGCTGATTCCCACCAGATAAAGGCCCCCGGGGGCCAGCATTCCAGCCACCTGGGCAAAGTGCGTCTGCACCTGCGCATCGCTGGACAGCAGGCGCAGGGTGTTGACGGGATTGAAGGCGATGGCCACCGCACCGGGCCCAACGCCGGGCGGATCGGGGTCGGTCATGGAGGCCGCACGCACTCGCGGACCCAGGCGTCGGGCCGCGTAGGCGACCATCCCTGGCTCGCGGTCGTAGCCACGGACATCAAGGCCCCGGCCGGCCAGCACTCGCAGATATCGGCCAGTACCGCAGGCGGGCTCGTACCACGTGCCCGTCTGCGGTACGCCAAAGGTGCGCGCTATGTCCTGCAGTACGTCCACCTCGGCGGCGGTGCCGGGAGTCTGCAGGATGTCGTAGACGGACGGGTCGTCATACATCAGGTGTACCCGATGGCCACGGCGATCATCAGGAACACCGACGACAGCACCATCAGCTGCACGAACAGCGGCAGCATGAACTTGAGCCAGGTTCCATAGGGGATTTTAGCCAGGGCCAGCATGGCCATGAGGATGCCGCTGGTGGGGATGATGGTATTGCTGAAACCGTCGCCACAGGTGAAGGCCAGCACCGCGGTCTGACGGGTCAGGCCCAGGATGTCGGCCAACGGCGCCATGAGCGGTACCGTGACCGCGGCCTGCCCCGAACCCGAGGGGATCAGGAAGTTCAGGGTGGATTCGAACCCCAGCATGCCGATGGCCGCCACGTAGCGCGGCACATGGCCCAGTAGGCCGGCCGCCCCGTGGATTACCGTGTCCATGATCATGCCGTCGGCCAGCACCACGCTGATGCCACGGGCGAAACCCACTACCAGGGCGGCCACCACCATGTCCTCCATGCCGCGGACGAAGGCCTTGGCCGCGTCGGCCAGCGAGAGCTTCGCCAGTAGCATGGCCACGATGCCCATGAGGAAGAAGCCGCCGGCCATGTCGGCCATCCACCAACCGTAGCGCTGCACCGCGAACAGGATGAACCCGAAGATGGCTCCGCAAACCAGGATGATGGCCCAGTGGCGGCCGCCGAAGTCACCGACCTCACCCGCGCCCTCGTCCAACTCGAAGGGGTCGTCGGGCATGTAGGAGTTGGCCGGGTCTGACTTCAGGCGGCGTCCGTAGCGCAGCAGATGGACCACCGCCAGGGTCAGGGCGCAGAAGAAGAAGATGATCCGCAGTGTCAGGCCGCTGGACAGGGGGATCTCGGCGATGCCCTGGGCCACATTCACCGTGAAGGGGTTGGTGGTGGAGGCGGCAAAACCAACCTCGGCGGCCACGAAAACCAGGGCCATGGCGTAGACGCGGTCATAGCCCAGGCGCTTGCTGACGATGAGGAACTCGGGAATCAGGGGAATGAATTCCTCACCCATGCCCAGGGTCGAGCCGCCGGCGGCCATGACGAACATCAGCACCGCCGTGAGCAACGGGCCGCGGTCGCCCAGGTGGTCCAGCAATCGTCCCAGCGAGGCCGTGATCACCCCGGTGCGTTGCAGGATGCCGAAGGCCCCGCCGATGATGAAGATGAAGAAGATGATATCCGCCGCCGCCTCGAGTCCGCGGGGGATGGCGGTCAGGAAACCGTGCAGTCCCACCGGGGAGGCCTTGCCCTCGACCTCGTCACCCAGCAGCAGGCCCTCCAGGGAGTAGTGCTTGTCCAGGTGCTCGTAGGTACCGGGAACCAGCAGCGTGCGCTCGTGGCCATCAATGGTCTTTGTCTCGCGCTGATACTCACCCGAGGGCGCGATCCAGGTGGCGATGGCGGCGGCCAGGATGACGAAGGTCAGCAGCACGAAGACATGGGGGACCTTGAAGCGGGGGCGGGTGGTCACGGTGGCGACTCCTCGATTGGCAATGGGGGTGACCCCCAGTGGGGCTGGCGGAGTCAGGGTAGGGTATGGGGCGAGGGGGGGCCAGCGCTCTGTCAGTTCTCGGTCTTCGGGGCTGGACCCAGCCCCCCTGGATCAGGAAGCTCAGGTGGGTCCCTTGCAGACTTCGTTCTGGCGCGTGGTGAAGTACTGGCGATCAGCCTCGAAATGGCAGTGCTTGTATTTATTACCCGATCCGCACCAGCAGGTGGCGTTGCGGCTCATGTTCCGGGCCGAGTCGGGGGGGGGAGGGGTTACGCCGAAGATTTTTTTCCAAAAGCTCATCAGTTGTTTCCCTGCAATGAATCGGTTCAGGTTAAGCGGAGGTAAATCTAGTACTTCGATACGAGGTTGCAAACAGATGGCCGTGGCTTGCGCTACGGTCCCATGATCAGGATGTCACCGACATCGATAACGTACAACTCGCGGTTGCCCTCGAAGAATGAAGCGTACGCCAACCGTTTGCCGTCCGGGGACCAGATGGGATAGCTGATATCGAAATCCGAAAACGTCAATTGAACCTCGTGCGAGCCGTCCGGATCGCACATGAAGATGTTGCGCCGTCCGTTGTCTGAGCTGCGAGTGTAGGCAATGGTGTCATAGGCCCAGTTCCACGTGGGGTAGGCGCAGTTCTCGTCGGGGTCGGAGATCGCCGTGACCGCACCCCCATGTACCGGGACCACCATGATCTGTCCGGGGTCCCAGTCCCCGAACTTGTACATGTACGCCACCTGTTGACCGTTTCCGGAGAAGGTGGGGTGGAAGTCGGCATTGCCGTTGCTGATCTGCGTGAAGTTGCCGTTGACGTAGCCATGGATGTTCCAGATCGTGCCGCCGTTGTGTTCTTCCGCCTTGGAAATCGCGATCACAAACGGCGCCAGGGAAGGAGCCACCACTATCTCGAAGTCCTTCTCCGGGGTGTTGGTCAGGCAGCCCTCGTTGCCGACGCCGCTGCTCTCGTAGATGTCCCAGTCACCGTCGTGGTTTGATCGGTACCACAGGGTCGTCGATGTCATGGAGGCCGCAGGCATGTCGGTTTGGCCCTCGGAGAAGAATGTGCGCTGAACGGCCGTGCCACCACCGGCGTCGATGTACCAGATATTGAAATTGCCGCCGACGAAGGACGCGAAACAGATGGTGGAATTGCCGTCCCAGCACGGCTGCCAGTCATCCGCGGAATTGTCTGTCAGGCGGATCACGTTCTCGTCCTGGATACAGAAGGCTACCGAACCACTCTCACGTCCGCCAACCACGACCCTGACCGCCGCGTTCTGCACCCCGGACGGGTTCATCGTCGGTACCACGACCTTGATCTCGTCGTCGCGCCATAACGGATAGTCACTGGCCGCCACGTTGCCGAACATCACCGTGCCGGGGCTCTTGTCGCCGTCGCCGAAGTTTTCGCCGTACAGGGTGACTGTCAGGCCGGAACCAGCGCCCAGGGGCAGGATGTGGTCCAGCACCGGTGTGGGCCCGGCTGCCGGATCTACCGTGATGTAGTCGGCCTTGGCCTCGTCGTCGGAGCCATGGGCATTGGTGGCAGTCAAGGTTACCGTAAAGGTACCGGCGACCTGGAAAACGTGGTTGGGGCTCTGCACGGTTGAGGTCGCGCCGTCACCGAAGTTCCAGGACCAGCCTGTGGGTGAGTTGCCGGATTGGTCAGTGAAGGTAACGGTGAGTGGAGCCTCGCCGCTGACAGGGTTGCCTGCGAAGGCGGCAACAGGTGCGATGCCGGGACCCGTCGGATCAGGGTCGTCACCACCGCAGCCGCCGCCGCTCAAGCTGACGGCGACTGTCGCCGGAATCATCCACGCCATCTTCTTCAATGCGGCCTTCATGGTTGGACTCATGGGAATCCCCTCCCCCCATTTGTCATACCGCAATGACCGGATTCTAGCACAAGGAATACAGGTAATCAATCGGGTCGCGCATCTGCCGGTCACCAGCAGTAGAGATCCAAACAGGCAGTGTCCGGTTTTCTGCCTCAAAAGCGTGTTACCCATATCGGTACACTGATCGTCCTACTGTTTAAACTGCCTACCCCGACTGGAGAGCACCATGTGGCGGTCCCCGAAAGTACTCCTTGTTGTCCTGGGCGTCCTTTGCCTCGTTTCCTGCGGCGACAGCGATGATCCTGTCAGCCCACCGGGGGGCGGTGAGCAGGAACTGACCCCTACCATCGCCCTGGCCCAGGCCGCGGCAGTACCCTTGGCCCCCGTGGCCATCACCGGGTTGCCTGTCGATCGGGATGACCTCTACGGCCTGGTCACGGTGATAACCGGGAAATCCGCCAAGGCTGTCGGTGATACAGTTACGCACCAGGTCTTCATAGAACACCGCGAGGACGGTACCTACCACCTCACTGTGCCATTTCACCCAACCACCCCCAAAGCGGGTGGCACGGTGGAATTTCGGGTAACCAACGGGTCGAATATCAACTCCACGGTAACGACACTGGAGATCGCCGCCCTGCCCGCGGCCGACGGGGCCTTTGCGGTCCTGGTCGGTAGCCTGCAGACGCTCCTGGACGGCTGGCTGCCCATCCACCGGACATCACGCGAGGAACTGCGCAACACTCCCACTTCCGAGTTTTCCGACAACTGGTACCCCCTCTACTTCGCCCAGGACGTGATCGATAATCCGGACAATCCCAACTCCCTGCGGGCCATCGTCGACGGCACCGCGCCCCATGCCGCGGGCGACGATTTCGACCTCGACCTCCTGGACAGGGTTATCGGGCTGGTCGGCATGCAGGAACTGCTGGACGACAATGTGGCCCACCTGGATTCCATGATTGCCTGGGCCGACACCCTCGAGGATGGAAACATGAAGAGCCTGGCTGCGAACCAGCCACAGGGAGCCTTGACTATATCCACGGCCCGTCAGCTCGACTACTTCATGACCGTGGCCAATGCCTCGCGCCGAGGGACCGAGGGGCATCCCGGCGAGATTCTCCAGGCTACGGGCCTGGGCATCGGCGCCCTGGGCGTGGTCACCCTCGGCGCACCGGTGGTCGGCGCCCTGGGGGCGAGCCTGTGGGCCTACCAGACCATGGAGGAAGCCAAGTCCAAGCTGTTGCCCAGTACTTTCGAGCAGGGGGCGACCAGCTGCGAATTCGCCCAGGTTTCCTTCAAGGAGGACGAGCCGGGGCCGGCCCAATGGTCCAACTTCCGTATTGCCGGCCAGAGCGAAGGCATGAGTATCGACAAGCTCGCCCTCAGCGCCATCATGCAATTCGTCGGCCTGCGGGGATCATTCGGGAAGTGGGCCGAGGGGATTCCCGAGATTGCAGGTGCGGTCGGCAAGTTCGCCCTCGGTGAAGGTGGTAATGCCCTGATCAATGCCGCGTCGGGTGCTGTGACCATACCGCCAAGGGTGTGGCCGTCGGTGGATGCCTCTCACCCGAACGACTACGACAGCTCGATCAACGCCGGCAGCGCGGTGTCTATCAACCAGCGGAACTACCGGCCGGAGCAGGCAGGCCAGTCCACCTTGCAGGTGGCCACCAAGAGCGGCCATTACGGTTACCAGGCCACCCTCGTACACCAGGTTGTTACCGTCGACGCCATCAAGGTAACCGTGACTCCCGGGGCCAAGAACGTCGAGCCCGGTGACAAGGTGGAGTTCAGCGCCGAAGTCGAATCCGCCCTCGACGATACGCTGGAATGGACCACCACCGGCGGTACTCTCGACGTGAACTCGAACACCACGGCAACCCTGAATACGCCGCCCGAGGCCTGGAAGACCCCCATCATCGTCAAGGCCCGGGCCACTACCACCGACGGCGCCCGCGGCAAGCCCGGGGCGCCCGAGCGGGCTGGCCGGGGTACTGTCACTTCACGCAAGGGCGAGATCGTGATCGATCCCCTGTTCGAATGCGTCAAGCCAGGCAAGACCCTGACCTACTCCGCAGTCATCATCAACTTCCCGCCCGAGGACCAGGAAGTGAGCTGGTCAGCCGAGCGCGGCACCTTCATCGGCAATGTCTACACCGCGCCCGGCACTCCCGGCACCGACGTCATCACCGCCCGCAGCGTGGTGGATCCCGACGTGGAGGGTAATGCCTTCGTACAGGTCAGCCAGTGCGTCTGCTGGTTCAGCGCTTCAATGTTCGGAGAAGTCACAAATCTCTATACGGGGGAATTCGCCATCATGGACGGCAATGCCGCGATCACCGTTCTCACGCTGGCGGTCACGGACGATACCACGTACCCGGCCCTGGGCGGCCAGATCATACCCGGATTGGAAGAGGGGGCCATCGGGCAGTTCCCCATCGTCATGAACTACTCTCCAAACATCAGCACGCTCTACATCGGCATGGACGACGAGGATCCGGAGATGGTGTCACCAGTCCTGAACCTGCTGGTGAATTCAGGCGGCAAGGTGGAGGGGTTCATCACCGGTGAGGTGCATCGGCTTGATGATAACGGGATCGCCGGTACCGTGAGCCTGGACATCCACTTCCGGGGTGAGACCGGGTTCATCAGCGGCGGTAACGCCTGCGAGGAGCGCTAGCCCCGACTGGGGATTCGGGGCCATCGGGACCATCGGGG
>Ga0164315_10003233_pt1 | contig 12613 bp, 12 predicted proteins | sample GuaBasSedimGuay6_FD_113737 | JGI IMG/M metagenome (GOLD analysis project Ga0164315, IMG submission 113737) | Subseafloor sediment microbial communities from Guaymas Basin, Gulf of California, Mexico - Guay6, Core 4569-2, 0-3 cm | ecosystem: Environmental > Aquatic > Marine > Hydrothermal vents... | reverse complement strand
CCACCAATAAACTGCCGAGCCCAAAGCTCCACAGTAATAATCGCCCACTGCAACATATAAAGATCCGCCTTCCCGACCTGGCTTGTCGCAAGGAAATTGGAGGCTCGAGCCATCTCCAAAAAACGAGTGTATCACGCCGTTTAACATAGTTATTTTAAAATACGAACGACATTTATACCGCGATATTTTTTCGTGACCCGGTAATGGCCTTAAAGCCTCAATTCCAGACCTGACCCTAAAAACCCCTATAAAAAGTACAGTCTTATTGTATAATCCCACACAGCCTCAAGGAATGAACCGGCTTTTCACATCGGAAGAACCCATAGCCCATGTCCACCATCCTAACCATTTTCGGCACCCGCCCCGAAGCCATAAAAATGGCACCCGTCATCAAGGCCATAGAGGAAGACCCTGCACTCAAAAGCGTGGTATGCGTTACCGCCCAGCAGCGGCAGATGCTCGACCAGGTACTCGCTCTGTTTGAAATCACCCCGGATTACGATCTGGACCTGATGACCAACAACCAGACCCTGGCAAATCTCACTGCCAAGGTGGTAACGGGCTTGCAGGAAGTGCTCACCAAAGTAAAACCCGACCTGGTGCTGGTGCACGGCGACACCACCACGACCATGGCCGCCAGCCTGGCCGCCTATTCTATTACCAGCAAATTCCAGTGGGCCATGTGGAAGCGGGCCTGCGTACCCACAACATCTACTCCCCCTGGCCGGAAGAAATTAACCGGCAAATCACCAGCCGTATTACCGCGCTGAACTTTGCCCCCACCCCGCTCTCAAGGCAAAACCTGCTGGAAGAAAACATCCGCGAAGAATCAATCGTCGTTTCCGGCAACACGGTTATCGATGCCCTGCTCTCGGTGGTGGAGAAAATCCACAGCAATGAAGCGCTAAAGCAGGAACTGGAAAGCAAACTGCCATTCCTGCCACCGGACAAAAAAGCGCTGCTGGTTACAGGGCATAGACGAGAGAATTTCGGAGAGGGTTTTAAGAGCATCTGTGCGGCACTGGCCGAACTGGCGGACAACCCTGAATTACTCATCATCTATCCGGTACACCTCAACCCCAACGTGTAGGACACTGTGTACCAGATGCTGGAATGGCACGACAATATTCACCTGATCGAGCCACTGGATTACCTGCCCTTTGTGCACCTGATGGACAAGGCCCACATCATCCTTACCGATTCTGGCGGCGTACAGGAAGAGGCACCCAGCCTGGGCAAACCGGTGCTGGTAATGCGCAATACCACCGAGCGCCCCGAAGCCGTGAGTGAAGGTACGGTACGCCTGGTGGGCACAGACACACAAAAAATTGTTAGCGAAGTAAAACGCCTGCTGGATTCTGATAAGGAATACCAGACCATGGCCCGCGCCCACAACTCCTACGGTGACGGCAAGGCAGCGGGGCGCATCATAGACACCATCAAGGAGAGGTTTGTTGACTAAAGTTGCTGTTATCGGCATGGGCTACATCGGCCTGCCCACCGCCACGGTGCTGGCCCTGCGGGGTTTTGACGTATTGGGCGTGGATGTATCACAACAAGTAGTGGATACGCTAAAGCAGGGCAAAATCCACATCGTAGAACCAGACCTGGACGTATCAGTCGCCGCCGCCATCAAATCCGGCGCACTGCAGGTAGCCACCGAAGCCACACCGGCAGACGTATTTATCATCGCCGTACCCACACCCTTCAAGAACGGCAATACACCCGACCTGGCCTACGTCGAATCTGCCACAAGAACCATCGCCCCCCACCTGGCCCCCGGCAACCTGGTGATTCTGGAGTCCACTTCTCCCGTGGGCACCACACAGAAAGTATCCGAGTGGCTCGCCGAGGAACGCGGCGATTTAAAACTGCCCCACCGGGAAACCGAAAACCCGGACATCTACGTGGCCCACTGCCCCGAGCGGGTGCTGCCCGGGCGCATCATGACCGAGCTGATAGAAAACGACCGCATCATCGGCGGTATCTCCGACGCCTGCACCCAAAAAGCGATAGCGCTCTACCAACAGTTTGTGCGCGGACAATGCCTGCCCACCAACGCCGCCACTGCCGAGATGGCCAAACTCACCGAGAATGCTTTTCGGGATGTGAACATCGCCTTTGCCAATGAGCTTTCCATGCTCGCCGAAAGCCAGGGCGTGAACGTGTGGGAACTGGTGAGGCTGGCCAATCACCACCCCAGAGTCAACATCCTCAATCCCGGCCCCGGCGTGGGCGGCCATTGTATTGCGGTGGACCCCTGGTTTTTGGTGGATGCAGACCCACAGAACGCCAGGCTCATTCGCACCGCAAGGGAAGTGAACGACAGCAAACCGGAATTCATTATTCAGAAGGTAAAGGAAGCCATCAAGGATATCGAGAACCCGCACATTGCGTGCCTGGGCCTGGCCTTCAAATCCAATGTAGATGATTTGCGGGAGAGCCCCGCCGTGGAGATCTGCCAGATGCTGGCACAACAGATGTCTGGCGTAATCAGCGCTGTAGAACCTCATATACAGACTCTGCCGGAATCATTTTCTAACCACAGCAATATAACGCTCACAGACACCAAAAATGCAGTGGCGCAGGCAGACATTATTTTGTTACTCGTCGATCACAGCCACTTCGCTGCAGTTCCGACTGAATATAATCTGGAAAGGAAAGTAGTTATCGACACAAGAGGTCTGTGGGAAAGCTGAAGCCGCCCACCAGGCGTCGGTGTATGATGCGCCCATGGCTTCAATGAAAGGCAACTCCTACCAGCTCCACCGCGTCGCGTTGGCTCCCCTGCTACCCAATACCGGGGAGGCAGACATTGCCAAAGCCTGCAAGGCGGTAGCCAGTTTCGGTGAACAGCCTTTTTTGGACTTTCTATTACAACAGGGTCTTGGCCCCATGTGGAGCAAAGTACTGGAGGGTAGCGACGATGCCCACCCGCTAACGAAGGCGTTTAAAGACACGCTCCACCAGGCGCGCATGGACACCACCGGCACCTACCTTATTCACCGTCACAAGCTCACCCAAATCAAGGCGATACTAGCGGAAGCGAACATTTCCCATGTGGTATACAAAGGTGCCGACACCCGGGAGCGCCTTTACACAGAGCCAGCCCTGCGCCCCGCAGTAGATATCGACATACTGGTGCCTGAACAGCAAAAAGTAGCTGCAATTAAGGCCTTCAAGCAGCGGGGTTTTGATTTATATACCTCGGCAGACATCATTAGCCACGAAGCAAATCTGGTAATGGGTAAGACATCGATAGACCTGCACTGGGATATCCTGCGCCCGGGAAGAACGCGCCTTTCCATGGTGAACGCACTGCTGGAATCTCGAGTGGATTACGGTAGTCACTGGGGCATGAGTGATGAAGCCACACTGTTCATCATGCTGGTGCACCCGGTATTTGCCAAATATGGCACCACGCCCCATGCATCACTGATGCGAATGGTAGACCTGGCTATGCTGCTAAGCAAAAGCGACCTGAACTGGCAAGCCGTGCTGAGACTACTGAACAGAGCCGGCCTGAAAACCGCCGCCTGGATTACCTTACAATGGTATGAACTGCTTACCCACCTAGAGCCGCCATCCCAGCTTGTGGCGGCAATAAAACCCGGTGCCTTGCGACAAAAATACCTAAACTACTGGCTGGAGAAAAACCTCTCATCCAAACTGCTCGAAAAACCCATCTATGTACAGCTTGGCTTTACCCTACCCGCTCATGATCGATTTAGTGATGCGATCAGGGCAGTGCGACGGGCCAGGGAGCTAAGGCACCACCAGGAAGCCGACCTGCAAGCATTGCTACTTCAGACCTGAGCCCTGGCCTCCTTAAAAGAATCAATCATCAACTTCGCCTGTCGCGCCCTGTCAAACAGCTCCGCAGAGTCGCCGCTGGCCCTGGCCAACTCAGCCAGCCGCTCTCTATCCAGATACAATTCGCGAACTGAGCGGGCAAGCTCCTCGGGGGCTTCCGGCCGCACGACAACGCCTGATTTAGTCTCCCGGATAATGCCTGTGGCCTCCCCCTCCGGGCAGCTAATAATCATCGGCAGGCCCATGCCCATGGACTCGAATATTTTGGAGGGTATAACCTGCTCGAACAAGGGTGTATCGCGCAGGGAAATTAAAGAGATATCACACAGGCTCCACAGGGCAGGCATCATCTCTTTGGGCTGGCGGGGAATCAGGGCGATATTGGACAAGCCTCGCCTGGCAATGGAAGCTTCCAACTCGGCTCGCGCAGCACCACCACCGGCAAACAGGAAGCAGATATCCTTCTCGTCTTCCAGCATCGCCGCGGCGTCCAGCACCTTGTCCAGCGCATGTGCCATGCCGTGGGTGCCAATGTAGGCGACCACAAATTTGCCTTGCAGATTGTATTGTGCCGAGAGAGCTTGATCTTTTTCAGTGGCCGGTTGGTATTGGGACAGGTCCACCCCATTAACCACCACGTCAATTTTGCTGCCATCAATGCCGCGCTCAACCAGCTCTGTTTTAAAACTGTTGGTTACCGACACGATGCGGTCCGCTCGCCGATAGAGAAACAGCTCAAGCTTTTCCAGCAACTTGATAAATGTATTTGTCTCCATGGCGCCCACAGCGGTAATAGACGCGGGCCATATGTCCCGCAGCTCAAATATCCAGGGCTTCCATCGCAATACTGAAAGCACCCAGCCACCGCAGGCACAAAAGAACTGGGGTGAGGTAGAGGCAATGACATCCGGGCGCTTTTGAAACAGGCCGGCAATGGCGCCTGTTATTCCAAATGAAATGTAATCCAGAATGCGTTTGGCAAAGCCTTCATTGACGGTGATGTAGGTTTTCACCCGAACCACATCAATGCCATCAATTACTTCGCGCTGGTACCACTTATTTTTGTAGCCGGGAAACAGAACACCCTCAGGAAAATTGGGTGCACAGGTAATGACGGTCACCGCATGGCCCAGCTTTACCCACTCACGTGCATGCTCGTAGGTGCGGGTTGCGGGCGCATTACCCTCAGGAGGGAAGTTGTCAGTGAGGAACAGAATATGCATGTCAGCTGCGTATTATCGCTATATCTTGGGTAGAGAACACCTGATTATTTCTCCAGATTATGAGACAGCCAGTAATCGGGCTTTCGATGGAGATGGGCAACTGCAATGATAAGAATTTCGCTGGTTTCTTGTTTGTGCTGGTAAATAACACCGTAAGGAAATTTCGCAACCAGACACCTACGACTGCGATGTCCGAGGAGCGCGAAGGCAGTGGGATACTCCACAATACGCCTTAGTGAGCGCAGCACTTCGCGGCGAAACCGTAAACCTAATTGAGGCTGTTTTGATTCATAATACTCTACGGCGTGATCAAGCTCCGCTTCAGCTATCTTTAAAAAAACTACTTTCAATTGCTATCGTACTTGCCAAATACTTCGTTGATTGAAACAGCTTCTATCGTGCCACGGTCATAGGCATCGATACGCGCCTCCGCCTCATCAATCCATACCAAATCAATATTTTTATCTACTTGCTCCAGGCTACAAAGCAGCTGTTCGACAAGCTTTGCCCGCTCCAGGGCTGGAAGCTCAAGCGCCTGATTCGTCACAGTTTTAGAGACATTTTTCATAACCAGACACCTGAAATTACTGAATACAATTAAAATGCCACAGCCGGAGACGTAAATCCACGTCAATTTTAATCAACTCTGGGGTCAGGTCTACAACACCTCGCGCCAAACTTGCTTTCACAAAGGGGTGAAGATGAAAATAGGCCTTTGCTGTTCTGAACTTTCCCGTCAGGGTATCGCTTACTTCCAGCACACCGGGTGACAGACGCCACTCACGTTGGTGAATGACTTTAGGGCGAAGCCGTTTGTAGCTATCGTGGGCGGCCTTGACGATTGTGGTGTCACTCTTCTGTTCCACTGCCACATCAAAAACACGCGCCCTTCGCGCCACCCGAAAGCCACTCCAGACTTCCGAGGAATTCTCCTCATTCACCATCACCGTGTTGTGGGCTGCAGTGCCACGCTGCCGCAGGCGCTCTGCACCCAGGCCATATTCTGAGGTGCCTGAATTCACCAACACCCGCTGCCCCTTCAACGACCACTCAAAACTGAGCGTATCGGCATGGGCGTGCCCGGGAATATAGTCCGGCCCGATAGCCGCCACATCCAGCAGCGCCACCTGGTCGTGCTGGCGCACTGCGATATAGCCAGAGTCGTGGAAGTGCTGGGCTGTATCATGCTGAGCCTGCCCCGCTTTTTCGGGTACCACGTGGTGTTTCACGCCGAGTTTTTCGGCATAGGTGAGAATAGCGGCGGGCTCAGGTGCTATACCAAAGGCCGTATCGTTGAAAAAGGAAATCCCGCCATCCGGGTGCAGCATACCTTCCAGCCAGCTTGCCATTAGAGCAGCTGTGTTTCGCAGGCGCTCAGCCTGTTGCGCTATTTTACTGCCGGGATAAAGCTGCCCCAGTTGTATCAGGTCGAGCAGGTCTGTCAGGATAATACTGTGGTACATGGGAGACAGCTCAAAATGTGCACCGTCTGCCAACACTTGTTCTGTGAGCTGTTCCTTCAACAGCACTATTCCCGTATGCAGCCATGCATCCGCGATGTCGCCTTCAAAATAGGTACCTGCAAATACCAGCGCCTTGGCGTTGGCCAGAATATGATTGCCGAGCAAGTGATATTCCACCTGCTGGCTTAGCGCGTATGCCTGCTCAAGCAGACTAATTTGCATGCCCTCTACGGGCTCATTGCCAACCAGCAACCACTTAATCCAGTTGCCTATTCGTAAAGACAGGGGATAAGGCTCCCAACCCGTGCCGGTAAGCGGCGGGTTATCTACCATCCAGCGGGCGATAACCTCCCGCTGCAGGTCAGTTCGAAAACTGGCATTCTCCGCCACCAGGTCGTCAAAGTAATGCAGGTTATAGAGCCACAGTTTGCTCTTACCGGGGTCTTCCCACTCAAACAAGGCACCAGGCTCATTGAGAAAAGTGACCGAGGAATCAGCAGTGAAGGAAGAAGGTAGAGCGGCGTGAACCTGCCACGGAACATCGGGAGCTATAACGGCCAGCGCCCCACCCTGATACCTGCCGGGCTTGCGCAAACGCCGCACCAGGCGATTTAAAACCTGACGGAGCTTGAGATACTTAACCGTATGAAAGAGTCGACTGAGGGACATTTCAACAGCGCAACGCTCGCGCCACCTCAATACTCACCCTGGCAAGCACATCTTCTACCCGGACCTCGCCTGTTTTTAAATCCTGAAATATTTGTTTCAAACGTAATTGTCCATGCTGGTATCCAAATCGACAAAGAGCTGTAAATACGGGCCCGCTCCGCCGACTATCATAATGGTAGCCTACATAGCCACATAATGGTAGCCTATAGAGGCTCATAATCGCAGTGCACAGAGGCTTACAGTGGAAAACTACCTGCAACGTATTATCGATACAGAGCTGGACGAATTACTGACAAGCCTTCCAGCCATTGTACTTGAGGGGGCAAAAGGGGTTGGAAAAACCGAATCAGCTAAACGCCGGGCCAATACCTTTTATGCAATGGACGAGGCTTCTCAAAGAGCCATAGCCAACGCGGATATCACCCAGATACTCAAGGGGAAAAATCCGATCCTGATTGACGAGTGGCAACGCAAACCAGAAGTATGGGATGCAGTACGCCGGGCAGTCGACAACAATAATAGCCCGGCACAATTTTTGCTCACGGGCTCTGCCAGTCCAACCAAGCCTCCCACTCACTCCGGGGCAGGGAGAATTGTAAGTGTACGCATGCGCCCCCTTAGCCTGGCTGAGCGAGGCCTGGGCGTACCCACTGTGAGTATAAAAAGCTTACTACAGGGCGATCATTGCAAGATAGAAGGAGAAACGCCTCTGAAATTAGCCGATTATGTCCGCGAAATGGTCACTTCCGGTTTTCCGGGTATTCGCCATCTCAGCGGCAGGGCTCTCAGAGCACAACTGGATGGGTATCTGGCACGCATAGTCGATAGGGATTTTAAGGATCAGGGTTTAAATCTGCGCAACCCTCAGGGACTGATCAGGTGGATGACAGCCTATGCGGCAGCAACCGCAACAACCGCCTCGTTTGAGACCATCCGGGATGCCGCCACAGGGGGCGAAGGGCAAAAGCCCGCCAAAACAACGGTTCAGCCATACCGGGAAATACTTGAACAGTTATGGATACTGGACCCAGTGCCCGCCTGGCTTCCATCAAAAAACCACATCACCCAGTTAACACAACCGCCCAAGCACCACCTGGCCGACCCGGCATTGGCGATCCGGCTGTTGGGCCTTGATGAGAGCGCCTTGATCACTGGCACAGAGTCGGGGCCAGTCATTAACCGCAACGGTACCTTGCTGGGGCATCTGTTTGAATCACTGGTGACGCAACTGATTCGCGTTCTGGCACAAGCAGCCGAGGCGAATATTAAGCACCTGCGCACCAAAGCCGGGGAACATGAAGTTGACCTGATCATCGAGCGCCCTGATCAACGAATTGTCGCGATTGAGGTGAAATTAAGTGAAACAATAAAAGATAACGATGTTAAAAATTTATTGTGGCTGAAAAAGCAAATAGGAGAAGACCTTCTCGACACGGTGGTAATTAATACCGGAAAGCGCGCCTACCGACGCCCGGATGGGGTTGCCGTGGTGCCAGCTGGACTTGTTGGCGAATAACCGGACAACCCCGGCCCCCACGCAACTGCTCCGCCACTTCGATACTCACCCTGGCCACCTCCATAATCTCCTCATAGGCAATCGGCGCAGGTGCGCCCGAGCGGATACTGTCGACGAAGGCCGCGGCGCAGGCCTTCTGGCCCTTGTCCTGGCTGTGCAGTCGCTGGCTTTTGAAGCCCTTCCAGCCAAAACCTTTCAGGCGTTTGAAGTTATCCAGCTGCAGCACCGCATCCCCCGCAAAGGCTTCTATGCGCTCCTTGGGGAAGGCCTTGCCGCCATTGGCGAAGTAGTGGATGGTGCCCATGGAGCCGTCTTCAAAGATGAGGGTAATGCTGGCCTTGTCTTCGGTGATCTCCACCCCTGGTGCATTGCCAATACTGTGCGCCGAGAAGCCGGTAATGGGTGCGCCTGCCAGGTGGCGCATCAGGTCTATGTAGTGGCAGGCCTCACCGATGATACGTCCGCCGCCCAGCTCAGGGTCCTGCGTCCAGTGGTCGGGGGGAATAGCGCCGGCGTTCATGGTGAAGATAAACGTTTTGGGGCCTACCACTTTATCCAGCAGGCCTTTCATCGTAACCGTCAAAGGCGAAAAGCGGCGATTGTAACCTACCATCAAGCGGCTCTTGCCCTGTTGCGACTGCCAGGCTTCATCGATGCCTGCCAACTCATCAAAAGTGAGGGCCAGGGGCTTTTCCACAAACACCTGCTTGCCCGCCTTCAAGGAAGATACTACCTGCTGCGCATGCAACTGGTGCCGGGTGGCTATCACCACGGTATTCACCGCAGAGTCAGCAAGGGCCGCCTCAAGATCGGTAGAGGCTTTGGCGAAGCCATGTTTGTCGCCCTGCTGTACCGCGCTGACACCGCCACCGGTAACCAGCGTATCCAACCTGGCGCCCGCCTCGGAAAAAGCCGGAATCAACACCCGTGAGGCGTAGTTACCGCCCCCCACAAAGGAACAAACGACATCCCCGGGCGTATAAAGCGATTTATAGTCAACCGCAGCGGCCAGCTCTACCGTCTTGACATCCATGGCATCGGCGGATTCGGGATAGTCGATGACAATACCCAGCGTACCTGGCACATCCAACAGCTGATAGGCCTCGGGAGCATCATCGATAAGAAAGCGGTGGGTGATAAGCGGCACAACATCCAGCGCGCCGCAAGCCATCATATCCAGCACCGCTTCAAATTACGCTGCTGTGTCCAGCGCACAAGGCCCACGGGGTAGTCGTGGCCCTTTTCTTCATAATCCGCATCATAGCGGCCGGGGCCATAGGAACAGGACACCTGAAAGGAGAGCTCTTTCTCATAGAAGTCAGCATGGGAAAGCGCCAGGCCCACAACACCGACCAACACGATACGGCCCCGCTGACGGCACATGGTAGCCGCCTGGTGCACAGGATCGTTACTTTTGGTACTGGCGGTGATAATCACGCCATCCACACCGCGACCACGAGAAAACACCCGGGCGACAGCGACAGGGTCTTCCCCTTTGGACAGGCGCCGGGAGCGGCCTGTGAACACAGAACCTCTTCAACGCGAGTTTCGCCGGATTTTAAATCCTGGAATATTTGTTTCATAGGTATAAGGAATATGCCTTAGTGGCCAAAGGGCCAGAAGCGGATTAGCCGCCAAAAAAATTCTGTAAGATAGGGATGGTAGCTGTGGCCATGGTGAGACCGAACATCAGATAGATGCGGGAAATTTTGCCGTCGATGCGTTCGAAGCGCAGTTCAAGGGCATCAGAGAGTTTATCTATCTTGGTCTCCACCTTAACAAAACGCGTGTCCATTTTTGTCTCGATTTCGACAAAGCGCTTATCCATATTCGCCTCTACCCGCGTTTCAAACTCAGTGAAGCGTGTATCGAGATAATCTCTGGTAACCAGGGCGTCAAAATTGTGGAGGAAGGTAGCGGTCATGGCTTTTGCATGTACCTCGGCTTGCTTACGGGGCACCCCGGACGCTTCGAGCTCATGGGTATACTCCAGTGGATCAAATGCTATAGCCGCCATACTACACCTCCGATGTGCGTATACCAAACCTATCAGAAGTGCCCTATCGAGCGAACATCACATCTGACCAATTAGCCACTACCGATCAAATAAACTGCCGCATCAATGCTAGACCTGACCCCCAAGTCGCTGCAAAACCGGCAACAACATCGTGGCGATCAAAAGGCCCAATATCCAGGATTGCAACTTCAGGGTGCCTCGCAATTCAGCCAAGTCCCCGCGAACTCCACCAATTTCACCATGCATCTCCAACCGGAATTCGGCAAAGCTCCTGTCCACCTCCGCAAAGCGCTTATCCATATTCGCCTCTACCCGCGTTTCAAACTCAGTGAACCGCGTATCGAGGTAATCTCTGGTGACCAGGGCATCAAAGTTGTGAAGGAAGGTAGCAGTCATGGCTTTTGCATGTACCTCGGCTTGTTTGCGGGGTACCCCGGACGCTTCGAGCTCATGGGCGTACTCCAGCGGATCAAATGCTATAGCAGCCATACTACACCTCCAGTGTGCGATGACCAACCGTAGCAGGTGCGGGGCATCGGGCGAACATCATCCCTGTCCAAATTCGCGCAGCCGTAGGGTGCGCACCGCGCACCCCCCCCATATCAAATGCTACAATGCTAGACCTGACCCCCGGTACCCGAAGAGAAACTACGAATCGGCGATAACGAACTTGCCTCCCTTACGCCTTATAGTCGCCTGCAACGCGAATGCCCTGGACTTTTGCGACTCTTTGATGCCTTTGGTACCAGAGTGGCCGCTGGTGTTTGGCTCCACCCGTGGCTTCGCCTCCTGGCTAGGAGCCCATCCGAAACCTTCATTTCTATTCGTGATCGAACCCAGTTCCCGTGAGCGTCAATTCCGGCTCATCAATCAACCTAAACCCATCTTTTAGATCTAACACGCCGATGTGAGTCCTGCCACCCACGGTCGGTATCTCTGTTGAGAAGTGAGAAAGCCCCGACTGACTGTTGACCAAGTGAGTCACCAGGCCCCTGGCGGCATTGCGCAGGATCAACTTGTCGACCCCGCCTTGCACCAGCCAGGAAAACCAAACTCATCAAATGTAATCAAACCCAAGACCAATACGCTTTCATCTGATACATTCCCCAAACATGGCATCCCGCAGTCACACCACTTAAAAATTGATCTTTTTCACGATGTTCTATAAAATTTGTCTACAGTCGATGGACACACAGAAAAAAGCCATCCGCACGTATCTTTCAAGCGAAGTTAATTCTTCCACGTGCGGCTCTGGCACATTCTCCCCCTGCCACGCCAGATGAAAACATTCGCCATTCTCATTGACGCGGGCTTCGCAAAGCCAAAGCTAGCGGTGAATTTCAAGCGAGTTGTCGCCTAGATTAAAAAATTATGCTGCCTTATATACTTCCTTTTCTACTTTCTGTTTTCCCGGATTCAGATAAACCTCTCCTATCGGATCCCAGTTTCTAATGTTGCCACTCCAGCGAAGAGGATTTGCTGATCTGGCTTTGAGGTAAACTTGGCGTCGGTCAGTATTTGAATGTCTTCACCGTCGTGTCGCTGTGCAGGCGTTACAAACTTAATGGCGCTGTGTCGATGCTCATAGTTGTACCAGTCTACGAAGCCCTGAACCCAGCCTCGCGCCGCTTGCATATCAGCAAAGGGTTTATCCGGGTAGTTAGGTCGATATTTCAGTGTGCGAAATGCGGCTTCGGTATTCCCGTTATCGCTATTGTCATAAAGACCTCCGCCAGCTTTGGGAACATCATTTTTACCAACCGCAAGTATGTTCCCTCCTCCATCCATTATCGCCGCGCCAACCTGCCTCGACAAACAAGCAGAACTTGTGGCAGCTGCATCGGCATAATACAGCCCCTGCTCATCTTTCTCCGGGTGATCAGCCCACTTCTGCCCATGTGCTGTAGACAAT
>Ga0164315_10003232_pt1 | contig 12616 bp, 10 predicted proteins | sample GuaBasSedimGuay6_FD_113737 | JGI IMG/M metagenome (GOLD analysis project Ga0164315, IMG submission 113737) | Subseafloor sediment microbial communities from Guaymas Basin, Gulf of California, Mexico - Guay6, Core 4569-2, 0-3 cm | ecosystem: Environmental > Aquatic > Marine > Hydrothermal vents... | reverse complement strand
TTTCAGCCAGCCTTCGGCCAATGGTTACCCAGTTATCAGAAATACCAAATATGCCATGCAAGATAATAAGCGGTTGTCCTTCACCATATGTTCGATAAAATAACTTCACTATATCAATCCTTTTTTTCTCCTAATACCAAATACCACCGATAGCAAAATAAAAATCACACTTAAAAATGCAGAGACCCTTCCGAAGTAATCGCCAAACTGAGCATAAAAAGTAATCTTTTCGTTCAAATTTAATTCCTGTTTAATCACATCACGCTCCCAGTAATTTGTTGCCTGAGAGATATCACCTCTTTGGTTGGTAAAGCTGGAAATTCCAGTATTCGCAGAACGCCCCATACATCTTCTTGTTTCAATGGCCCTGAGTGATGTAAACAACAGGTGTTGCCTGTGTCCGGGAGTATTTCCCCACCAGCCGTCATTGGTGATGATGATAAATAAATTTGCCCCCTGCTTCACAAAATCAGTGCAATACTCTCCAAAGATTGATTCATAGCAAATAATGGGAGCAACTTTAGTATTTTCATCCACTGTAAAAGGACCCGGATTTTTACTAACTCCTAAAGAACCTACAGATCCTCCAAGGTCAATGGCAAAGTGCTCCAAAAAGCTAAATATCCCACCTGAAGGCATATACTCAACCCCGGGCGTTAACTTTGATTTATGATGTATTTGGATATTTTCCGTTGAATCCAAATAAAAAGCAGTGTTAAAATGGTCGTAATAAAACTTTCCACTTTTATGGTACCTTGCTGAATTGGGGAGTTCTTCATCTTCATTTAAACGTATATAAGTAGATGCCCCAATAATTATTTTTGCTTCAGGGTTTTCCTGAATGAAAGCTTTTATTTGTTTCAGTGTAGAGGACCAATCCAGGTTTTGTTCCCAAATATTTTCCTGTATTGTTGATTCAGGCGCAGCAATGATGGTTGGATTGCCATCTATAAGCGATTTTGCAAGGTTCAAATTGATATCAATAACATCTGCGGGTGGTAAGGAATATTGCTCACCATAAGGATCAAGGTTTGGTTGCGTAACTATTACATTGATGGGGTCCTCTTTTTCCTCATATCCATAATAGATGATATTGGAAAATGATATTGGAATAATTATCAACGACACCCCCACAATTGCATCAATTAGTATTTTCCTTTTGGTTGATTGTTTTAAAAGCAAGTTATTCAAGGCCTTAAACAGGAATATGTTTATGATCAGTACCCAGGCAGTACCTCCTAAAGTACCAGTATATTCATACCACTGTATCCATGTATAGTGAACTGCAAATCCATTTCCCAGATTTAGCCATGTCCAGGTGATGCCCCAGTTAAGGTGAATGTATTCGAAAGTAATCCATAAAAATACCAGCATAAAATAACCATAGTTTTGCTGGTAGAGATTCCTTCTCGACAAATGATAAACATTCATCACAATACCCATAAACATTGCATTGAGTGTCCAGGCAAGGGTGGCAACAGGTGTTGAATTCCAAACCCACCAGGTGGTGAGCACATTCCAGATCAGGAAAGCGGGATAGGTATAAAAAAAGACACTGAACCTGCTGAAATTTTCCCTGTTCCGGAATATATAATCTTCAATAATCAGCAATGGAATAAAGGCTGTAAACAGAAATGCCGGATAGCCGTATTGTGGCCATGCAATGGAAAATAATACCCCGGATAATACCGACAAGATTAAAAGATGGATTTTTTTCATATCAATTTTCCAGAAGGAAAAGCAAAGATATGGAATATATTCAGTGACTACAGTTTTGAGTGACTAAAGTGACTAGAGTTTTACATTAATTATTTGAGTTAATCCTGCTCTTCAATGTTATATAAAAAGTCATTGTACGGATACCGAACCATATGGATCTTCTTCACTTGTTCGTACAGCACTTTTTTAAACTCTTCGATGTTCTGCTTTTTAACAGCAGAAATAAACAAGACAGGAATATCTGATTGGGCCATCCAGGTTTTTTTTAAATCATCCAGGCTTAAGTTTTCCTTTGTTGCCGGAGTCAGGTCATCAGGTTCTTTTTCAATAAATGTGTATGCATCAATCTTATTGAATAACAAAATGGTAGGTTTGTCATTGGCTTTCAATTCAGCCAAAGTTTCTTTTACCACATTCAATTGTTCTTCAAAATCTGAATGTGAAATATCAACCACATGTATCAGAATATCAGATTCCCTCACTTCATCTAAAGTTGACTTAAATGATTCTACCAGATCATGGGGCAGTTTGCGGATAAAACCAACGGTATCGGTAAATAAAAAAGGGAGGTTTTCGATCACCACTTTACGGACAGTAGTATCCAGTGTGGCAAATAGTTTATTCTCAGCAAATACATCCGATTTACTGAGCATATTCATGACGGTAGATTTACCAACATTGGTATAACCCACCAGGGCAACCTGCACCATTTTTCCACGGTTCTTTCGTTGGGTGGCTTTTTGTTTATCAATCTTGATCAGCTTTTTCTTGAGCAAAGAAATCCTATCGCGAATAATCCGTCTGTCTGTTTCAATTTCAGTTTCACCAGGGCCCCTCATTCCTATACCACCTTGTTGTCGTTCGAGGTGAGTCCACATGCGGGTAAGCCGGGGTAACAAATATTGATACTGTGCTAACTCAACCTGTGTTTTAGCATGTGCTGTACGGGCTCTTTTTGCAAAAATATCGAGGATCAGATTATTCCGGTCAAGGATACGGCAATTTAAATCTTTTTCCAGGTTTCGGATTTGGGCAGGGCTTAATTCATCATCAAAAATGGCCATATCAATTTCAAACTCCTTGATGTAATTCTTTATTTCAAATAATTTACCAGATCCAACATACCTTCTTGCGTCGGGCATATCCAATTTCTGGGTAAACCGTTTACGAGTAATGGCTCCGGCTGTTTCAGTTAAAAATTCAAGTTCATCAAGGTACTCCCGAACCCTTTCTTCGGTATCATTCCTGGAAATAACACCCACCAATATGGCCGTTTCTTTCCTTACAGCTGTATCAATTAATTTTGGCAATTTATAAATTTAGGATTTATTAAATGAATTATAAAATTTTTGACATTAAGGTCTGAATCCAATAATCTTTCTTATTTCGCTTACCGTTTTAGCTCCACTTTCATGTGCTTTTTCTTTTCCCATAAGCATCACTTTTTGAATGTAAGCATCATCAGCTTTGAGTTCCTTAATCCGCTCCCTGATAGGCTCTGTAAATTTTGTAATGTCCTCAGCCAGTTGTTTTTTCATGTCACCATACCTGATTTCACAACTGTTGTATTTCTCATCAAAATACTCAACAGTAGTTGCATCTGAAACTACTTTCATCAACGAAAACAGGTTTTCAATGGGCTCTGGTTTAACCGAATTCTTCTCAGTTGGGCCAGCATCGGTAACAGCCCTCATTACTTTCTTTTTAATCACATTTGGCTCATCAGCCAAAAACACAGCATTGCCTTCGCCTTCTGATTTGCCCATTTTTCCAGTGCCATCCAAACCAGGTATTTTAACCAGTTCTTCACCAAAATTATACGCAACCGGTTCAGGGAAAAAATCAACATTGTATAAACGATTGAACCGACGGGCAAATGTTCGTGTCATTTCAAGGTGTTGCTCCTGGTCTTTTCCAACAGGTACATAATTTGATTTATGGATCAAGATATCAGCAGCCATCAATGAAGGATAAGTGAGCAAGCCAGCATTGATATTTTCTGGTTGTTGGCGTGCTTTATCTTTAAAAGTAGTTACCTTTTGCAATTCACCCATGTATGCATTCATGTTGAGCAATAAATACAATTCAGCTGTTTCAGGTAAATCGCTTTGTACATATATTGTTGCAATCTCAGGATCAATTCCAGCAGCAAGATATTCAACCAGTGCTTGTCTTACATTTCCCTGTAAATCTTCAGGAGTTGGGTGAGTGGTTAAGGAATGGTAATCAGCAATAAAAAAATAGCATGTATGTTCATGCTGCATTTTTTTGAAATTCTTGAGTGCACCAAAATAGTTCCCCAAATGTAAATGTCCGGTTGGTCGTATTCCACTTAAAACAATAGCCATATTATCTTTGAATTATCTGTAATTTGATAAAAAATCTGTTTGCAAATATCTGAAATATCTCCAAGTAGGGGGCCCCTCCAAAAGATTACATTTTTATTTCGTCATCATTTTTATTGAAAAAATGATACTCCAAAAAATGATAAGAAGCCATAGGCTTCATTTTGATCCATGTTTTGTATTTCCTGAACCACTTAAACCGTTGAGAGATAAATCCTTTTGTAAGATAAGCATACAAATATGGATGCAATGTTATGGTAGGGTTCTTTTCATTTTGATCATGAATCAAATACCTCAGGTTGTTTTCCAGTTCATCTGTGAAAAGTATACTTGGCTTAATTTCACCAGAGCCATCGCAAACCGGGCATTTTTCTACCGTATCCACATTCATCTCAGGACGAACCCGCTGACGTGTAATTTGAACAAGGCCAAATTTACTGGGAGGTAAAATGGTATGTTTTGCCCTGTCTTTCGCCATCTCTTCCTTCAGCTTATTGAATAATTTCCGTCGATTGGCTGATAACTTCATATCGATAAAATCGATCACGATAATTCCTCCCATATCACGCAAGCGAAGCTGTCGGGCCAATTCTATTGCAGATTCAATGTTAACGGCCAGGGCATTATCTTCCTGGCTGTTTTCTTTATTCACCCTGTGTCCGCTATTGATATCGATCACATGCAAAGCTTCAGTATGCTCTATAATGAGGTAAATACCACTGCGTATGGTAACAGTTTTACCAAAGGAATTTTTTATTTGTTTATCGATCCCAAAGTTTTCAAAAATAGGTGACTTTCCTTTGTAAAATTTTACAATATTGGCTTTTTCAGGGGCAATTGACTGGATATATGTTTTTGTATCTTCATAAAGCGTTTTATCATTCAAGTGAATGTTGTTAAACGATTCACTCAGTATATCACGCAATATTGCTGATGTTCGGTCAATTTCACTCAGGATTTTTTGAGGTGCCTGGGCCTTGAATAATCGCTGAATTGCATTTTCCCATTTACCATAAAGGGATTTCAGGTCATTATCCAGATCTGCTACTTTCTTGTGCTCAGCAACAGTTCGTATGATCACTCCAAAGCCTGGAGGCCTGATACTTAAAATTAAACGTTTTAAACGATTTCGTTCATCAATACTTTTAATCTTCTGCGACAATGAAATCCGGTTCGAAAAAGGAACCAATACAAGGTATCGTCCGGCAAAGGACAATTCTGATGAAATTCTTGGACCTTTAGTTGAAATGGGTTCTTTTGCAACCTGCACCAAAATTTGCTGACCTGACGTAAGTACACTGGTAATTTTCCCAGTTTTTACAATATCTTTTTCGCCTTTAAAATTGGCAAGGGAAGTTGATTTATATCTTCCCTGGGTAACCAGTCTGGTAAGTTTATTTAATGAATTTACTTGTGGGCCCAGATCGAGGTAATGCAAAAATGCATCTTTCTCATACCCTACATCCACAAAAGCAGCATTCAATCCGGGCATAATTTTACGCACTTTGCCCAAATAAATATCACCAACTGCGAAACCGGAATTGCTCTTTTCTTTGTGTAATTCAACCAGGGTTTTGTCTTCCAATAGCGCAATGTCTATTTCAGACTGATCCGAGTTAACAATTAATTCTTTATTCACACTGTATGTCTTTAAACAGATTTAACATCACTGGCTTTTGCAATGATGTTTTCAGGAGAGAGCTTAATAAAATTTGAGGTGGTGAAAATTTAGAACATAATGCACATGTGCATTATGTTCTAAAATAATAAGATTTAATAAATAAACTTATTTCTTTTTGTGTCTATTCTTCCGTAAGCGTTTTTTACGCTTATGGGTTGCCATCTTATGTCTTTTTCTCTTTTTCCCGCTTGGCATAATCTATTAGTTTACTTAACGTTATTTTTTACTTCGCTAACAAAAGTTTTAGCTGGTTTGAATGCTGGAATATTGTGAGCAGGAATAATTATAGTTGTATTCTTAGAAATATTTCTACCTGTTTTTTCTGCTCTTTTTTTAATTACAAAGCTTCCAAATCCACGCAAATAAACATTATCACCCTTTACCATTGAATTTTTTACGGCATCCATAAATGCTTCTACTGTATGCTGAACAGTTACTTTTTCGATTCCAGTTTTGTTTGCGATATCCGCAACGATTTCTGCTTTTGTCATGATTTATATTTTAAATTTTTTTATAATTAATTTCCTGATCGGGGTGCAAATATATAAATTTTTTTAAATGTAATAAATATTCTTTCTTTTTTTAACTATCTGTAATTAAATTTGTTCCCAATGAAATTTTCAAAAAAAATCATTCGATGGTATAAAAAAAACAAACGTGATTTACCATGGAGAAAAACAAACGATCCGTACAAAATTTGGCTTTCAGAAATTATTTTGCAGCAAACAAGGATAAATCAAGGCATAAATTATTACCTGCGTTTCTGCGATAACTATCCAAATGTCAACGCATTAGCAAATGACAGTGAAGAACACATATTAAAAATATGGCAAGGCTTGGGTTATTATTCCCGAGCTCGGAATATGCATAAAACAGCACGTTTTATCGTTGAAAATTACCAGGGGAAATTCCCTAAAAACTATTCAGATATCATCAAATTAAAAGGAATTGGTGAATATACTGCTGCTGCCATCGTTTCATTTGCTTTTAATTTGGTTTTTCCAGTTGTTGATGGAAATGTTAGCCGGTTCCTGTCCCGGCTTAACGGAATAAAAACAGCTGTAAATTCTTCAGAAGGTAAAAAAGAAATCCTTTCATTAGCCACAGAACTAATTGATCAAGAGCACCCTGGCGAATTTAACCAGGCCATCATGGAGTTTGGGGCATTGCAATGTAAACCTCAAAATCCGGATTGTAAAAGCTGTATTTTTTGCAAAGAATGTAAAGCATACGAAAAAAATATGGTTTCCGACATTCCGGTTAAAATCAATAATGTAAAAATAAAAAAAAGACATTTTCACTACTTTATGCTAACTTTTGATGATAAAATATACCTGAACAAGCGAACATCAAAGGATATCTGGCATAACCTTTACGACTTTCCATTGATTGAAGGTAGTCGTTTTATTCCTAAAAATAAACTAATCATTAAATTTGCCAATCAATTTAATATTCAACAAAACAAAATTAGTATTGTAAAAACTTCAACCAACTACAAGCATATCCTCACACATCAGCAAATTTTTGCACGCTTTTATGAAATAACTTTAGAAGATCAGAAACTTTTTGATGATTTTTTATCAATGAGTGGCAATCAATTTGTTTGTATTCCAAAAAAAATGATCAATCAATATCCCCTTCCAAGGTTAATTGATAAATATTTAATAGAAAATTATACTATTTAGATGCAGCGGCTGTTTTAAATTAGTAAATTTGCAACAGAATTAAATCTATCAAAATGGCAGGAATAAACAGAGTTATTTTAATTGGAAATCTGGGTAAAGATCCGGATGTGATCACCTTTGAAAATGGTGTAAAAAAAGCCTCCTTTTCACTGGCAACAAGTGAAAGTTATAAAAACAAAGAAGGAAACCGGGTAGACCAAACCGAGTGGCACAATATTGTAATGTGGCGCGGGCTGGCAGATATTGCTGAACGCTTCCTGAAAAAAGGCAACCAGATATACCTGGAAGGAAAAATAAAAACCAGGTCGTACGAGCAGGATGGAATTAAAAAATACATCACTGAAATTTTTGTCGATAATATGACAATGCTTGGAAGCCGGAAAGATGGATCAGAAGGTGGCCAGCCAGCTAGCAGCCAACCTACTCAAACACAACAACCGGCACAAGACAACATGCAGGTACCAGAGGATGATCTGCCATTCTAAATTGCACTAAATTAGCAATTTGAAATAATTTGTTAATTTTGCAAAATTGCTATTTTGCTTTAGTTAAACTAAAAACTATTTAACTTGGAAGAACCAGATAGCGACCCCCATTTGTGGTTGTTTGATATTTTACTGAACACCTTTATCGGAAACATTACTCCCGAAATAATTTTAAGTCTTTGTATTATCTTGGTATTATTAGTTTGCTCTGCCCTAATCTCAGGCTCCGAGGTGGCATTTTTCTCTTTGAACCCATCGCAATTAAAAGATATCCAATCGAAGGACACCAAAACAAACAAGTTGATCCTAAGTCATCTGGATAGGCCAAAACGATTGCTTGCAACAATTTTAATTACCAATAATTTTGTTAATGTAGGTATTGTTATACTCAGTGCATATGTATCTGGCCAATTGTTTGATTTTAGCAGTTTTCCCATCCTGGGTTTTATCATTGAGGTAGTAGTTATAACTGGATTTTTACTGCTTTTTGGAGAGATTATGCCAAAAATATATGCCAATCACAAACCCATAACTTTTGCCTCAATCATGGCAAGGCCCTTGAGTTTATTAATTAAAATATTTTACCCCTTCAGTTCATTTCTTGTACGAGCCACGCGTCTTGTGGATAAAAAACTAGCCTCCACATCGCACGACATTACCATGAGTGAAATTTCTGATGCAATTGACATGACGGTGGATGAAGATACAACAGAAGAAGAAACCAAAATATTAAAGGGGATTGTTAAATTCTCTGATATTGAGGTAAAAGAGATCATGAAATCCAGGATGGATGTTGTCTCTGTTGATTCAGAAATGAAATTTACAGAATTGATCGACATCGTAGTTGACTCTGGCTACTCGCGAATTCCAGCTTTTACCGAAACATTCGATAATGTAAAAGGCATTTTATATGTAAAAGATTTATTGCCACATTTAACACAAAAAGCTGCATTCAATTGGATTGACCTTTTACGGCCAGCATTTTTTGTACCAGAGAATAAAAAAATAAATGACCTGTTACAGGAGTTCCAGGAGAAAAAAATACATATGGCCATTGTTGTTGACGAATATGGGGGAACTTCAGGAATTGTCACGCTGGAAGACATTATAGAAGAGATTATAGGTGAAATAACTGATGAATTCGATACACAGGAAGATGAAATTGGTTACCGGAAAATAAATGCAAATACTTATATTTTTGAAGCCAAAACCAGCATCAACGATTTTTGCAAAATTGTTGGTTATGATGATAATATATTTGATGAAATAAAAGGGGATTCAGATTCACTGGCAGGAGTAATTTTAGAACAGCTTGGTGAAATACCTGATAAAGGAACTACATTTGCTTTTGGGAATTTCGATTTCAAAATTTTAACTGTTGACAAACGCAGGATAAAGCAGGTAAAAGTTACCATTAAAGAAACGGAAGATGCAGCGGAAGATTCAAAATAGTATAAGTCAGTGGGTTTTATTGTTAAGTATTTTACTCCTTGTCATTTTAATTGGCTGTAAAAACGACTACTATCCCAAACCCAAAGGGTATTTTCGCATCGACCTTCCTAAAAAAGCCTATACAAAATTTGATTCTACTTTCCCCTATACTTTCGAATATCCGGTTTACGCAAAAGTACTTCCTGATGAGCATTCACAGGCTGAAAAATACTGGATCAACATCAGCTATCCACAATTTAGAGGTACACTGTATTTGAGCTATAAAAGTGTGGATGGAAACCTTGATAAATATTTGGAAGATACCAGAACCATGGTGATGAAACATATACCCAAGGCCAGTTCCATCGAAAACAAACAGTATGAAAACGCCCTTTCGAAGGTTTATGGTTTAACTTATTCAATCCTGGGAGTTGCAGCAGCCTCGCCATTTCAGTTTTATTTAACGGATAGTGTAAATCATTTTGTAAGGGGTGCTCTTTATTTTAGTTCGGTTCCAAACAACGACTCCCTTGCTCCTGTCATTACATTTATTGAGGCGGACATCAATCATATGATTGAGACCTTCGAGTGGAAAGACGAGTAGCTATTCGTCTGACCACTGCCAGTACACATGCCTTTTACGCAGTGGTCTGACGATTATGAGGATAGGGCTATTTCGAATAAACCACTTTTTTTACCAAAAAGGAATTCCCCTGCGATAGTTTTACAAAATATATACCTTCGGATAAACTTTCACTCATTACATTTGGATCCCATTTAAATAATTTCCTGTTGTTTGCAATTAATTCAAACTCTTCTTTTAAAATTGTATTTCCTGTTAAGTCAACGATTTCGAGACTTGACCTATCGGTATTTATTGAGTTGAATTCAATCTCCAATTGTTTTTTAAATGGATTAGGACTAATTTGCAGTGTCAAACTATTTTTAGCTTCAAGTTCATTTGTCCCTCCAATCAATACCGAAACCTGCGATAAATACAGCACACTATTGTCATTAACCTCAGTCTGCCATATATTTATAGTGTTAAAATAATTGGTCCCCCATTTGCCCATGAAGAGTTTTGTATGGGAATCTGCATAATTATTATTTGAGATATTAAGTGCCTCAGCTGAACCTAAATTATCATAAGCAAATACCTCACTGCTCAGCTCTTCTCCTGACCAAAACGTAAAAATTGCCGGTTCCCAGTAATCATCTGTAATAAAACTATAGGTTAAAAAAGCCGGTTCATGAATTGTTTCAATTCCCTCGATCTCCAATATGGTAAGTTCACCCTGATTACTATCCCAAATATATACCTTTCCTGCATTTTCCCAGATAATCTGCTCTTCGGCCCAACCATAAAACATATATTCAACCATTTTAAGGTGGATATTGTGCCCTGATTCATAAATTGCTTCGGGTTCTTTCCATTGACCTATCGGTAAATATTCTGAATAATAAATATGAGAACTGTCATTTACCATTTTTCTCCAGAAAATATGGTCACTTGAGCAAATCGGTTCAAAACAATTATTCGTATCAATTGTAACTACCTCTTCAAGTAGCAGGGTATCCTGGGAAAAATAAACCTGGGAAAACAAAATGTCGTTATCCGCTTCCCAACAAATGGATAAACCTTCATCTATACTGTTTACATAGCATGCATTTTCAGCTTCAGGCGTATTGGTAAGTTGAAATGAAGATCCGAATGACCCATCCTCAAAAAATTCAATTCCATAAATATTAAAGTTTCCTGATTCATTAGATTCATATATAATGAAACATCTTGTATTGCTAATAGGAGAATATACCAGCAATTTTGGATTTCGAAAATCAATATTTTCAACAGCTAGAATTTCCTGCTCATCTTCCAAAGTTGTCAAATTTCTCATCCAGATTTGTGTATTTGATGTAGCATCCATTTTCTTTTCATAAAAAATGACCACATCCCCATTCAGAATATCAGTATCTGCCAACAAATCAGGATTGGTATTTATTGACATTGAATCTGTGATGGCAAAAGGTTCGGTCCAGTCTTCGTAAAACTGGGCATAACTATAACTGCTGATAAAAACAAAAATTAAAAGTATGGATACTTTCATAATTTCAAGATTTAAAGGATTATAAACTTTTCTGAGATCTGTTCTTTTCTGGTTTTGATTACCAAATAATATACTCCTGATGGTAAATTGCCTTTGTTCCAAACAAGATCTAATTTTTTTGAAGTACTTCCTTCCATTTTAATTTTTTCTACCTTTTGTCCCTGATTGTTTAAAACAAAAATTGAGATTTCCCCTTCGACAAGTTCAGATAGGTTTATTTTTATATTCGCCTGGTTAGAAACTGGATTAGGGTATATTTCAAATCGAGATAATTTATTTTCATCAATGCCTCCTATCACCACATTATAAACGGAATAGGAGCTATATAAAACATCATAACCATTAATTTCTGTTTGCCAGATATTAATTATTTCATATTTAACATATTCAAAAACATTCCTTCCTATAAAAAGCCTGGGATTTTTGTTTACATACGCATCATTGGTAATATTTAGGATGTAATTAGACACTTCTTCATCTACAATATAAATATCTTTAACAGATTCTGTTTCTCCTGTAAAAGAATAAAGATCTGACATAAAATCTGTAACCCAAAGCATATTAAAGGCAGTAGGCTCATAATACTTTTCAACATTAGGAATTTCAGAAGTGTATAAATATGAACCATTTAATTCTGAAAAATAAATTTTATCTCCTGTCTGCCAGCATAAACTATATCCCCCACCAAACTCCAAGGCTGTGATTGAAATGGCAAGGTTAATATTATCACCGGTATCTATAATATATTCAGGATCAGTCCATTGGTATGATGGATAAGTTTTTTGTGAATAATATATATGCGACTCATTATTTTCAACTTTTCTCCATGCAATATAATTTTCCTGACAAACTGGATCATAACAATCACCTGAGTCAATGAGTTCACTATCTGCCAATATAAGTGAATCCTGACTTTGTTGTGGTTTAGCAATATAGACATTACCCCCCCTTACCCAGCAACACAAATTTGAATAGTCATTCGTATACGGAAATAAATCGCGTTCTTCAAATTCAGTGTTTGTCAATTGAAAAATATCACCCGCCAAACCATTTTCATCGAACTTAACTCCGAAAAAGTCATAATTTCCTGAAACATTACATTCAAAAATGAGGAAATTATATAGAAGAATCTGTGGATTTCTGTAATCAACCTCAGGCCAGGCAC
>Ga0164315_10003231_pt1 | contig 12617 bp, 4 predicted proteins | sample GuaBasSedimGuay6_FD_113737 | JGI IMG/M metagenome (GOLD analysis project Ga0164315, IMG submission 113737) | Subseafloor sediment microbial communities from Guaymas Basin, Gulf of California, Mexico - Guay6, Core 4569-2, 0-3 cm | ecosystem: Environmental > Aquatic > Marine > Hydrothermal vents >... | reverse complement strand
TTTTCAATATATTCTGGGCGTCTGTTTTGATATTTTAGATAATATGCATGTTCCCAAACATCTAATCCAAGAACTGGAGTTCCTTTCACTGCAGCAACATCCATTAAAGGATTGTCTTGATTTGGCGATGACGAAACAACAAGCTTTCCGTCAACTACTATTAGCCACGCCCATCCTGAACCAAAACGGGTGGCTGCTGCTTTTGAAAACGTATCTTTAAATAATTCAAAAGAACCAAAAGTAGAATTAATTTTATCTCCAAGTTTACCGGTTGGATTTCCTCCCTTATCCTTTCCCATAATTGACCAGAAAAGTGAATGGTTAAAATGTCCACCACCATTATTTCTTACAGCAGCTGACGAAGTTCCAGCATTAGCCAAAATTTCTTCGAGTGATTTTGTCTCAAAATCAGTTCCAGCTACAGCATTGTTAAGGTTGTTTACATATCCAGCATGATGTTTAGTGTGGTGGATTTCCATTGTTGTAGCATCTATATACGGTTCTAGAGAATCGTAATTATATGGCAAATCTGGCAAATTAAATTTTCCCATTTTATACCTCCATTATTAATTTAGTAAATCAGTGAGTTTAAGATTTTTTATGAGAATTATAATTTCATCTTGGAGTTTTGAAAGTGGATTTCGCAAACTGCAATCTTCAATTCTCTCACAATCTTTTTTAGTAGCATTATCGTAAAGACAGTCAGTAATTTGAATTTCAAGATCAATTGCTTCAACTATTGAGTATAGTGTAATTTGAGCTGGAGAAATAGCATAGCGATATCCTCCAAATTTGCCTTGAACTGATTCTAATATTCCATTTTTCTTCAATTTTTGAAGAAGTTTCGCAACCATTTCGGTTGGAATATTTTCCCTTGCAGCAATATCTTTAGCGGTTAGTAACGATGAACCACTATTATTATAGATCTGCTTTAGAGCAAATATTGAATATTCAACTGATTTAGATATCTTTAACATAATACGACCAAAATTATCGTATTAAAAATAGATAAAAAAATATAATAAGTCAAGGCATCTAATTATAGTAAAGAGTTATGTGTGGATAGAAAGTATTAATGGAACAACTTATAAAAAAGGACTTACCACATTGTGATAAGTCCTTTATCAAATTTGTGGAGAATGATTTTTCAAAATACATTTATTAAAATCTATAAATTAAAAGTTATTCCCTCTATTTCTTAAACTACATTAAAATTTAAAATCAAAATTCATTTCAATTCTTTCACGTGCGAGTATGTTCACGTCATCTTTGGTATTAGACATATGTCTCCATTGTGGAGTAATAATAAACTTACCAGCATCTCCACTATAAATAGTAAATGAATAACCCAACCATGAGTATAAGAAATCTGTTACAGATGTCGATGCATCATCAAATGTATCATCTCTTTTGCCTAATTCAATATATGCGAACAATTTACCTATACCTAATTTACCAGAAACTTTTGCCCTTACTTTCCATGCTATATATTCGTTTGTAATCATACCAAAACACTTTAAATCGGGTTTCATTTCTGAATTTTTAACTGAGTTCATAGAGTAGATAGCAGAGAAACCTAGAGCTAAGTCCCCTACCAATTTTGGAGAGGTAATATTAGCACCAAAAGTCATTGGGGCGGTTGAAGAATCAGCAACTGTCATCATTGCCATTGGTTGAACTCCCCAATCAGCAACTTTAATATTATAATCAACATAAAAAGAATATTGGTCATTGATGCTATATAATTCATTACCATTTGAATCTTCAGATTCATATCCAATTGGACGATCGTAAATTGCAGCTAAAGTAATTTTTCCGGGTCCAGCTTTATAATAACCACTAGCACCAAAAAGTCCATCATTGCTAAAAATGAAAAATGGTATATCAATCATTCTACTAGCATAGTAGTGAACATCAAAAATAGGATTATTATAACTATCAGCACCAAATAATCCAAATTTATATCCATAAGTATCAGTAGCTCTACCACCATTCAATAACATGATATCAAGACTCATCCTTGCTGAGTTTAATCCTAAGTCTTTATATACACCAAGTATAGTTGGTTGCTCACCCAATCCAAAAACACCATAGCCAGCTAAACCATTATGACCTAATCTGGATTGCAATAAATAACCATCACCAATTTTCCAATTTAGGTTCAAACGTAATCTATACATGAAGTAAACATTCGAAGTTTCCTTATCATATTTTGGGTCTAATGTTTGATCGATAATATCTAAACGAGGTCGGAAACGTGCATCTCCAGTAATTTTTAATTGTGCGAAGAGGTCACTTGCTACAACAAGTAACATCACCACTAGAGCAGTAGTAAGTAATTTTCTCATTTTTACTCCATTTTGAATTAATTTTAATAACATATTTAAATAGTAAATAAATTGCGAATAAGCACTTCAAATTTAAGTTTTTAAAATGGCAAATGAAAAGAGTTTATTGTCTTTTTTGTGTATTTAAAATTGATTTTAAGAGAAGATATCCAATTATGTTTATTATTTGAATATTGTTACGAATAAGTATTAACAAAAAGAACTGAATATTCAGCTCTTTTTGTTTATCACTATATTATAGCTTAAGTTACCTTGATTTTAAACCAAAGAAAAACTAAGTTAAACTTAATTTTCGGGGTAAAGTATTTGTTAAAAAAACATTTTTATTTCGATAATGGTAAATTACATCCTGTTTTAATGAAATAAAGTTTGGCATGAGTAAAAAAAATATAGATAAAAATATCCAGAATAGAATTTCTGATGTGTTAAAAAAGCTTACCAAAGAAGAGAGTGGTAATAATCAGGAAGTTGTTAATCTTCTTTTAGATATTCAAAAAAACAATCCTCAACTTAGTAGTAATTTCAATTTGGAGGAACTATTTGATTGCATGCAGAATGCAGTAGTCATATATGAAGCGGTAGATAATGGAGAGGACTTTAAAATTGTAGGTTTTAATGCAGCAGCAGAAAAAATTGAAGATTTAAAGAAAAAGGAAATTATAGGAAAAAAGGTTACAAAAGTATTTCCAGGTATTGTTGAATTTGGTTTATTGGATGTACTTAAAGATGTTTGGAAAACTGGCGATAGTATGGATCATCCAGTATCCATATATGAGGATGATAGAATAAAAGGGTGGAGAGAAAATTATGTTTACAAATTACCCACAGGTGAAATAGTTGCTGTTTACAGGGATGTTACAGAGCAAAAACAAGCTGAAGAACAAGTAATTCATTCCGAATTAAATTTACAAACTCTAATCAATAATAGAAAAGAATCAATTTGGTCTATCGATAAAGATTACAACTTTATAGTATTTAATGATTTTTTTAAAGAACATTATTTTGTCGCATACAAAATAAAACTAGAAATAGGGATAAATGCTCTTGATGTAGTAACAGAAGATTTATATGATTTTTGGAAAGCGAAATATGATAGAGCATTATCTGGGGAAAAATATTCATTTGAGTTTACTGAGGATATTGAGGAAACTACTCATTATTTTGAAGTCTCATTAAATCCAATAATTTCAAATAAAACAATTACGGGGGTTTCTGCATTTAGTATAGACATTACTGAACGAAAACAAACTGATGAAGCTATTCGCATAAGTGAAGAGAATTACAAAGGCATTTTTAATACATCTTCCGACGCAATTTATATTCAAGACAAAAATGGAATATTTATTGATGTTAACGAAGGTGTTGAAAAAATGTATGGCTATAAGAGAAATTCATTCATTGGTAAAACGCCAGAGTTTATAAGTGCGCCAGGTAAGAATGATATAAATGCAATCATGAAAGCTGTTACTAATGCATATAATGGAAAAGAGCAGGAATTTGAATATTGGGGTTTAAGAAAGAGTGGCGAAGCATTCCCCAAAGAGGTTAAACTTTACCCGGGAAAATATAATGGGGAAAAAGTAGTAATTGCAGTGGCACATGATATTAGCGAGAGGAAAAAATCTAAAGAAGCACTAAGAGAAAGTGAAGAGAGATATAAAGAAATAGTACTAAATCTTCGTCAAGCCTATTACGAAGCTGATAATAAAGGACTAATTACTCATTGTAACTCTGAACTATTTCTTTTTACAGGATATACTGAGAGAGAACTTATTGGAAGAAGATCGTTTTCAATTGTGCACAGAGAGCATTGGGCAAAGGTTATTGAAGAGTATCAAAAGTGCTTAAGAGAGAAAACAAAAAATAGTACGTCTGAATTTAAAGCTACAATGAAGAATGGGGAAAACTATTGGATTGAACAAGTTTCAAATTTTCACTATGACGAAGAGGGTAATTTTATTAAAGTCACTTGTGTTGTAAAAGATATTACTGAAAGAAAAGAAGCTGAAGAAGCACTTCGAGAAAGCGAAGAATTATTTAGAAGTTTAGCAACATCAACATCAATAGCAATATTTATCCATCAAAATGACAAAATAGTATTTGTAAATAAATCAACCGAAGAGTTAACAGGATATTCGCAAAATGAAATGCTTAAAATGAACTTTTGGGAAATAGTTCTACCAGAGTATAAAGATATTATAAAAGAACGTGGGCATGCTCGTCAAGAAGGAAAGAAAGTTCCAGAGAGATACCAACTTGAAATATTTAAGAAAGATGGAAGTAAAGCTTGGATTGATTTATCTGCAGGGGTTATAAAATGGAAAGGGAAAATTGCTTCAATCGGCTCTGCTGTTGACATAACTAATCAAAAAAATATTGAAAAAGAATTAAAGAAAAATGAAGAGAAGTATAGATTAATTACAAGTCTTACATCCGATTACCTTTTTTCAACATTTATTAATGAAAATGGAGAAAGTATTGCTAATTGGGTTGGAGGTTCATTCGAAAAAATTACTGGATATACTTTTGAAGAATACAAAAAAGTTGGTGGCTGGGGTGCCACTTTGCATCCTGATGATTTAGCAAAAGATAGAGAAGCTTTTGAAAAAATCAAAAATAATAAGAAAGTAAAATTTGAAGTGAGAACATTTCATAAAAGTGGAAAAATAGTTTGGGTTAAAACTTTTGGTTCTCCAGTTTGGGATGAAAAGAAGGATAAACTTATTGGAATAAATGGAGCTTGCACTGACATTACAAAAGAGAAACTTGCATCCATTGCGCTTGAAGAGAGAGAAGAGAAGTATAAATTGATTTCAAATATAACTTCTGATTATCTTTTTGAATCGAGGTTTAATAAAAATAATATTTTAGAGACAATTTGGGTTGCAGGATCTTTTGAAAAAATGACGGGATTTCAACTTGAAGAGTATCAAGAAATTGGTGGTTGGTCACAACTACTTCATAAAAAGGATGTTGCAATTGATCTTGAGGCTTTTGAAAAGTTACAGAAAAACAATGAGGCTATTCTTGAAGTTAGAACACACCACAAAAATGGCAGAATAATTTGGGTTAGAAATACATGTACCCCTCTTTGGGATAAAAAAAATGATAAGTTACTTGGAGTAGTAGGTGCTGTTAAAGATATTACTGAAGAGAAACAGAATGAGATTTTGCATGAAATTCAATATAATATTGCAAATGCAATAGTTAGTACACAAAGTACAGCCGAACTTTTTGAGTTATTAAAAAAAGAATTGAACAAAATTATAGATGCAACTAATTTCTATATAGCATTTTATGATGAAAAAAGTGGAATGCTAATTTCTGAAATTGATGATGATGAAAAAGATAATATTGAAACATGGGCTGCAGAAAAGTCAATTTCAGGCTATTTGATTAATAGTGGAAAGAGTTTGTTTTTCTATAAAGAGGAAATAATTAAGCTAGCGCAGTGTGGTGAAATTAATATTGTTGGCACAATCCCAGAAGTTTGGCTTGGTGTTCCACTAAAAATTCGTGATACTGTTGTGGGTATTATGGCTGTCCAGAATTATGATAATAGTAATGCTTACGATGAAATAAGTATTGAATTATTTGAATTAATTGGAAATCAACTTAGTCTTTATCTAGAAAGGAACAGAGCAAAGGAAGATGCTTCAAGATTATCACGTGCAATTGTACAAAGTCCATCAAGTGTTGTAATTACTAATTTAGATGGAGAGATTGATTATGTTAATCCAAAATTTGAAAAAGTTTCTGGATTTACTTTTAAAGAAGTACTGGGGAAAAATCCAAATATTCTAAAATCTGGTACTATGCCTGGAAAATTTTACAAAAATCTTTGGAAAACTATTTTAGCTGGAAAAGATTGGCGAGGAGAATTTCATAATAAAAGAAAAAATGGTGAACTCTATTGGGAAAATGCTGTCATTTCTCCAATTGAGAATGATAATGGACAAATAACACATTTTGTTGCAATTAAAGAAGATATTACAGAAAAGAAAAAAATGATTGAAGAGCTTATCTCCTCAAAAGAGAAAGCAGAAGTATCCGAAAAAATTAAAACAGAATTTCTTGCGCAAATGTCTCATGAAATTAGAAGTCCGCTAAATGTAATTTTAAGTTTTGTTGGATTATTAAAAGAGGACCTTGCTGAAATTGCATCTGAAGATATGATGAGTGGTTTTGAAAGTATTGATTCTGCTAGCTCAAGAATTACTAGAACAATAGATCTTATTTTAAATATGACAGATCTACAATTAGGATCATATGAATCTTCAATAGAAGAAATTAATGTTGAAGAAACATTAAATAGAATTAAAAGTGAATACAATCAATCTGCAATTAGAAAAGGTTTAGAGTTAAAGCTAAACATGCAATTTAGCAGTAAAATAATTATTTCTGATAAATATGCAATACTACAGATTGTAAGTAATTTGGTGGATAATGCAATAAAATATTCAGATAAAGGTTTTATTGAAATTTTTACTTTTAACAACGAGAAAAAGGATTTGGTAATAAAAGTTAAAGATACAGGAATTGGTATGTCTGAGGAATTTTTACCAAATATTTTTAACTCATTTAGTCAAGAGGAGCAAGGGTATACACGATCTTATGATGGAAATGGGCTTGGGATGGCTTTGGTGAAAAATTATTGTGATATTATTTCAGTTGATATTTCTGTTAAAAGTATAAAAGGAGAAGGGACTACTTTTACGTTGGTAATTCCAAGTTTGAAAAAGTAAAGCGTTACTTTACGTGCAATAGCAAAATCTAGATGTAAAAATTATTCACTTTTAAAATATTTTTGAATCTATCTCTTTTATTAAATCAATCACGTAGGTAAGAGTTTCTTCGGGTGAGCGGAATTTATTTTCCATCTCTATTTTCATCACTTTTTCAGTTTGTATGAAATGAATATCACGAGCATACTTAGATAGAATAAGCTGCATAAACTCTTGAAATTTTGTTTGATAGAATTCTTCCTTATCAGATTTGGGAAGTATAATTGAAATCTTATTTCGAAGTATTACAACTCTCTCCATTAATGTAATTGAAGCATAGAAGCGAAGTATAGCTGCTTGAATTAGTCTATCAATTATTAGAGGAAGTTTTCCAAATCTATCAATCATATCTTCTCTAATTTCACCAACCTCTTCAATTTTAATAATTGAAAACATTGCAGTATAATAACTAAGCCTATCGGATTGGTCAGGCATGTATGTTTTAGGAATTCCAAGTTCAAAGTATGTATCAATAGTAGGTTCTGAACGGTTAAGAGTTTTTGGAAGATCTTTAAACTCATCTCTGAATTCTCCAAGTTTTAGCTCTCCAACTGCTTCATCTAAAAGTTTCACATACATGTCAAACCCAACAGTATCAATGGTTCCACTTTGTTCTGTACCAAGCAGATTGCCTGCTCCACGTATTTCTAAATCGCGCATCGAGAGATTAAATCCACCGCCGAGATCAGTATATTCTTCAATCGCCTGCAAACGTCGTACGGCTTTTTTCAAAATAGTTTTAGCGATGGAACAAGCAAGTATGCGTAGGCTTGCCTATTAGAGCGTCCAACACGACCTCGCAATTGGTGAAGTTCAGCAAGCCCAAATCTATCTGCACGATTGATAATAATTGTATTCACATTTGGAATATCAATGCCAGACTCAATAATCTTTGTTGCAATTAGCATATGGTATTCATTGTTCATAAAATCATAAATTACTTTTTCGAGTTGTGCTGGTCTCATTTGTCCATGAGCCACGGCAATTTTCAACTCCGGTATATAGCGCTGAACGTAAGCGGCAATCTTATCAATTGATTGCACACGGTCGTGAATAAAATATATTTGTCCGCCTCTTTCTAATTCTTTCCTTACATAGTCTCGCACTTTCAGAATATCGAATTTCTGAACAGATGTATAAATTGGTTGTCTATTTGGTGGAGGTGTAGTTATTAATGATAAATCTCGTGCGCCAAGTAAGGAGAGATTCAGTGTTCGTGGAATAGGTGTTGCCGTTAAAGTTAATGTGTCAACATTTGCTCTAATAGAGCGAAGCTTCTCTTTAGCCATAACGCCAAAGCGATGTTCTTCATCAATTATGAGTAACCCTAAATCCTGAAATATTATATCTTTTGAAAGTAATCGATGAGTTCCAATTACAATATCCACTTCACCTTTTGCAAGCTTTAGTAGAATCTCTTTTTGTACAGATTGTTTTACAAACCGGGAAAGCACAGCAACTCTAACTGGAAACTGATTTAATCTATCTTTAAAAGTATTGAAATGTTGTTCAGCTAAAATTGTAGTTGGCACAAGTATTCCTACTTGCTTACTATCACTAACTGCTTTGAAGGCAGCACGAACGGCAATCTCTGTTTTACCAAATCCCACATCACCACAAACAAGTCTATCCATAGGGTTTTCATATTCCATATCAGCTTTTACTTGCTCAGTTACGGATGTTTGGTCAGGGGTATCTTCATAGAAAAATGATGCCTCAAGTTCTTTCTGGAAAATAGTGTCATCGCTAAATTTAAACCCTGGAGTAGCTTTACGTTGTGCATAAAGTTTTATTAAATCACGTGCAGCTTCCTTAATTTTACCTTTTACTTTTTTCTTTGTGTTTCTCCATTCGTTACTACCAAGTGTGGAAAGGCGTGGATGCACATCCTCATTGGATGAGAAGCGCTTTATCAAAGAGAGATAATTTAAATTTACATAAACGATATCATTGTTTGCATAGATTAGTTTAATTGACTCCTGCTCAATTAGTCCAATTTTAATTGTTTCAAGCCCAGTATATTTTCCAATTCCAAATGTTTCATGAACTACATAATCACCTCGTTTGATAGAGGCAAATTCTTTTACTTTCGATTTTTTATACTTCGATTTATTAGTAACTCTTGTGCGATATGGTTTGTTAAAAAGCTGATAGTCAGTCAGGACTAGTAGTTTATCCTCTTTAGATACAAACCCTGCTTTAATTGGAAGCTCAATTATTCTAAGGATTCCACTATCAAGTAATTCTCCAATTTCATTCTGGAAATCAGATAGTAAATCCAGCAAACGTTTACTCTGGAACTCATTTTCTGTCGCAATTAAAATTTGAAAATCTTTCGAAGCATACTCTGTTAGGGTATTAAATAATAAATCAAAATTTGAGTTAATAATGGGAGCTTCTGATATTGGAATATTGTATCGGTTCTCTTCTCCAATTTCCTGCTCAATAATCCATTTTACATTTTTCGAAAGAAGTTCACCTAATGTATAAGGTATTACTTCAATTTCTTCTGTAGTCTCTTCATTCTCCTCAGTAGTGGAATTATCTTCAAAAATTTCTTCCTTTAATTCATCTTCAATGCTATCATCGACATCTGCTTTCGCAATTATCTTCTTTGGTTCCTCAAATAATTCTTCCAAATGATATTGAGAAGCAAAAATTATTGAGTCATCTAAATACTCAAAAACATCTGTAAGATCTTCGTTTTCAGAAGTTGAGATATTTGGAGCAAGAGTAACAGTTTCTGTTTTTCCAGTAGAGCGTTGGCTCTCCGAATCGAAGTACCTAATTGATTCAAGAAAATCACCATCAAACTCCACTCTGCAAGGATGCCTTTCACTGAATGACCAAAAATCAATTATGGAACCACGAATTGAAAAATCTCCGGGATTACCTACAAACTTATCGCGTGCATAATCAAGCATATCGAGATACTCAATCAAATCATCATATGTAATCTCACCACCAGGCTCAAGTTTTGTCGTATTTTTTTTAAGAGATGTTTTTTTAGGAAATTTTGTTTTAAGAATTTTATAAGTAGATAGAAGAATAAATTTATCTTTTTGATTTAGCGAAGTAATTTTTTCCTGAAGTATCTCAGTTGTGAATTCATCAATAACTACAAGCTTTTCTCCCATTCCAAGTATAGAGAGTTCAACTTTTAACTCATCCACTTCTTTTCTTGTTGGCAAAAGTATTGTGAGTTTATTCTCTTCTGAAAAAATTGTAGAAATAATTAAACTTTTAAGAGAGCCAGCAAACCTAGAAATATTAACAGGCGATTGTTTTTTTAAAACAGCAGATAATTCAGTAATAGAATTTAATTTTGGAAATTTATCTAATAGTATATTCTTCATCTTTAATTTTGTTTAAAATAGCAAAACCTTCCTCAATAAATTATTGGGAAGAGCGTTGCAAAGATAAGAAGATATACACAATAAAAGTTGGGTGTAAAATGATTATTAAGATTCAATTTTAAATAGAATATAAATAGCGTTATCTTTGTATTAAACATGTTATCTAATAATTGGAGCATACCGTGGCATTTTTGAAACCTTCCAGATATAAAAAGTTAATTCCAGAAGATTTGAAATATATATTTAATACAGACATTACAAATGGTGAATTGTCAAATATAGAAAAACCCATTCTCTCTATTATTGGTCAAGAGAGGGCTATCAAGGCATTGCGTCTTGGAGTTGAACTTCGCAAACAAGGATATAATATTTTTATTACTGGTTTATCAGGTACTGGGAAAACCTCGACTGTAAAAAAGATGCTTAAATCACTACAACCAGATTGTACAACGATGTACGATTTCGCATATGTATATAATTTTGAGGATGAAGATAAACCACTTCTTCTAAAATTTAAAGCTGGACAAGCAAGTAAATTCAAGAAGGCTATGCTCAAAAGTATTCTTTTTATTCAAGAAAATATTGCAAGTACTCTGGAATCAGAAACGTTTACGAATAACAAGAAAAAACTCTATACAAAATTTGAATCTGGTAAGGGAAAATTATTAGCCCCATTTGAAAAAAAACTACAAAAAGATAGTTTAACAATTGGGCAAATTAAAGATGGTGAAGGTGTTCGCCTTGACTTGCTGGCAGTTATAAATAAAAAATTGGTTTCTCCCACAGCATTAGGGGAGTTAGTTGGGAAAAAAGTAATAACTGAACAAAAAGCTAAATCAATTATTAAAAAATATCAAAATTATCAATCTGAATTTGAAAGGATATTTAAAGAAGTATATAAGTTGGGAAATCAGCTTAATAATGATATTGAAAAATTAGAACAAAATGCAATTCAACAAATTGTTAAAGTTGCTTTGGATGATGTTAAATCGAAATATCGTGTTAGTGGTCTTAGCAAATATCTTAAAATGGTAGAGGAAGATATAATAACAAATCTAGCTTATTTTAAAAAAGGAATACTTAAAGCAGAGAATGAAACAGAGTATGATTATTTAAGAAATTATGATGTAAATATTATTCTAGATAATTCACGACAAAAAGGATGTCCTGTAATTGTAGAGACTTCGCCAACGTATCAAAATCTTTTTGGTGCAATTGAAAAGTACAGTGATGGTGAAGGAGGTTGGTTCTCAGACTTTACTGGAATCAAAGCTGGTTCTTTACTATGTGCAACTGGTGGATATTTAATTTTAAATGCTGCAGATGCATTTGCAGAGCCAGATGTTTGGAAATCTTTAAAACGAGCTCTCTACTACGGTACAATGGAAATTCAGGATAGGCATAACTCGTATCAAGCTTCACCCAGTATAATGAAACCAGAAGCAATTAAAATCACAACAAAAATTATTCTTATTGGAAGTGGGTATACCTACTCAATGCTATCCGCATACGAAGATGACTTTAATAAAATATTTAAAGTGAAAGCAGAATTTGATTCCGAAATGAAACGCACAGATATAGGAGTTTCGCAATATATAGAAATTTTAAAAGGATTGATTAAAGAAGAAAAGTTAAAAGAGTTTGACTCATCTGCAATTGCAAAAATTCTTGAGTATTCTGCGCGCTATGTCGATTCAAAAAACAAATTAACTACGCGGTTTTCATATATTCTTGATTTGGCAAGAGAAGCAGATTTCTGGGCATCGGATGTAAATGCCGATACGGTTTCTGATTACCACGTATTACAAGCGTATAATTCTGCTCGAGAGAGGCATGGACTTTATGAATCGAAAGTAAATGATATGTTTGATGATGGTACTATGATGATTGATATTTCAGGTTGCAGAGTCGGACAAATTAATGGTCTTGCTGTTTATGGTGGAGATAGATATTCTTTTGGCAAACCTACTCGTATAACAGCTACTGTAGCTTTGGGTAATGGAAGTATAATAAATGTTGAACGTGAAGCTGGACTTAGTGGAAGCACACATAACAAGGGCGTACTTGTTATTACTGGATATTTAAAAGAGAAGTTTGGAAAAAATATTCCACTCTCATTCAATGCAAGT
>Ga0164315_10003230_pt1 | contig 12620 bp, 7 predicted proteins | sample GuaBasSedimGuay6_FD_113737 | JGI IMG/M metagenome (GOLD analysis project Ga0164315, IMG submission 113737) | Subseafloor sediment microbial communities from Guaymas Basin, Gulf of California, Mexico - Guay6, Core 4569-2, 0-3 cm | ecosystem: Environmental > Aquatic > Marine > Hydrothermal vents >... | reverse complement strand
CCCATATATCGCTTTAAACACTAATCAGCTTAGAAAGTTACACAGGTTAATTGATTATAAAAAAGGGACGTCTAAAAATTATCATAAACCAACTCATAAACCGGTTATTGTTAAAAAAGGAGCTCATCGAAATAATGGAAACATTAGTAAACCGGTTAGATTAAGGAAAAACGATAACAATTTAGTGGTTAAAAATAGAACAATGCCTGATAAATATAGGCAGAAATATTCTAAGGATAGAACCAGGTATAATAATTCAAATGGTCGAATGATAGAAAACTCAAAAAATGAGACTTCTAAGAATTATCAAAAGCCAATTCATAAACAAGTCGTTGTTAAAAAAGATGTTCATCGAAATAAAGGGAATGTCCATAAATCTGTTGGTTCAAACAAAAACAACAGTAGTTACATTGTAAAAAACAGAACAGTGCCTAATAATTCCGGATATAAGAGCTCCAGGGATAAAACGGGATATATTAACTCAACTAACAGAACAAGGAAATCAAGTAATAAATCATCATCGAATGTTAAAAACAATTCAAGCAAGACAAAATCATCCAAACGAAAGTAGTGGAATAAAGTTCTAACCAATTTGTATACTAAAAACAAGCATGGTAGCACAGGAAACTGTGCTACTTTTTTATTAGTTTAACATAGACTTAATATACTATTTACCTTACTGATGACTTTTTATTCCTATCTTTGGATTTAAATAAATTCAAAATGACACATAAAAAGAAAAAACAAAGAAGAAAAAACCTACCTTCCTATAATAAAAAAACGCTTAAAAAATTTGTTATTGATATTTTCCGAAAAAATGCCGGCAAATTGTATAATTATAAACAAATTGCTAAACGGCTTGATGTTAAGGATAATGAAACCAGGAAACTTGTTAATAATGTTCTTTATCAATTAGTTAGTGAAGAGAAGCTAGAAGAAGTTTATACAGGAAAATTTAAATTCATTGCCAAAGGTGCATTTATTTCTGGCATTGTTGATATGACCATGCGTGGAACAGCTTATATTGTTTCTGATGATATTGAAGAGGATGTTTTTGTTTCGCAATCTAATTTAAATCATGCTTTGCATGGTGATGAGGTAAAAGTGTATTTATCTGCCAGAAAGAAAAGACGCCAACTGGAAGGCGAAGTGGTAGAAATTGTTAAACAATCCCGTTCAACTTTTGTTGGTGTGGTGGAAATATCAAAACATTTTGCATTTTTAATTCCTGAAGGAAGAAACATGCCTCATGATCTTTTTATTCCTTTAAATAAATTAAATGGTGCAAAAAATGGCGTAAAAGCAATTGCGGAAATAACTGAATGGCCAAAGGGCGCTAAAAACCCTATTGCCGAAATCATTGATGTGCTTGGAATGCCTGGCAATAATGATGTGGAAATGCATGCTATTTTGGCAGAATTTAACCTTCCTTACAAATATCCTGAACGAGTTATTGCGGAGGCTGAAAAAATTCCGAATGAAATAAAACCATCCGATATTAAAAACCGAAGGGATTTTAGGGAAATTACTACAATAACTATTGATCCTGAAGATGCTAAAGATTTTGATGATGCATTATCAGTTAAGACTTTAGAAAATGGAAATTATGAAATTGGGGTTCATATAGCTGATGTATCTCATTATGTGACACCTGGCACATTGCTTGATGAAGAGGCTTACAACAGGGCAACTTCTGTTTATCTTGTGGATAGGGTTATCCCCATGTTGCCTGAAAGACTTTCCAACCTTATTTGTTCATTACGTCCCGATGAAGAAAAACTAACCTTTTCAGCCGTATTTGAGATGGATGATAAGGCCAATGTATTGAAGAAATGGTTTGGAAAAACAATTATTAAATCCAACAGGCGATTCACTTATGACGAAGCCCAGAAAATTATTGAAACCGGAGGGGGTGATTTCGCAGATGAGGTATTAAAAATGAACGAATTAGCTCAAAATCTGCGTGAGCAACGCTATAAACGTGGTTCTATTTCTTTTGATAAAATAGAGGTTAAATTTCATATTGATGAAGATGGAAAACCCCTGGATATTTATTTCAAAACATCAAAAGAAGCGAATAAATTGATTGAGGAATTTATGCTTTTGGCCAATAAAAAGGTGGCAGAAGAGATTGGCAAAGGAAAGTCAAAAAATGCAGAAAAAACATTTGTTTATCGTATTCATGATGAACCGGATCTTGAAAAACTAAATACTTTTTCAAATTTCATTAAGCGTTACGGATATAAAATAAGTTTGAAAAATAAGAAAGAGATAGCCAGTACAATGAATGATCTTTTAGAAGATGTTCAGGGAAAATCAGAACAAAATGTTATTGAAAACCTGGCAATTCGTTCTATGGCAAAGGCTGAATACTCTGTTGACAATATTGGTCATTATGGTTTGGCTTTTGATCACTATTCTCATTTTACATCGCCTATCAGACGTTATCCCGATCTAATGGTGCATCGTTTGCTGGAATCTTATATGAGCGGGGGACAATCTGCAAATAAAGCCGAATATGAGAAAAGTTGTAAACAAAGTTCCAAAATGGAGCGAACGGCAGCAATGGCTGAAAGAGCATCAATAAAATACAAGCAGGTAGAGTTTATGCAGGATAAATTGGGACAAATTTTTGATGGCGTAATTTCTGGTATTACCGAATGGGGAATGTATGTTGAAATTGTTGAAAATAAAATTGAAGGAATGATTTCTTTACGGGAAATGGATGATGATTTTTATGTTTTTAACGAAAAGGAATATTCTATTATTGGACAATCTTATGGAAATAAATATACAATTGGCGATAAACTTAAAATTCAAATAGCCAGAGCAAATTTACAGCGAAAACAGCTTGATTTTATTTTAGTGGAGGATTAGTTTTCAGCATTCAGTATCAAGCTACTGAGGACTGCTTACTGCTTACTTTCCACTGTTGGCTTTGCAAGGTTTCCCATAAATAAGATAGTGCCTGTAGATTTTTCCCGGATTAAGAAAATAAAAGGATGATCAGCCTTGAAAATTATAGGTTTAGATCCTTCATCAACACCAACTGACCGGCTTGTAATGACAGCAGTAGCAGCACTTGCTTCTGTACCACTTTCATTTACTTCAATTACTGCTTTGTGTAAAACATTGCTTATATGTATTTCTTTTTTACCGGTTATACCAGAAAAGTCAGCAGATGAATTAAAAACGGAAACCAATCCCAGTTCTTTTAAATAAGTACTTAACTCATATTCGCTTTCCAGTTTAAACTTTGGTAGGTGTAGTGCAACTTTTTCATTAGTGAATCTTGAATAAATTTTTCTAAAATACAAGCTATTAATTGAGTCCGATAAATTAATTGACGTATTTTTTGGTAATAAAATAATCATAGAGGCCTCATTATTCTCATAAGGAATTTCTACTGCACTTAATAAGTCGTCAGAATAATATAAAAGGTTTGATGTGTCAGTCATGTAGTCACATTCCGCAGTATCTTTGTGGTGTGTCTTAAATTCAGCTTTATATGTGTTAGCTTCTGTAAATTTCACATTCCATTTACTGAAAAAGTAAATGGCATTGACTAATACGAGGGTTGTTGATTCTGATAAAACACGAGGTGCCAGAAAATCAGGAATATTTCCTTTTGTCGTTTTTTCCACCCATGAATTAATTTCTTTTCGAGCTTTTTTTTGCCCTTTATTATTTGAAAAATCCGCAGTTTTTATTTCTGAATTAAAATCCTCTTTTATTAACTTACCGTATTCCTTCTCAAGCTCATAAGTGTTTTGCAGCCAAAGTGCATTTGCAGTAAATAGCTGTAGTCTTTTGTTAAAACCTAATGATTCATTTAGTTCATAAAAATGTTTATTCACACTATTATTAATATTGGGGAAAAGAACTTTTTTCATTTCAAGTTTAGTACTGTCTTTTGCTCCCAGGTAGGTCATGGCCAGGGCGCTGGAAATGCTGTAAGCTGAGATTAGCACATTTTCGTTTTCAACATTAATCTTTTTTAATAAATTGAAAGATAGATTGTTGATGTTTTTACTTATGGAGTTTTTTTGGGCATTAATCATAAAAGAGAAAAATATAAAAACGGTTATCAAAATTATTCTTGTCATAACTTTTAACTTAAAGATAACCAAATTTAAGAAAATTCTGCATTATAGAGCTTAGAAATTTATAATTCTTTACTAATCTTATTGTAAATTAAGTGATTATTTGATAAACCAAAATAAAAAAGCCAGGATAACTTTTTATCCAGGTTTAATTAGAATTTGTCAGGAATTTCCTAATTTATTGATTTTTTTGTGCCTGAAACTTATTTTAAAATATAAAGAAGTAAGCAGTGAGCAGTCTACAGTAAAAAAGACTACTGAGAACTGAAGACTGCTGTTTTTATAAAATTGCAGAAAGACAAAATGAATAAAAAACTTTGATTTTATCTAAGCACACTAATTACTATGAATTTTGATAAATAATAAAGTCTCGTTGTGATTTCAAAAGGTTTACGATATCAAGTACCATATTTTTTGTTTCGCTCAAGATACCAATAAACAATAACGAGTTTTTAGTTCCTGATTGAGCAGCTTTAATCCTTTTAATCTGATTTCGCCTGAAATTATCTATGGCATCTAATATTTTTTGCTGATGTTTAAGGGCATCATCAATATTATCAAACTTCGTATTTTTAATTATCTCAAGAATTTCATTTAATAAATCTTGTAATAGTTGTTCTAATTCTTTCAATTCTGCAATTTGAATTTCATTAAATCCAGTATGCTGATTATCAAAATGTTGATAAGAAGGTCTGATAATAAAGGTAATCGCATGAGCAATTTCTCTAAGGTAGTCCAAAACCTGAACATAATAATGACCGGTTTCTATAGAATCATCTTGTAATTCTTGAATGGTCCCTTCCAGACTGTCTTTTAACGATTTTGCTTTGTTGTTTAGCTTTTCAACTTTTTGGCTCAGTTTCTTTAGGGTTTTTCTGTCTTCTGTAGCAACTGCAGTAACAGCCTTGCCATAGATGTCAGAGATATTTGTAAGAGTATTTATCACATTAATTGAACATGCTTCAAGAATATTAACGTGTTCCAATTCTTCTTTTTCACCATTTAAATCATCTTCTTCTTCTGAACGATGTTTATGTATTGATTTAGATTTAATTAAGATAAATGCAGCTAAAATTAACAGAACAGGTACCATGGTAAAACCTACGTAATAAATACTCATGGCAACTATAAAGGCAACCGTGAATGCAATAAATGCAGTAAAAAACCACCCGCCAATTACAGTCATTACACCACTTACACGGTAAACTGCACTATCACGTCCCCAGGCACCATCTGCCAGTGAAGTTCCCATGGTAACCATAAAAGTCACATAAGTTGTGGATAATGGTAACTTCAACGATGTGGCAAAACTAATAAGGATACTTGCAACTGTTAAATTTACACTAGCCCTAACCAAATCAAAGGATACTGAATTATCATTATTTTTCCCTCTTTTAGGTACATCAAAACGCTTACTAATCGATTCCTGAACGGATACCGGAACAATATATTTAATTGCTGTTGATACTTTTATGGTTTGACGGACAATATATCGTGAAAAAACTGATGATTCAAATTGTTCTTTTCCTTCTTGGTTTTGTTTACTTAAATTTAAAGTAGTGGCTGTAACACTTCTTGCTTTTTTTGAAAGCCATAGTGTGATTACCATTATAAGTCCAGCTATAAGTAAGTATAAGGTTGGGGTTTTAACTTTTGCAGATAAAATAGCCATTGAAAATCCATCCGGATCCATATTACCAGCAGCGTGCCATGCTTCATAGGATTTAACACCGGCCAAAGGAACACCAATAAAGTTTACGAGGTCATTTCCTGCAAAAGCCATGGCCAGGGCAAATGTCCCAACCAAAATTATCATTTTTAGTATGTTAACCTTTGTGAAAATTTGTAAAAGTTTTAAAATAATCGTCCAGGTAATAAAACTGATAAAAATAATTTGTAGAGTATTGGATTTAATCCACTCTTTCATGGAATCCTCCATAAAAGAAGCACCTTTAGCACCTTTAATAAGTATAAAGTAGGTAATAGCTGTAATGGCTATTCCTCCCCATAAGGCTCCATAATATTTATATGATTTTTCATAGTTAAAGGAAAAAACAATTCTTACCAAATATTGAATTATTGCGCCAATAGTAAATGCAACAACTACCGAAAGTAATATCCCGGCAATTATCAACAAAGCTTTTCCCGAGTTTATATACTCCCCTAATGAACTTAAGCCTGCTTCACTATCTGCAATTTTTAATATGGCTACTGCAACTGCTGCACCAAGTAATTCAAACACAATCGAAACGGTAGTAGAAGTAGGCAGCCCAAATGTATTAAAGGTGTCCAGCAATATAATATCCGTTAGCATAACTGCTAAAAAGATGATCATAATGTTCGTAAAGCTGAACATTTCAGGGTGGAAAATGCTTTTTCGGGCAACTTCCATCATCCCGCTGGAAAAAGTAGCCCCAAAGACTATTCCAAGGCTTGCTACAATCATAATAATCCAGAAAGGTGCTGCTTTTGAGCCAATGGCAGAATTCAGAAAGTTAACAGCATCATTGCTCACACCAACAACCAAATCGGATATAGCAAGGATTACTAATACAATAATCAATATAATAAATACAATTTCCATTATTAGGGTTATTTTAATTTGCCCCAAAACTAAAAGTACAATTCACTAAAATCACTAAATTGAAGTTAAGTTATTATTAAGTCTATGTTAAGTTAATGTTAAGCCCCTCATGAGAGGTAATTGTAAATTGTTTTAACTTCCTGATATTTAGTGATATGTTATGAATGTGATGCTCCCTCAAAGTTTGAAAAACACTACAAGGTATATTTTTAAACTTCCCTTTTTTCTACATCCGTATAAAAAATGATTATTTTATTCCCAACTTTTTTTTAACCAGACCTTCAACATTATCCTGTTCGTCTGAATAAAGGAGTTGTCCATTACTGTTATCAATTATAAAGCGGTATTCGTTCTCTTTAGCAACCTTATTAATGGCCGTTTTTAGTTTATTAATGGCTTTTTGGTACAAATCATTCTTTTTTTGACTAATTTCTTTTTGAGCATTTAGCTGGAACTGTTTTAAATCATTTTGGAGTCGGTTTAGCTCATTTTCTTTTTCCTTTTTAAGAAAATCTGAAAGGTTTTCTTTTGTCTTGTTAAACTCTTCGAGTTTTTTTTGGTATTCAGCATTTTTTGAATTTATGTGGTCGTTAATTGGTTTTATATAGGCTTCAAGTTCCTTATTAGCGGTTGATATTTCTGGCATTTCCTGAAGCACTTTATCTGCATTTATATATCCGTATTTAAATTTTTGTGCGGACAAATTAAAAAAGACTGAAACAATAAACAGTATTAAAATTAAATTCTTCATATAAATTAATTTTAAGTTATAGTATTTGCACGAAAACTCAGAATCAGATAAAAAACGTCTGGAATAATTAAATTATAGGCGTTTTCTTGCTGAGACTGGTTAAGTTTTTGAAAATTACATAATATTTTTCCTTAATAGTAATATTTAAATAATTTTTGATTAAATAGATAATTTTGCTTGTGAATTTACATAAACTGTGGATAAATTAGCCGAATAGCTGTAATATTATTATTTATTATTGTACCTTCTTGAATACCAGCGGGTAAGTCTAATAAAAATCGTGCCAACTTTACTTTACTTTGTAAATTATTTTTAACTTCTTTCATCTAAACAATTATTAAAAAATCTTATTAACAATTTAATATTGAAACTTCATATTGGTTTTCAATATGATAAAAATATTATGAACAATAAATATTGATTTTAAAGTTTCTTTTTTAAAATCCCAGTTTTAAAATTTCTTTTTATTGAATATCTTGCAGGCACAAATAAATCATATAAGTACTTAATTATCAACAACACCATTAAAAAGAATAGAATAATGCATATTGAACCTATAACCCTTAAAAATTCCAAAAAGGAAAAATCTTACACTTTTGATGAAGCTTTTCAAAAGGCATTAAATTATTTTAATGGTGATGAACTTGCTGCAAGAGTTTGGGTAAATAAATATGCCTTGAAAGATTCACAGGGTGATATATTTGAGGGTGACCCCAATGATATGCATAAAAGACTTGCAAAAGAAATTCACCGTATTGAGCTTAAATATCCAAATTCTTTGAGTGAAGAAAAATTAATGAATCTATTAAGGGATTTTAAATATATTATACCCCAGGGTGGTCCAATGACCGGAATTGGCAATAGTTTTCAAGTGGCATCACTTTCAAATTGTTTTGTAATTGGTGAAGATACACCTGCTGATTCATATGGTGGTATCATGAAAACAGATCAGGAGCAGGTTCAGTTAATGAAACGACGGGGTGGGGTAGGACACGATTTATCTCATGTAAGGCCAAAAGGAAGTCCGGTTCTTAATAGTGCCCTGACATCAACTGGGGTTGTCCCTTTTATGGAGCGTTTTTCAAACTCAACCAGAGAGGTGGCACAGGATGGAAGACGCGGTGCTTTGATGTTAAGTATTTCCATTAAACATCCAGATGCAGAAGATTTTATTGATGCAAAACTTGAAGCAGGTAAGATAACCGGTGCAAATATATCCGTAAAGATTGATGATGAATTTATGAAAGCAGTTGTTGAGAATAAAAAGTATACCCAACAATACCCTGTAGATTCTAAAAATCCTAAGTTTACTAAAGAAATCGATGCGAAAAAACTATGGATGAAAATTAGGCATAATGCCTGGAAATCTGCAGAACCTGGAATTTTATTTTGGGACACAATTATACGTGAGTCTGTTCCTGATAGTTATGCTGATTTGGGTTATCGCACGGTTTCTACTAATCCTTGTGGTGAAATTCCACTTTGCCCTCATGATAGCTGTAGATTGTTGGCTGTTAACCTTTATAGTTATGTCGAAAATCCATTTAAAAAAACGGCTAAATTCAATTTTGAATTATTTAAAGAACATGTAGGTTATGCCCAAAGGATTATGGATGACATAATTGATCTGGAGCTTGAAAAAATTGATAAAATATTAGAAAAACTTGTAACTGATCCGGAATCTGAAGAAGTAAAACGTGTTGAAATTAATCTTTGGAAAAACATCAGAAAAAAAGCAGATGAAGGCCGCCGAACAGGAGTTGGTATTACTGCTGAGGGAGATATGATTGCTGCACTTGGATTACAATATGGAAGTGAAAATGCCATAGATTTCTCTGTGGAGGTACATAAATCGCTGGCTTTGTCAGCATATCGTTCATCTGTAACATTGGCACAGGAAAGAGGGGCTTTTGGTATTTTTGATGCTGATAAAGAAAAGAGTAATCCATTTTTACTGCGTATTAAAGATGCGGATAAAGATTTGTACAGTGATATGCAACAACACGGTAGACGGAATATTGCTTTATTAACAATAGCACCAACGGGAACTACTAGTTTGATGACCCAAACAACCTCAGGTATTGAACCTGTTTTTATGCCTGTGTATAAAAGGAGGCGAAAAGTAAATCCTAATGATGCAGAAGTTGTTGTTGCCTATACTGATGAGCTTGGTGATACATGGGAGGAATATAATGTATTTCACCATCATTTTTTAACATGGCTTAAAATTAACAATTATGATGTTGATAAAGTGAAGCGTTATAGTGAGGAGGAAATGGAAGAAGTAATTCAAAAATCTCCTTATTATAAAGCTACGTCTAATGATATTGACTGGATGGCCAAGGTAACAATGCAGGGAGCTATTCAAAAATGGGTTGATCATTCAATCAGTGTAACAGTTAATTTGCCTAATGACGCAAAAGAAGAACTGGTTGGTGACTTGTATGTTGAAGCATGGCGAAGTGGTTGCAAAGGAGTAACTGTTTACCGTGATGGATCACGTGAAGGTGTTTTAATTTCTAATAAAAAGGAAAGTAAAACTGATGGTTTTGGTCATCATCATTCACCAAAAAGACCTAAATCATTAGAGGCTGATATTGTTCGTTTTAATAATAATAATGAAAAATGGATATCATTTGTAGGTCTTTTAGAGGGGCGGCCTTATGAAATTTTTACGGGGATTGCTGAAGAAGATGCTTTACCAATACCTAATTCCATAAAAAAAGGCTTTATTATAAAAAATAGGGATGCTAGTGGGAAAAAAAGATATGATTTTCAATACACGAATAAATATGGTTTTCACATAACAATAGAGGGGTTATCGTATAAATTTAGTCCTGTGTTTTGGAATTATGCAAAATTAATTTCAGGTGTTTTACGCCATGGAATGCCAATCCAAAGCGCTGTACATCTTATTTCATCATTACACCTTAATAGTGAAACAATTAATACATGGAGAAATGGTGTTGAACGTGCTTTGAAAAGATATATTCCGGATGGAACAAAAGCAAAAGTAGGGAAAAAATGTGAAAATTGTGGTTCAGAAGCTCTAATTTATCAAGAGGGTTGCCTGATTTGCCAAAGCTGTGGTAACTCTAAATGTGGATAATTTTTGTGAGGTTTTGGGGCTTGTGAGATTATTTTATTACAAGCCAATAAAAACGGGATGCTTTTTCAAACCTTAGCATTCCGTTTTTTTATATATCCAAGGCTGCCATAGCTAACATTAATGCAGTTATTTTCTTTTTTATTTCCCAGGATGAGCAATTATGATTGCTAATATTTACTGAAAAGGCTAGTTCCCGACCTGATTTTGTTTTAACATAACCGGCATATGCTCTTACTCTGGCAACTAAACCGCTTTTTGCATGTACATTTCCTACAATAATTGTATTTTTACCTATTGACCTTAAGGTACCTGATTTGCCAGCCACTGGTAAGGAATTATAAAAATGCGAAAAATATTTGCTTCTGGTTTTCATGTAATTTAATAGAAACACAAACTGTTTGGCTGATATAGCGTTAAGTCGCGACAAACCACTGCCATCTGATAAATGCAAGCCGTCTATATCCATTCCTTTTAACTTCCAAAAATTAAAAATCGCTTTTGTCCCTGATTGTAAACTTCCTTCTTTATATTTTATATAGCCTATTTGACTCAACAAATGTTCAGCAAAAAGATTATTGCTGTTTTTATTTGTTTTATTGATAATGTCAATAATTTTTGGCGAATAGATGGTTTTTAGTGTTATTCTTTTATCTTTAATTGTGTCATTATTTAGTTCCAATAATCGTATTGTATTTGCCTTTTTAGTGCATTTTATTCCAGATGAATCTAATTCTTGTTGAAATCGCCAGGCTAAATAATATGCGGGGTCCGGTATGGCGCCCTTTATATAACTACTCTTTCCTTTTGGTACTGATCCCCGGATAAACCGGGTATAGGTATAGGGTGCCCCATAAATATATGTTTTACTTGTATTACGTGTGTTGGCTGAAAACGTCTCATTATAAAATTTCAACCCGGGTATGTATGGCTTTATTTTACTAATTTTTGTAGGTTTCCCTTCCTGATAGGGTGACTTAAAATGAACTTCATATAAATTATCATGTACGGTTAATCCGTTTGCTGCAATTGCGTAATAATTGCCAACTTCTTCCCATAACCATTTTGGTGAGGCTATTTCATAGCTATATATTGAAGCATCGGCAATTACCCTTCCTTTTATCGAATTAATACCTGCTTTTTTTATTTCAGTTATGGCATGTTTAATAAAATCAAACTGCCTGCCCTTATAAAAATATTTTGAACCTAATGTTGGGTCACCACCGCCTTTAATATAAATATTCCCATAAAGAATTTTTGTGGTTTTATCTATTTTACCGGAATACTGAATTTTTGTTTTATATCTATATTCGGTTCCTGATAGTTCTAGCACAGTAGCAGTAGTAAATAATTTTTGGGTTGATGCTGGCACCATACTCATATTAGGGTTTAATTCGGCAATTATTTCCCCTGTTTTTGTGTCAATGGCATAAAAACTAATAGAGGCATTTTTTAAATCTTTATCGATCTCCAGTTTTGCTAATTCTTTGTTAACCAGATGATTTTGCAGCTTTATTGCCTTTTTTTGAGCGTTAATTTGTATTGTGGCTAATAAAATAATAATAGTTAATAGGTTTCTCATAGAGTTTAAATTTTTTAGCCACTAATGGGCTAATGCTTTTATTTTTGTGGATAGCTTAATAATATCATTTCTTATTCGCGTATTCGCGGCTACATTTTTTATTTGTGTATTAGTATCCATTTCTTCCGCAAAACTAATTATTTTTTCTTCAACAAATCAACTATTCAGTTCGATTTCAGTCAATATTGTTTGTAATTCGGGTTCTGTAATATATATTTGCACAACTTTAAAAAATTAGGTGAAAAGTAAAGTAATGAGTGCAAAATTTAAAGAATACAAGAAGCTTGATTTATCACAAATCAATAAAGATGTATTAAAAGACTGGGAAGAAAATAAGACTTTTGAAAAAAGCTTATCTACAAGAGAAGGAAAACCATCTTTTGTCTTTTATGAAGGGCCACCCTCAGCAAATGGTTTGCCGGGGATACACCATGTTATGGCCCGAACTATAAAGGATATTTTTTGCCGTTACAAAACACAAAAGGGCTTTCATG
>Ga0164315_10003229_pt1 | contig 12620 bp, 11 predicted proteins | sample GuaBasSedimGuay6_FD_113737 | JGI IMG/M metagenome (GOLD analysis project Ga0164315, IMG submission 113737) | Subseafloor sediment microbial communities from Guaymas Basin, Gulf of California, Mexico - Guay6, Core 4569-2, 0-3 cm | ecosystem: Environmental > Aquatic > Marine > Hydrothermal vents... | reverse complement strand
TACTAACTTGAATTATTCCATCTGATTTTGTTTCGGCTAAAGCTTGAAGTACTGCATTAGCAGATGATTCTGAAACTACGTTAATTGCTGGATATGCAAATTTGTTTTTCTTTGCATTATCAAGCATTTCGCAATATTTTTCATGTGATACTACTGGCATATTTATCTCTCTTGTTATTATAAAAGTCAAAAATTATAAGAAACAAATATACTGAAATTAGGCGGGTTCTTCAATGTGGAAATTTTGAGGGATAGGACTTTTGTATAATTATGTCTAAGATTTAAATCTGTTCAAAACAAAAATAGGACGCAGATTATCATGATTAATTATGAAAGGGCATGATAAAAAAGATCGGATTACAAAAGTAGAGACGATGCGGTGCATCGTCTTAGCAAAACCGTTGTGTATTGTTAACCGATATAGAGCAAAATATAAACCTCCAATTTTTTGAAAACCTCAGAGGTTTGAGGCATCTCATTAAAGAATTAGTCTAGTAATCCTTCAATTATCTCATTTGTCTTTTCAAGAGCTTCATCAATTTTGGAAATATCTCTACCACCAGCCGTTGCAAGGTGTGGGCGACCGCCTCCGCCTCCGCCTACAATTTTGGCAACCAAACCAACAATTTTTCCAGCTTGGATTTTCTTTCCTTTAATCAGATCATCCGAGACTACACAAACTATACCTACTTTTTCGCCAATAGCAGAAATCAAAACGCCAACACCGCTTTTTATTTTATTGCGAAGTTCATCACCCATCGACTTTAACTCATCCATGCTCGTTGCTTCAACTTTTCCTTTGAAGAACTTTATTCCATTAATATCGATTGGACTTTTAATTATTTCATCAATTCCACCAAGTTTCGATTTTAACTCCAATCCAGATATTTCTTTATCGAGGTTACGTTTTTCATTCTTAAGTTCCATTAGTTGATCTGATAATTTGGAACTTATATTTTCTTGATCAGAAATAAATTTTAATAAATTATCAAGATCGCTGATATTGCAATTATTAAACAATTTTATTTTTTCTTCAACTTTTCTCTTTTGTTCCAAAATATCAAGTTCTGATTCGATTGAATTACTCTCAATTTTTTGTGAACTCAATTTTAAAATATCATTCTTAAGCGTATTGATGCCGTCTCTTGAATCTGTTATATGTTGATTTACTTCTATTATCTCATTTCCTAATTCTTCGATAAGCTTGGCAACTCCGTTGCATGTAACAGCCTCGATTCGTCGAACACCACTTGCAATAGATGACTCACTTACAATTTTAAATATTCCAATTTCGGAGGTATTGTTCACGTGTGTTCCACCGCAAAATTCGGTTGAGTAATCACCAAATTTTATAACATTTACTTTGTCGCCATATTTATCGCCAAAGAACATGAGCGCACCCATCTCTTTCGCTTGTTCAAATGGAATATCTCTGAGTCCAGATTGACGCTTTATTCCTTCGCCTATATTGCTATTAACAATTTGCTCAATTTCCTTTATCTCATCAGCGGAGACTTTTTCAAAATTAGTAAAATCAAATCGTAGTTTTTCGTCATCCACCAATGAGCCTGACTGCTTTACATGTTCTCCCAGTACTTTGCGAAGAGCTGCATGCATAAGGTGAGTTGCAGAGTGGTTACGCATTATGTCCCAGCGTCTAATATTATCAACCTTTATATTAACTTTTGTTCCAACAAGATCAAATGCGTTCCCCTCAAACTTATGAGCAATAAGATTATGAGTTTTTATTGTGTCCACTATTTTAATTTCATTACCATCTTTATCGATAATCAATCCTGTATCTCCAACCTGTCCTCCAGACTCTGCATAAAATGGAGTTTGTTCTAGAAATAGATATGGAGGTACTACTGTGTCAACAATATTTTCAGTAATTAAATTCCCATAATCATATCCGATAAAATCCGATTTCTTGTTTTTATCGATTTCTGGTGAATCATTTAAAACATTGACTTGCTCTAGTTTGTTTTTTGTCGAACTTCTTGCACGTTCTTTTTGTTCATCCATAAGTTCATTAAATCGTGCTTCATCGATAGTTAAACCTTTCTCTTCAGCCATTACATTTGTTAAATCAACAGGGAATCCAAATGTATCGTAAAGTTTAAAAACATCTTCCCCTTTAATCTTAACCTCATCCTTAACCTTATTCGCTATCTGCTCAAAGAGTTCAATTCCTCTATCGAGGGTTCTATTAAAACTCTCCTCTTCCGCTTTAATGATTTTTATAATATTTTCTTTGTTCTTAACTATTTCTGGAAAAACCTCACCCATTGTTTCAGTTAAAACGTCAACCAGAGAATACATAAATGGTTTGTTGAAATTTAGTTTTCTTCCAAAGCGTGCAGCGCGTCTAAGGATTCTACGAAGCACATATCCACGTCCTTCATTTCCAGGAGTAGCGCCATCGGCAATTGCAAATGTTAAAGTTCTGATGTGATCGGCAATAACCTGCACTGCAACAACATCATCTTTTTCAGAATATTCCACACCAGAAATTTCAGAGATCTTATCTATAATAGGAGCAAAGACATCAGTTTCATAATTCGATTTTTTATTTTGGAGTACAGCAACAATACGCTCAAAACCCATTCCTGTATCTACATGCTTTGCTGGTAGATCGTGAAGCGTTCCCTCTTTGTCCCTATTATACTGGACAAAAACGAGATTCCAAATCTCGATGCACTCTTCAACTCCGGCATTTACCCATTTGGGGTTTTCAAAATCATCACTAACGTTAATATGTATTTCAGAGCATGGACCACATGGACCGGTTTCACCCATTTCCCAAAAATTATCTTTTTCATCAAATTTTAAAACATGCTCTGGATTGATATCAGTTTTGTTTTTCCAGATTTCCAATGCCTCATCATCGTCTCTATAAACAGTTGCCCACAATCTTTCCTTTGGTAATTTCCAGACTTCCGTAAGTAATTCCCATGCCCAAACAATAGCTTCTTCCTTGTAATATCCCTCTTCTGGTTTTGCTGGATTTCCAAGAGACCAGTTTCCAAGCATTTCAAAAAATGTGTGATGATAAGTATCACGTCCGACTTCTTCCAAGTCATTATGCTTTCCACTAACACGAATACATTTTTGAGTATCTGTCGCACGGTTATAGTCGCGCGATCCTTGACCAAGAAAGACATCTTTGAACTGGTTCATTCCAGCATTTGTGAAAAGAAGAGTTGGATCGTCAAATGGTACGACCGGAGCGCTATCTATAATTCTATGATTTTTATTTTTAAAAAAATCTAAAAACTGATTTCGTATTTCGTTGGAAGTCATTAATATATCCTAAAAATATTTTTATTTTTCAAACGCAAATATAAGAAACAGGGAGTGTATTTACTGAATTTTATAAACTTCTTTTCGGTGGGCAACCCTTAAAATTAGAACATCATTATTCATTATTACATAAATAATTCTATAGTTTCCAACTCTTAGCTTCCTCATTCCTCGAAACATTCCCTTAAGGATAGGATGTTGAATTGCATTTTCTTTTAATTCTTTTTCAATCTTTGAAAGAATTTTTTTTGCATCACTTTTTTCAAGTTTAGATAAATCTTTAAAAACAGATTTCTTGTATGTGATTTTATAACTCAAGCATTTCTCTCATTTCTTTGCTTGAAATTATTTCATCATTTTGATTATGTAATCTATCTAGCGCAATTTGCAAATCCGCATAATTCTGAATATAAGCTTCTATTGCCTTATTAATATGAAATGCTTTTGCTCTTTCTGTTTCGGCAGAAATATCTTCTAATTCATTTGCGATATCATCTGATACCCGTATTGAAATTACTTGACTCATTGTATCCCCACAACTATTATGTTTACATTGTATACAAAAGTTACGTATATTACACTTGTTTGTCAAGTAACATTTCAAGTATTTTAGGTAAAACTTCTCCAGCTTTCCCCATAATTGAATATTCAACTTGATCTGAAATGTTTGTAGGCTCAATATTTATTTCAACCAGTGTAGCACCCGCTTCTTTGGCAGAGATAGGAATGTATGCTGCGGGATAAACAACAGCGGAGGTGCCAACTATAAAACATATGTCAGAATCCGCAGCTTTTTTTTCTGCTTCTGCAAAAATTCCTTGTGGTAACATCTCTCCAAACCAAACAACATCGGGACGAATCATTCCACCACACTCTTCACATTTTGGAACTTCTTCTGTCTCAAGGAATTTTTCTACCCCATAAAATGTTTTACAATCCATGCAGAAGTTCCGCTCAATGTTTCCATGCAGTTCAAGAATATTGTTACTACCAGCGCGCTTGTGGAGATTGTCAACATTTTGTGTTACAACAGTTACATCTTCAAAATGTTTTTCAAAATCCGCAATTGTTTTATGACCCGCATTTGGATCAGTTTCACGAACGATATTACGTCTATATTGATACCATTCCCAAACTAAATTTGGATTTTTCATAAATCCATCGAAACTAGCGAGCTCTTGTGCAGACATTTTATTCCACAAGCCGCCCTTGCCACGAAATGTTTCTATTCCACTTTCTGCTGATATTCCCGCACCCGTAAAGAACATTATAGAATTTGCGGTTTTAAGTTTTTCAATTAAGCTTTTTGGAATTTCCATTTCACTATCCTTTGTCATTTAACTCTGTTGTCATTCACATTGTGTCATTTGTAGCCATTCATTGCAACAACCAATGACAGCGAAGCTAATGACAATTATTGACAAGAAATTTTCAATCAAACAACGATTCTTTTGGACTATCATCCTCTTCAGTTGGTGGAATAAAAATAGCAGTCTCGGCAAGACGAATAAAGCTCGTCCAATTGCTATCCCCTTGTCTATCATTTTTCGCAACATTTAAATATGCATTCGATTTTGCACTTAACTCATCGGCATGATAAAGTACAACAGCCTCTGGCATTTTAGGAATTACTGGGGAAGCATGCTCCAGTTTACCTTGATGACTCAACACCAAATGAATTAATTGATTCTTCAATGTCTCTGGAAATTCTGGAATCTCTTTTGTTTTCTCTTCAATTCTCATAGCGGCAATAACAATGTGACCAACAAGTTTTCCTTTGTCTGTATAGTCAAAATTTGTTTTGTAAGTTAATTCCTCTACTTTTCCAAAATCATGTAGAATTGCAGCAGCAATTATTAAATCCCTATTTAATTCAGGATGAATATCACATGCTGTTTTACAAATTTTAATTATTTCAAGAGTGTGTTCGAGCAATCCATGTATATATGCATGATGCCAAGCCTTACCAGCAGGAACATTAAAATACTTTTCTTTTGTCTCTTCATCAAATATTTTTTGAATTAATAATTGAAAATGGTTGTTAGTAATTTCATCTACTATATCGTTCCACTCTTTTTTCATTTCATCAAAATCTCTTTCAGAACGAGGTAGAAAATCAGAATGTGATACACCATCACTTTCATTTGTGAGTCTAATTCTATTTATTATTAATTGGGGAGCGCCATTGTATTCATCAAATTTGCAATCTACTTTCGTTATTTTTCCTTCACCTGCAGAGTGGAAAAAGACTTCAAACCCATCCCACATTTTTGCTGATATTGTTCCAGAAATATCACGCAATTCAAGGTTCAAAAATTCTTTCCCTGTTCTTGTAGTTTTCTTTTCAACCTTTGTTAACAATAAAAAAAGTTGTGCGTCTTCGCCAACTGAATACTCATTTAAGTTTTGTTGATTTAACATAAAAATCCTAATTAATTCTTTTAACTTTTGTATCGCTAGGAATAGAGACACTAATTGTACGGTTTAGCAATTGTACAGAAACAGAGAGTGTATTTTCATCATCACTGATTGAAGTAACAATGCCCTCAACACCATCAAAAGGACCCGAATCAATTTTAACTATTACCCCTTTTGCAATTCCATTAAATACATGAATTTTTTCTGGCGATTCCAACATTTTCTTTATGCTTTCCATTTCTATATCTGGAATTACAGCTGGTTTTCCATTAAAATATATTGTTTTAATAACAGCTTCTCTTGTTAGCGCACTATTTCTTTCCATTTCATTTGAGCGGATAAAAATATAGCTTTTAAAGAGGGGTTCTGTCACCTTCTTCTTCCTATCACTCCATTGTTTTGTAACAGTAATGGTAGGAAGATATGTTTCAATATCAATTTCGTTGAGTTGCTCTAAAGCTTTAAACTCATGCCTAGGTTTTGTATAGAGCGCAAACCAATATTTAATTTCCATAACTTTCTTTTATTCAGATTATTTAAATTTCTTTTTTACTTCATCAACTAATTCATCATTTTTAATTGAATTATCATAAACACCATCTATCATAAACGGAGCATATTTTTTTTCTACGTCTTCAATTATACTATTTGTGAATACAAATACACCTACGGAAAAACTTTTGTCTCTTAGTCTAAGCCGTTTAATAAATTCTTCTCCGCTTAGCAGAGGCAAAGAATCATTTATCAATATTAAAGTAGGAAGTTCATCAGAAATAAAATCCATTGCTTCGTATGCATTAATAGCAGTTAAAATAGTATGGTCAGGCAAAATATTATATATTGCCTTGCTACGAGAGTTTACTAAACTATTTTTTTCATCAACAATTAATAGTAGATTTTGAGCTTCGGGAACTGTAATGTGAAATTCACTTCCTTCATTTTCTTCTGAGTAAAACCAAACTTTTCCATTTAGTTTTTCAATAATTTCCTTAACTAGAATCAATCCCATTCCACTCCCTTGCTCATCATCAGTACCAACACGTGAATGTTTATGTTCGAGTTTAAACAACTTCTCCTTGTGGTCAGCAGGAATACCGATACCCTCATCTTTAACAATAATTTCAATCATACCATCTTTAAACCTACTCCCAGAAATAGATATTGAAGAATCTTTATTAGAGAAATGAATAGCGTTTTGCAATAGATCGGAAATAACCTTACTTAATTGAATCTGATTACTATTAACAAAAATATTAGAATTAATGTTCTGTGAGATTTCTATGTTTTTACCAACGGCTAATCGTGTAAATTGTGAAACAATTGTTGAAATCAAATTTTTAAGATCGAGTCTTTCACCAGAAATATCAGTTCGTCCTGTTCGCATTCTGGACCAATCAAGTAGATGTTCAATTAGATTAAGCTGATGTTTAGAACTACTATGAATATATTGTAAATATTCAATCTTCTCCTCATCTCTCAGAGTATTGTCACTTAATAGTATTTCGGAAAACCCAAGAAGAGTGGTATATGGCGCTTTAAGATCGTGAGATACAATTGAAATGAATTTATCTTTGACATTATTTACAGTTTTTAATTCTTCACGTAATTCCATAATATCACTTTTTTCTTTTTCCATATCTGAAGCATCAAAGAAAATTGAATTATATTGAGAGATGTTTCCTGTCTTATCTCGTTCAGCATGAATACTTTCATTCAAATATATTATATCATCTCTCTTATTTATTATTCTATAAGAAATGAAAAAATTGAATTTCTCACTATCCTTAAAGAATTCTGATAATCCATTTTCTACTCTCAATCTATCATCTTCATGAATTATTGAATTAAGTTTGTTTGGCAGCTGCGCAATTTGCTCAGCTTTGTAACCGAGTAAATTAAATACTGAACTTGAATAGGTAACATCACAATCATTTTCTCTGCAATAAGTTTTAGCAAAAAAGTAGTTTTCAAAAGTGGAATTATATTTAACTATTTCTGAATTAACTTCTTCATTAAAAAGATTTTCTATTGTAGATGCTAAAGAGTCATCTTTTATAATATCATCTAATTTTTCACGAAAAATTTTATTTCTTATCATTTCAACCCTAATTAAAATTTCTTATAATTCATTATCACTAAATTTTGTTGGAATATTTAACTCTTCCATTTTGCGATAAAGAGATGAAAGCCCAATTTCTAAAGCTCCTGCAGTCTCTTCCTTATTGTAATTATTACTCTTAATTATATTGAGAATATGATCCCTCTCAAAATTTTTAACTGCATCTTTCAAAGCAACTGGAAATCCATAATTTGTAATATTATCTCTGATGTAGTCGGAAAGATTATCGATTTTGATAATATCCTCCATTGAGAAAATTACTGCTCTTTCAATAACATTTTCTAACTCTCTAACTCCACCACGCCAATTATGACTCATCAATGCTTTCATTGCATCGTTATCAACCCCTAATATTTTTTTCCCCATTTCATTGCAATATTTTGCAACAAAATAGTTTACAAGTAAAGGTACATCCTCACGTCTTTCATTAAGTGAAGGAAGAGAAATTTCGATTACGTTTAATCTATAATATAAATCCTCTCTAAATTCCCCAGCCTCAGCTTTTTAAATAGATTCTGGTTTGTCGCTGCAATTATTCTAACATCTGTTGATACTGGTTTTGTTCCTCCAACTGGAATGAATATTTTATCCTCAATAGCACGTAATAGCTTTACCTGCATATTTAAGGGCAGGTCCCCAATTTCATCAAGGAAAAGAGTTCCACCATCAGCCACCTTAAACAATCCAATTTTTTCATCAATTGCACCAGTAAAAGAACCTTTCTTATGTCCAAACAACTCACTCTCAATTAAGTTTTCAGAAATTGCTCCGCAGTTTATTGGAAGAAAAATTTTATCATTTCTGTGGCTATTAAAATGAATAGCCTTTGCAACAAGTTCTTTACCAGTTCCACTCTTTCCAGTAATTAAAACATTACTTTTTGTTTTAGAAACTTGCCCAATTAATTGAAAGACTTTTTTAATTGCATTACTTTCACCTATGATGTTTTGATATCCTGGCTCAGCAGAAACTCTTTGACGAAGAGATTTATTTTCGATAGATAGTTTTTTAAATTTTGACAATCTTTTTAATCTAAGAAGAAGGTCATCAAACTCGATAGGTTTCATTAAATAATCATACGCACCCTCTCGGATTGCAGAAATGGCTGTCTTTACTGATGCATATGCAGTCATAATTATAAAAAATGATTCTGGACTTATTTTGTTTGCTTGTTTGAGCAATTCCATTCCATCCATATTAGGCATTTTAATATCTGTGATTACAATATCGTAGTTGGTTTCTTTAATTTTTTCTAATGCAGATTCACCATCGCCTGCTGTGTCTGTTTTATATCCTTCATCATCGAGAACAATTTGTATCGAATTCCTTATTGCCATTTCGTCATCAACAATTAAAACTGATGTAGTCATTTCTATTTCCTTTTAATTTATGAAATAAGTTTAATTGTAAAAATAGAGCCTTTATTCAATTCACTCTGAGCAAGAATTTTACCTTGCAATTTTTTTATTATACCGTAGCTTACCGAGAGACCTAAACCTGTCCCTTTGCCAACCTCTTTCGTTGTAAAAAATGGATTAAAAATTTTATCCAGCACTCCCAAATCCATCCCACAACCATTGTCTTTTATATCAGTACAAATAAACACATCATCATAATATGTTCGAACTTCAATTTTGCCTTCACCATTTATTGCATCCAATGCATTAATTAAAACATTTACATAAACTTGCAAAAGCTGATCCGGCACAGCTAATAAAGGTGAAAGATTTTTTGCGAATTGCGTTTTAAATTCAACATTCTTAACCCGCTTATCATACTTAACTATACCAACGGCTGTTTTTACAATATCATTTATTTGAAGTAACTCTTTATTCTCGCCAGGTGGTCTTGAAAAATCGACTAACTCTCTCACGATTTTAGAAATACGATCTATATTATCCTTAATAGTAATAAGTTGCTCAGTCCTTATTTCATCTTTATTTTTTCTCTGAATTAACTGAACAAGTGCCGAGATAGAGGTTAAAGGATTACCGATTTCGTGAGCAACTCCAGCCGCCAATTGGCCAATAACCGCGAGTTTTTCAGATTGATCAACCTGTTGCTGCAGTTGTTTTATTTGAGTTTTGTCCTGCATAATCATTGTTCGACCACTGTAATTTCCATCAGTTGTCTGTAACTGAGTAACAGTTAATTGTACAGAAATTATCTCACCATTTTTTGTCATTCGCTCCGTATCAACAATTTGAACGTCCCCTTTTTCCTTAATCTCCTCAATAATGTATTGTAATTCTTTAAAATATTTTTCATCATCCGGCATTAAAAATATTGATGATTGTCCAATAACCTCTTCTTCAGAATATCCAAAGATCTTTTCAGCCCCATGGTTCCAGGAAATAAATTTCTCATCACAATCTATTACTGCAATTGCTGTCTCTGATTTAAATAAGATAGTATCCAAATGTTGTTGGTTTATCTCTAGTTTTTTCGCAAGCCTATCTCTATCAAGTTCCACTTCTTTAATTTGTGTGCTTTGATAAAGCATGGAATAACGAGCAAAAATTTGCTCTATTACTTCATCTAAAAACCCCATAATAATTAACGGATCAAATTCCTTGACGATTGTTTTATCCACACTATAAAGGAGAGCAAAGCGACCCTGACTGTAGACTTGACTGACTTCCAGAAGATTTAGATTAGTTTTAGAAAATAGGTTATAACTATCTATTAAATATTGGTCAATTGATGAATACTCAGACGTCCGAATGACTTCCATAAGACTTTGTAAACTTGATTCTGTAAACTCATTGATCTCGGTTTTAGATAATTTGTCACCAAAATTTGATTCAAGTTTTGTAATCCAATTTGAAATGATAGCATCATAATATTTTTTAAGTAATTTTAATATTATATTCTTCATATTCAGTTCACTTAATTAAAAACACCTTAGCAATATCAATAAGTAAGGAGGGTTTATTTATTAAGGCTGTTTTGAATAGATTTCCAAGGCTTCTTTTTTCCATCGGGATTTTTGAAAACGCATGTGCAATGCTGTTAAATTTATCATCACTAAAATTGTAAATACCATTTTTAATTCTATCAAAAATTTCATGGCGTTTGCCAAGCCGATCGTTCCATGCTTTATCATACGTTAAAATATGATTTAAATCATTTTTGGTAATAGCTTCGCCTACAATTGTACCACCTATTTTGCCTCCAATCATTCCACTCGCAATACCACCACCAGAAAGAGGATTTACTTGACGTGCAGCATCACCTGCTATTATTATTCCCGGAGCAGATATTTTTTCGAGTGTTATTGAAGATGGAACTCCACCTGCAATCTGAGTCAATATTGGCGCATTTGGATAATTCTTTTCCATAAAATCATTTAAAAAAGTCTGAGCTGATCGTTTTTTACCAATTTCACCACTTACTCCTAATCCAATATTTGCCGATTTATTACTTTTTGGGAAAATCCAAAAGTATCCCTCCGGTGCAACATTTTTACCAAAATGGAAATAGAGTGTGTTTGGATTAACATCAATATTTGCAGCTGTAATTTGAACACAGCTTTCCATCTCTCTAAAATCGATATGTGTTTTTATTCCCGCCCATCTTCCAACACGCGATTCGACCCCATCCGCAGCAATAACAACTTTTGAATTTAGCTCACACTGTTCCCCCTTATATTCGTACTTAACTCCACTCACTTTTCCATCTTCGAAAAGAAGCCCATTAACATAAGCTCGGGTAATAATTTCAGCACCATAACTTGCGGCTTGCTTTGCTAATTCATAATCAAAAATTCTGCGTTCCAGGATGTATCCAATTTGCTCTAATGGAAGGACCACTTCTGTTCCATCGGGTGCAACCATTCCAAATTTATCAATTGTTGTAGAGATAAACTTTTCGTCGGGTTCAATAAATTCTTCGATGCCAGCTCTGCTAACAGCTTCACCACATCGTACGGGGTAACCTATATCTCGATCCTTCTCCAATATAATTACCGAAGCTCCTTGTTCGGCAGCAAATCTCGCTGCCATTGAGCCTGCTGGACCACCTCCAACAACTATTACATCATATTCTTTGTGCATTTAGGTATTCTATATTTCAGTTTTTTTTGGATTATTAAATTTTAAAACTTCTATTGGACATGACCAAACACATTTTACACAATTTGTGCAAAGGACTTCATCAATTTTAATCTCAGCTTCTTTCAAATCAATTGCATCTTCCGGACAAATTCCTACACAGCATCCACAAAAATCACATTTATCAGGTAATATTTCTATTAACAACATTTTTACTTACTTTCCCATTTTTGAGAATTAAAAATAGCGTTTGTTTTTCCCAAATGAAACCGATTATATGTCTTTTATAGAAAAAAATGATCAGTACTTTTTTGAACTTTATAATAAGACTATTAAACGCTTTCTCTTTTTCGCATATTAGTTTGAATAAATAAAACATTCAGTTATATTTATAAGCTATAATAATTGAGATAAACGAGTAATTTGAAAAGATTTTTAGATAAAATAGAACATTTTGTAAAAACAAATTCTGTAGAGAACAAAACTCTTTCCAGTTTAATTTTTAATATTGAAGAAATAGATTTTTCATCCATTTTAAATAATATTCAAAAACGTAACGAAATTTACTTTTATACTACACATGTAAAAGAAGATGTCAGTTTTTTAGGATTTGATTCTATTTTTCATGTTGAGACTACGGGTAAGTCTCGACTTGAGGATACAGAGAAAAGGATAACAGAATTAGAAAAAGATTTTATTTCAAATTGGAACGAATACGATCTAGACTC
>Ga0164315_10003227_pt1 | contig 12624 bp, 9 predicted proteins | sample GuaBasSedimGuay6_FD_113737 | JGI IMG/M metagenome (GOLD analysis project Ga0164315, IMG submission 113737) | Subseafloor sediment microbial communities from Guaymas Basin, Gulf of California, Mexico - Guay6, Core 4569-2, 0-3 cm | ecosystem: Environmental > Aquatic > Marine > Hydrothermal vents >... | reverse complement strand
GTCGGTCGAAGCACTGGCGCCCAGCCGTAACTCGGGCATCCAGTACTTCAACAACTTCGGTAGCGGCGAGAAGGTCCACATCGGTGTTGGCATGTTCCAGCGCACCGACATGCAGGGCTCGTCGAACGGCCAGGGCGGCTGGGGATTCAACTTCCGCATCGCCGGCCTCGCCATCGAGAACGCCGACAAGGACATGATCCTTGAGCTCGGTTTCTCGATCCTCTACCAGAGCGTCCGTGACTCGACGTCCACCTACGCGGCGCGTCCGGGCACCTCGCTTGGCGTCAGCGCCATCGGTGGCATGGCCACGCAGGTCGATAGCGACCTTCGTTGGGGCTTCGAGATCGCCTTCCGCATGAAGGCGTTCCACTTCCAGGCGGAGTACTACCAGGCGTCGGTTGAACGCATCTCTGGTGCCGGCGGCTCGGACCCCACCGTCAGTGGCTGGTACGTCCAGGCTGGTTGGTTCATCACCGGCGAAAGCCGCGCCTTCTCGAAGAAGATGATGGCGTGGACCCGCACCGGCCCGAAGGCTAACTTCTGGACGGGTGAGGGTGGCCGTGGCGCGTGGGAGATCGCGATCCGCTACGACGCGACCGACCTCACCGACGGCACCGTGCAAGGCGGCGAGATGACCACCTTCAGCTTCGGTGTCAACTGGTACTGGAACCCCAATGCCCGCATGATGTTTAACTACGTCTTCGCGGACATCGAAAACGGCGGTACCCAGGGTGAAGGATCGCTTAACAGCATCGTCATCCGCTGGCAGTTCGACTTCTAAGCGAAGCGAACTCAACTCTCGAAACGCAGTGGGGCTCCGGTTTACCGGGGCCCCACTTTTTTGTGGGCACGCCCGTTTTTGCAGGCGCGGAACGGCTATCGCGCCCATAATGCGCGCGGATGCGAATCGCGCTGCAGGGGACAGGGGACGCCGGCGGAACGCCGCGCTATGGCTGCGAATGCGCCGCCTGCCGTAACATACGTCGTGGGCCGACGCACGCGACGGTGCAGACGGACGGCATGCAGATCATGCTGGATGCCGGCAGCACCTTCCCGCTCCAGCCCCCGCAGGCGGTGCTGCTGACGCATTTCCACATCGATCACGTTCAGGGGCTCTTTCCGCTGCGCTGGGGCAAGGGCGACCCGGTCCACGTCTTCGCGCCGGACGATCCCGAGCGCATGAAGGTGCTCTTCGGAACGCCCGGCGTGTTGGAGTTCCACCATCCGGTGGAACCCTTCGATCTTGGATCGCTGACGGTCACGCCAATCCCCCTGCAGCACTCCGTACCGACTCTCGGCTGGCTGCTGGAGGACAACGAGGGCTGCCTCGCCTATCTGGTGGACACGAAAGGGTTGCCGGACGCCTCGCTCGACCTGCTGCGGGCCACGCCCATCGATCTGCTGGTGCTCGATGCGACCTCGCCCCCGGGCAGCGACGATCCGAACCACAATGATCTCGACGAAGCGTTCGAAATCGTCCGCGACCTAAAGCCGCATCGGACGCTGCTGGTGCATGTGAGCCACGATCTCGACACCTGGAAGCTGGGCCGCTCCTTCGACATGCCCGCGGGCGTGGAGTTTGTCAGCGATGGTCACGCGCTCGCCGTCGTCCAAGGCAAGTGAGCAGCGCGGCCCATATCGTCACTCGCCTCAACGTGGGCGGCATCGCGCGCTTTCTGGAGATGGGGGCGGGCGCCGTCGACACGTTGCTGCGCGGGCAGGTGCAAGGGGACGAGCAGGAGGCGGTCTGGGAGGGCGAGCAGACCGTCTGCCCCTCGTTGGGTCGCTCCGTCCACCCGCTGCGCGACCGCCGCGCGCTCAACAGCATTACGAGCGCGCTGGCGGCACTGGAACCGGATGTCGTGCATACGCATGCCTCCAAGGCGGGCGTGCTGGGCCGACTCGCCGCGCGCCGCCTTGGTATTCCCTGCGTCCACACCTTTCACGGCCACGTCCTGAGCGGCTACTTCGGGCGCGTGCGCTCCGCACTCTTCACCGGCATCGAACGGCGCCTCGCGCGCCATTCATACCTGACCGCCACCGGGCCGGCCACCGCCGCGGAGCTGGAGCAGCGACTGCATGCGCCGGTCGAAGTCATCGTTCCCGGCATCGCGCTGCCGCAACCGGCCGCCGACGCACGCGAACGCTGGCGTCACGCGTGGGGGGCGCCCGAGCGGGTGGCGCTGCTCGTGGGACGCGCGGCGCGAGTCAAACAGCCGCAGCGGTTCGTCGCCGCCGCGCGGGCCGCCGGTTACCTGCCGGTCATCGCGGGTGACGACGGCGTGCCCGGAGCGCTGGGCCTGGGCGTCGTGGACCGCATCGAGGAGATCTACGCGGCCGCCGACGTGGTGGTCTGCTCGTCACGGTGCGAGGGGACACCGTTTGCCCTGCTGGAGGCGATGTGGAGTGGTCGCGCGGTCGTCGCCCATCCCGTCGGTGACGTGGAGTGGATTTTGGGGGGCGCGGGGGCGGCGACGTGGGATCTGGAGCAGGCGCTGCGCGATCTGCGCGATCCCGACCGGCGCGACGCCATGGGCCAACGCGCCGCCGCGTCGGTGCGCGAACGTTTCCCGGCCGAGGCGGTCGCGCCGCGCTTGCGGGCGCTCTACGCCTCCATCCTCTAGCCTGCATGATTCACGAGGCGCGGTTTCTGGCCGGACCAGATCGCCGATCTCTGCATCGTTCGTCCTAGACGACCCCTCCGGGTCGCCTTCGGACTCTCTCTTTGATCTCGACGATCTGTCCTCGCCCAGAAGAGACCGCCGTAGTTCGAGAAGCGCGCCGTGCCGCGTCTCGCCGTTCATTACCGCGAAATCTGCTCCCGATGCGCCCTCGCCTCATGAACTATGCAGGCTAAACTGCCTGCGTGTCATCGCCGACGACCAATCCGCCGCGCCCGCGTGGGCGCACGCTGCCCGACTGGTTCAAGAAGCCGCTGCCGACCGGCGGCGCGATTCTGCCCATGAAGCGGCTGGTCGAGGAAAAGCAGCTGAATACCGTCTGCGCGTCGGCCAAGTGCCCCAATCTCAACGAGTGCTGGAGCCGCAAGACCGCGACGTTCATGGTGCTGGGGAACAACTGCACGCGCCGCTGCTTTTTCTGCACGGTGCCGAAGGCGCCCCCCGATCCGGTCGATACCGGAGAGCCGGTTCGAGTGGCTGAGGCGGTCGAGGCGTTGGGCCTCAAACACGTTGTGATCACGTCGGTCGATCGCGACGATCTTCCCGATCGTGGAGCGGGCCATTTCGTCTCCGTGATCGAGGCGCTGCGCGCGCTTAAGGACAGCGAGGCGGCGGAGCGCGTGATCGAAATTCTCACGCCCGACTTCCGCGGCTACGACCCGGCCGTGGGCGAGGTGGCAAGCGCACGGCCCGACATTTTCAACCACAACATCGAGACGGCGCCGCATCTCTATTCGCGTGTCCGCCCCGGCGCGGTGTACAAGCATTCGCTGCGGCTGCTCAAAGGGGTCAAGCGACACGACGCGTCGATTCTCACCAAGTCGGGGCTAATGGTCGGCCTGGGCGAGACCAACGAGCAGATCATCGAGACGATGCGCGACCTGCGCGCGCACGACGTGGACATCTTCACGCTCGGCCAATACCTGCGCCCGAGCGATCGCGAAGTTCCCGTGGAGCGCTACATGCCGCCCGAGGAGTTCGACGCGCTCGCCGAGCAAGGGCGCGCGCTCGGTTTTTTGGGCGTCTACGCCGGACCGTTCGTTCGATCGTCGTACAACGCGGACACCGTCTACGCGGAAGTGCGCGCGCGCCGATGAGGGTGGCACCATGAGGGTGGCACCATGAGGGTGGCCCAATGAGGGTGGCACTGCTGGATCCCAACGCGGGCGTCGCGGGTGACATGTTCGTGGGGGCGCTGCTCGACGCCGGCGCGCCATTCAAGGTGGTGCGCGACGGACTCGGCGCGTTGGATCTGGATGGCTTCACCGTTTCGCATCGCAAGGTGACACGCGGTGGCATCGCCGCGCGCAAGTTCCGGGTGCGCCACAAGGAGTCGCACCACCATCGCGGTCTCAAGACGATCCTCGCGCTGATTCGCAGTTCGGGCCTCGACCGCCGCGTGCGTGAGCGCGCCGGTCTCGCGTTCACGCGCCTGGGTGAGGCGGAGGCGAAGGTGCACGGCGTCGACCTGCAAAAGGTGCACTTCCACGAGGTTGGCGCGGTCGATGCGATCTGCGACATCGTCGGCGCCGCGATCGCCATGGAAGCGCTCGGAATCGAACAGCTTCACACACGGCCGCTGCCGCTCTTTTTCGGCATGGTCCAGACCGACCACGGACGCATGCCGCTGCCCGCGCCCGCCACCCTCGAACTCATGCGCGGTTGGCCCACCTTCGATAGCGGCCTGCAGGGAGAACTTGTTACGCCGACGGGTGCCGCGCTGGTGACGGCCTGGGGCCGCAGCGATGCGGCGCCGCCGTTTGCACCCGCGGCGATCGGCTACGGCGCCGGCGACCGCAACCCGGACGGATATCCCAACGTCCTGCGCGTGACGGTCGGCGAGACGACGGCCGCGACGGGTGCGCTGCGTCAACTCGAGTGCGACGTCGATGATGCCACGCCGCAGGTACTGGGGCATCTGCTCGGACTGCTGATCGAAGCGGGTGCGGCCGACGCCACGCTTGGCCCGCTCACCATGAAGAAGGGGCGGCCCGGCACGCGCATCACCGTGTTGTCGCGCGTGGAGCTGGTGCCCGCCATGGAAGAGATACTCTTCCGCGAAGGCACGACGCTCGGTGTGCGCAGCCATGCCGTCGAGCGCACCGAGTTGCCGCGACGCATCGTGCGGGTGCGGACCGAGCACGGCACGGTGCGCGTAAAGCTGGGCGAGTTGCATGGCGAGGTCGTGCACGTGGCCCCTGAATACGAGGACTGCCGCCGACTGGCGCGCGAGAAGAAGGTGCCGCTGCGCGAGGTCGTGCGGGCGGCGCTGCTGCGGTGGAGCAAATGAAACGGTTGCTCGGGATTGCCGCCGTCGCCCTGCTGGCGATGATCGTCTGGCGCCAGTGGGACCGCTTCGCACCGCAGGATCCGGGACCGCCCGCCGTCAAACCGGCGCCCGGCGTCAAGTTGAAGATGACCACGGCGACCTGGGGCGGGCTGCGTTTCCCCGTGCCGGAAGCGTGGAAATCCAATGTGCGCTACTACGGCCAGGGACAGGTGCTCTTCGATGGACCTCGCAACGAGGGAGCGCCGGTGCTCAGCGCCTTTTGGACCGTGTCCGACCGCACCATCGAGGACTGGGCGCAGCACTGGACCGACAAGTACGACAACCCGGGATCCCTGGCGCGCATCCTCGAGCGGGGCTGGACGACGGTGGGCGGACGTCGCGCATTCGTGATGGTCTACGAACTCAAGCCACCCGGCGCATCCAACGAACTCGCGGCTGGAACGCACATCCAGATCGACTGGTATGTCCAAACCCGCGGTCACGTCGGGTTCGTGCGCGGCACCTGCGAACGCGCCTTTTTCCCCATCGACTACCGCCCCCTGTTCGAGGCAATCGCCGCCCAGACCAAGTACGGACCCGGATAGGCGCTTAGCCAGTCTCCGCCCTCCATTCCGCAAGCAACCGGACTCCGTCCCGAAAGGTTTTCGTTTCCGCTCCAAGAAAGAGACGCACATAGTTGTTGTCGCCGAAAAATGAACCGGACGCGACACCGACACCGCGCCGCGCCATTTCAGCCATGCAGCGATCGCCGTCGCTGACTTCCACGAAGACGGTGAGTCCCGCTTGCGGTTCGATGAACGGCATGCCGCTGCGCCGCAGCGTCGCGAGGTTGCGTTTGATGGGGCGCATGGCCTTGCGACGAAATTCGGGCAGGCGATCCCAGACGCGCCGCAATGCCAGGATGGACGGCGTGGAGCACTGCACGGCGACGAGGTCATTGACCTGCGCCACCTTGCGTAACAACTCCGGATCCCCGAGCACCCAGCCCATGCGTAGCGCGCCGAGGCCGTACGCCTTCGTCACGCCGCCCGTGGTCAGAAAGCGCGCGTGCCGGGCGGCGGCCACCCGCGGCGGCTTGGCCTGCAGGTCGCGATAGATTTCGTCCACGATGACGATGCCGCCGCCGCTGGCGAATCGTTCGAGTCGGCGCCAGTCGGTGTCGGCCAGCAGACGTCCGGTCGGGTTGTGAGGCGACGAGACGATGACCAACTCCGTCTCGCGCGGTATGGCCGGAAGCGCTCCATCGCGATTGCGGCGGAGGTCCGTCATGCGCGCGCCGAGGCCCTTCGGAATCTCGCTCAAGGGCGTGTAGCGCGGCCTCTCCACCGCGACTTTGGCGCCGCGCCCGGCAAACGCCGCAATCGTCACGAAGTTGGCCAGACTGGTCCCTCCGGTGAGGTAGACATGGCCCTGCGGAACCCCGTAGCACTGGGCGATGCGGCCCTCGATAAGTGGGTCGCCCGTCACGAACTCCTTGTAGCTCGGACCGGCCGGACGGCCTGCCCCCGAGAAGCCCAGTTCGATGGGTGCGGGGTCCTTCGCGTGTGCCTTCGCCCACAGCATGTGGGGGAATTTAGCCTTTTGCATACTATATCCTTGAATTTCGTCGCCCGGGCGTTGATCCTAGATCGGTTCCATCGGGCCCGAGTAGTTGGTCCGAGCAGATAGGAGTACGTTGATGAAGCTTCTCACCATTACGAGCTGCACTTTCCTCGTCATCGCTAGCACCGCGTTCGCGGGCGGCACTGACACCGCCGCCCCGGTCGCCAAGAATGCGAAAAACGCTGCGGTAGACAGGAAATCCTACGCAGCCGAGGTGACGGCGACCCAGCTTCACTTCCGCGCCGGCCCCAGCGCCTCCTACCAGAGCGTCGTCATGGCCAAGCGTGGCACGCGCGTGATCGTGCGCGAAAGCACGGCAACCGGCTGGGCGACGATCGAAATCCCCGGTGGCTATCCCGCGTGGGTCGGTGCGAAGTACATTCAGCAGGACGGCCGAGTTTCCGGTGGAGTGGGCTCCGGCGTAGTGACTGCCAACACGCTGCTCGTTCGCCCGCGACCCAGCACCAGCTACCACCAACTCACCCAGCGCCTGGCGCGCGGCGAGACGGTCAAGGTGCTCGGCACCAAGCAGGTGGGCGACACGACGTGGCTGCGGATCCAGACGCCGCAGCGCATCCCGCTCTTCTGCTCCGCCCGTTTCCTCAACAAGGTGGGACCCGCCTCGATGGCGACCGCGCCGATCGAAACCAATTCAACCGCCCGGACGGCAACGGTCTCCAACAAGACCGCCGCCGCGGATGCGCGCTTCATTAAGATCGAGAAGAGCGCGCTGCGCGACATCCACGGAGCCAAGACCCGTGGCGATCTCGCGGCCGTCAAGCTCACGCTGGCCACGGTCAACGGATCCGACCTGAGTCTGGCCAACCAGCGCCGCCACCTCGACCTGGAGCGCAAGCTTCTGCGTCGCAATCGCGAGCTGGTCGTCTCCGATGTCGAGGCGCAGCAGCAGACCGTGCTGGCGGACCTGGAGAAGCAGATCGCGGAGATCGAGGCGAAGTACCAGCAGCGCATCAACGATCTGCACAGTGAGGCTAAAGCGGCGAAGACGGGCAAGCGAGGTCGCTACATCACGACCGGCATTCTCGAATACAAGCCGGAACTGTTCGGCCGCGCGCCCAGTTTCCGCGTCACCGAAGGCGGCAAACTGCGTCACTACGTCATCGCGCCCGCCTACGACCTGCACCAGTATGTCGGCAAGCGCATCGGTGTGGTTGGCCTTCTCGATCGCGAGAGCGGTACCGGCTACTTCACGGTGATGGGCAAGCGCATCGAGATCATCGCCGACCGGTAACGCGCGTTTCCGGAGGCCGGAATTTCGAGCGGAAGCGGGAGGACGAAACTGTGCTGGGTTCACAACTGGCGCGGCGCATCGTCCTCCCGCTTCTTTTGTTGATCACCGCGCTGTTCGGGATGCTCGCCATCGCGGGGGTCCGGCAAGCGCAGTCGCGCGTGGACGAGGAGTTGGACCAGGAGGCCGACCGCGTCGAGGCAACCCTCGAGAACTTGGCGCTGCCGGCGTCGCAGCGGGCGCCCATTTTGCAGGCGATGGCGCGCCTGATCGGCGCGGAACTCGAGCTGGGTTCGGTCTCGACTCTCGCTTCGAGCGCCGATCGTGCGCGCTATCGCGTACTGACGCGCGAAGTCGAGTCGTCGCGGGCTTCGACCGCGCTTCCCGGCCAACATAATCACGGCCCCAGCGAGACCCTGCGCGTCTTGTTTGCGCGTACCCGCATTGATGCGCGGCGTCGCGACTTCCTCAACCCTGTGCTGGTGGCGGCCGCGCTGGGTCTCGCCGTGGCGGCGCTCTTCGGTTTCGCGATAGCGCGCACCATCGTGCGTCCCGTCGAGCGGCTTGCGCGCGGTGTACGGGCCTACGGGGAGGGCGCGGAGGAGATCGATCCGGGGCCGCGCGCTCCCGGCGAACTGGGCGAACTGCAGACCGCGTTCGTGGAGATGGCCGGCACGGTTCGCGACAGCGAGCGTTTCGCCGCGCTCGGTCGACTGTCGGGCGGCATCGCCCACGAACTGCGCAACCCGCTCACGGCCATTCGCATGGCGGTCGAAACGGGCGGCGACGAGGCACGCGCCATCGCGCTTTCCGAAATCGACCGCCTCGACCGCACGCTGCGTGAACTGCTCGACTTCGTCCGGCCGCGTGCGCTCGAAAAGACTTCGATTCCGATACCGGAGCTGCTGGAGGACGTCGCAGTCCTGCTGCGGCCGCAGTGCGAGCACCTGCGCGTACGGCTGGCGGTGGAGTCGGAAGCGGGGTCGGTGCTGGTCGCCGACCGCGACAAGATCCGCCAGGCGCTGCTCAATCTCGTGCTCAACGCGGCGCAGGCGCAACCCCACGGCGGGGTGGTGCGCGTGCGCGGCCGGAGCGGCGAACTGGTTGTCGAGGACGAGGGGCCGGGCATCGCCGACGATGTGCGCGAGACGCTGTTCGAGGCGTTCGTGACGACGCGCGCCGCCGGAATCGGGCTCGGACTCGCCGTCGTCAAGCAGATCGCGGATGAGCACGGCGCCACCATCGATGTGGAAACAAACGCGGCTGGAACAATTTCGTCTGGCACGATTTTTACACTCCGGTTCCCGACGACGTAAGGACAATAGCCCGCTCGCAATGGCACGAGTCCTGATTATCGATGACGAGCCCGGCATCTGCTGGGCGCTGCGCAAGACGCTCGAAGCGGCTGGCCACGTCGCCAACGTGGCGGGCACGGCGGAGCAGGGCCTGCCGCTCGCGGCGAAGGCGGATCTCGTCTTCCTCGACATCGGGCTGCCCGGCATGGACGGGTTGCAGGCGCTCGATCGACTCGGCGGGGTTCCGGTCGTCATCATCACCGCGCACGGCACGCTCGAAAACGCGGTGGAGGCACTCCAGAAGGGTGCCTTCGACTACCTCGTCAAGCCGCTCAAGGCGGAGGAGATCCCGGCGCTGGTGCAACGGGCGGTGCGGCGCGCGGAGCTGGAAAAAGAAGTCACGCGGTTGCGTGGCGAACTGGACGCACGCGGGCCGGCGGCGCCGCTCAAGGGCAGCACGCCCGTGATGCAGGAAGTCTTCAAGCAGGTCGCCACGGTGGCGATGGCGGAGGCGGCGGTGCTCATTCGTGGCGAGTCGGGCACCGGCAAGGAGTTGGTTGCCCGCACGATCCACTCGTCGTCGGCGCGCCGCGACGGACCGTTCGAGCCGATCGACTGCGGCGCGCTGCCCGAGGCGCTCGTCGAGAGCGAACTGTTCGGCTACGAGAAGGGCGCGTTCACCGGCGCCCATGCCCGCAAGAAGGGCCGCATCGAGCGCGCCGCCGGCGGCACGCTCTTCCTCGACGAGATCGGGGAACTGTCCGCCGCCGCGCAGGCCAAGTTGCTGCGCTTTTTGGCCGAACGCGAGATCGTGCGCGTGGGCGGTGGCGACCGCATCGCCGTGGACGTGCGAATTGTCGTAGCGACGCACCGAGACCTGCGTGAGGAGGTCGCCGCCGGTCGCTTTCGCGAGGATCTCTACTACCGGCTGGCGGTTGCCGAGGTGCGCCTGCCGCCGCTGCGCGCGCGCCGCGACGACGTACCGCTGCTCGTGGCGCACTTTCTCGAAAGCGAACTGCACTACGCGGGCGAGATTTCCAACGAAGCGGTTCGGCTGCTGGAAGCGTACGACTGGCCCGGCAACGTCCGCGAACTGCGCAACGCGGTCGAGGCGGCAACCGTCACCGCGCGTGGCGGGACGATCCTGCCGGAGCATCTGCCCGCCTCGGTCCGCCATGTCGCGGAGGCCAGCCCCGACGACCTCGACCGCATCGTGCGCCGCATCGCCGAGCGCGCGCCGGAAGGCGAACGCCACGAAGCGGTGCAATCCGCGTTCGAGCGAACGCTTCTCGCGCAGGTGCTCGACCAGACCGGCGGCAACCAGGTGCAGTCGGCCAAGCTGCTCGGCATCCACCGCACGACGCTGCGGAAGTTGATGGACAAGTACGGGCTGTAGGTTCCAGGAAACACCGGTACTGAGTTGCCAGATCGGTCTTGGGTTGTGGGTCACGGGTTTTGCGTCGCGACCAGACTGCCATGTGGCGTAGCGGTCGTAGTTGGGTCTCGGTCGGTTGCGGCGCCGCCGCAGCACTGCCGAGGCCCCTTCGCGTCCATTCGCGGATAGCTGGCCTGGTTGAGACGCACCACCCACAACCCAGGACCCACCACGTGCGCAGCGCAGCGAGTACGATGTCACGAAGCAGCCTGGACTGTGCGCCAGTAGGTGCGCATACGTCGGTCAATGTGGATGTACGTGGCGGCGATCGCCGCCGCACAGAACAGCAGTGATCCCGCGACCGCGCTCAAGAAGCTGCCCGCCGCGCCCGCGGCAAGTCCCGCGACGGCCAGAGCGACACATCCACTCAACTTCATGCATCAAGGATGCCGCGCATTCGGCGGCCGGCCAGCCAATCGCGCTGAGTGCACCGATCAGTGGCGCGAATCAATCCTCGTCATCGAGGAAGTAGTTGAAGTCCTCCGACTGTTCGTCGGCGTGCAGCAACTCGTAGGCGTGGGCTGGCGTGTCGATGTGATAAAGCTGCTGCTGGATCGTGCGGTCGCGTCCGATGGAGCGCGCCAGCGCCGAAAGCACCTCGAGGTGACGATCACGCTGGTTCGCGGGCGTAATCAGCAGCACCATGCAGTGCACGCGCGCGCCGTCGGGTGTTTCGATCCGGAGGCCGTCATGCGAAATGCCCATCGCACCGACGATGGTGTCGGTCACGTCGAGACGCGCGTGCGGAATCGCGAGTCCGGCGCCGACGCACGTGGAGCCATCCTCCTCGCGCGCCATCACGCTGCGTGTCAGCTCGTCGCGATCGATCTTCAGGCCGTTGGTGCGAATCGCCAGTTCGACGAGTTGCTCGATCGCCTCCTGCTTGCTCGGCCCGCGCAGCTTGGTGGTGATCTGTTCCTCGTGCAGGAAATCGATCACGCGAGCGCGGTCCTTGCCGTAATCGCCCGACTCGCGCAGCGCCCTGCGTGTCAGGATCGGACCGACGATTTCCGCCAGGAGCACGACGGTGAGCACGACCGCCAGGAAGAGATCGGTCAGCTCCTTGTGCTCGCCGAAGACGGGATCTTCCGTGACGAGCAGCATGAGGCCGACCGCCAGACCCGCTTGCGGGAGCAGGGCGGGTCCGAGCCAGCGCCGCACTCGATCGGTGGCGCCCGCGATGCGCATGGCGATGTTCGATGCGCTCACCTTCCCGACCATGCGCGCGGAAAAGACGATCACCGCCAGCGCACCGCCGGGAAGCACCTTCTCGAAGTTCAGCTCCATGCCGGCAACGGTGAAGAAGATGGCGAAGACCGCGTACTCGAAGTTGTCGAACACCTCATGCCCGATCTCCTCCTTGTCGGGCGTGAGATTGGCGAGCACCATGCCCATGAACAGGCAGGAAAGCAGCGCCGAGATCTCGAAGTGGATGCCGAGCCCGACCGTCAGAAGGATCGCGATGAGGGAGAGGGCGGACAGTCTATCGGTGCGCACCACGCGCCGCGTGACGGCAATCAGCAGTAGCCCGATTCCGCCGCCGAGCAGCAGCGAAAGGCCGACTTCGCGGATGGGCGCCAGGATGATCGCGCCCGCCGAAACGCCCTCGGTTTGCAGGCTGGCGCGCGCCGCGGCGTGGGCCAGTTCGAAGACGCAGATGCACGCCAGATTGTTGAGCGCCACCGATGCGACGAGCGTCTTGACGAACACACCCTTGCTGCGCGTCTCCTTGACGAGCGCCAGAATGGTCGCGGGCGCGGTCGCGATGGCAATGGCGCCGAGCAGGACAGCCATCTGCCAACTCGTGTTGGACGCCAGCAGCACGCAACCGCAGACGAGCAGCGGCGTGATCGTCGATTCGAGCGTGACCTGCGCGATGAGGCGGCGGCGTGCCACCTTGAGCCGCTTGAAATGCAGATGGCTTCCGACCGCCACCGCCATCAGGCCCAGCGCGAAATCGATGACCGGCTCGAGCCGGTGCGCCCCCTCGATCGAAAACAGCTCGAACCCGCTCTGGCCGATGATCACGCCGAAGAGGATCTGCCCCGTAACCGACGGCAGCTTGAGACGTT
>Ga0164315_10003226_pt1 | contig 12626 bp, 9 predicted proteins | sample GuaBasSedimGuay6_FD_113737 | JGI IMG/M metagenome (GOLD analysis project Ga0164315, IMG submission 113737) | Subseafloor sediment microbial communities from Guaymas Basin, Gulf of California, Mexico - Guay6, Core 4569-2, 0-3 cm | ecosystem: Environmental > Aquatic > Marine > Hydrothermal vents >... | reverse complement strand
TGGAATTATGCTAAATTAATTTCAGGAGTACTTCGCCATGGAATGCCACTGCCTTATGTTGTTGACATGGTTAACAACCTCCATCTTAATGATGAATCGTTAAATACATGGAAAAACGGTGTGGTTCGTGCTTTGAAGAAATATATCCCTGATGGTACGGCCCCAAGTCAAAATATTTGCCCGGAATGTGGTGAAGGTGCATTAATTTATGAAGAAGGATGCCTTAACTGTAAAAGTTGCGGGCATACTAAATGCGGCTAGTCTATAATTTTTGATAGAAGCCATGATTGTTATTATGATTGGCTTGAAATTACTATTGAATTCTCATATGCTAGATAAAATGCGAGGAATTGCTTTTATTAGTGTTAAGCTTTGACCTAACCTAATGGCATGACTGAAATAAAAGAACCAAAGGTAAAATTTGTTCATCTATTATTGCCTTTGGTTTTTCTAACAATGTTAATTGGCTACGGCCTTATTTGGCGTCCTCATTTTGCCAATCAACAAGCTTTACCACTCGAAATAGTATTTCTTCTTGCTAGTTGCTTTTCAATAACCCAGCTTATGATAATGGGCTATTCCTGGGATAAGATACAGGATGCTGTTATATCAAAAATCTCCAAAGGGTTTCCTGCTATCTTAATTCTATTTGCTATTGGCATAATCATTGGCTCATGGATTGTTAGTGGAACCATGCCAATGCTAGTATACTGGGGTATAAAAATCATCGATCCCGACTACATCTACATTCTCGCTTTCATCATACCCATAGTTTTTTCTTTACTAACGGGAACTTCATGGGGTTCTGTTGGTACCATTGGCGTAGTGATAATTGGTGTTGCTACTACTATTGAAGCCGATCTGGGGATTACGGCCGGCGCCATAATTGGTGGAGCCTATTTTGGTGATAAGCTGTCTCCCCTGTCAGACACAACCAATATTGCCGCTATTGCTACAGAAGTAGACTTGTATGATCATATACGATCTATGATGAATACTACGCTGCCGTCAGCCCTAATTGCAGGGGCTATATTCTTTGGCCTGGGTTTTATCTACCCTCCTGCCATCCTTGAAATTAATGAGCAAACAGTAGGCCCAACACTGGCATCGATAAGTGAAATGTTTTCCTTTAACATTTTCCTCTTGATTCCACCGGTTATCGTACTCTTTGGTTCGATAAAGAGAAAGCCCACACTACCTGTTTTACTAGGATCTGCCCTTTCAGCAATTTTTCTGGCCTTTTTATTTCAGGATTTTAAGACAGGAGACATCCTTATGACCCTGGCCACAGGCTTCAATACATCAATGTCTCCTATTCTTAGTGAAATACCACTAACAATATCCAATCTATTTAATCGTGGTGGGTTATATGAGCTCAATGAAGCAATCATGTTCACTTTTATGGTATTTGTTTTCATCGGTTCACTTGATATTCTCGATGCTATGCCCACTATCGTGCGGCGGACATTCGGCTTTGTGAAGAAGAAGTCCGGACTTATTGTTTCTTCACTTCTGGCCAGCGCCTTCACTAATGCCACCACCTCTAACCAAAGTGCCACAAGCTTTATTGTTGGCGATGCCTTTAAAACTAAATATGATGACTTTGGGATTCCACGAAAAGTATTATCCCGATCTATTGAAGACTATGGTACAATGATTGAAAGTATTATTCCATGGAGCGCAACAGCCATTTTTATGGTGGCCACAACCGGAGTAGCTTTCTCTGATTACTGGCACTGGCAGCTTCTTTCCCTAATTAATCTTGCGGTCGCTCCAATTCTGGCAGTAACAGGAATTGGCTGTTTTTATAATAAAAAGAAGAAGAAATGAGTAAAAAGCTGAAAACTGAGACATTGCTTCAACACTTTGCTGAAGACCGTTCTAAAAATAATGGTGCCGTTGTTCCTCCTATTTATCAGAACTCTCTTTTTACTTTCGCTTCATGGGAAGATATTGATGCTGCTTTCGATGACCGCTTGAATAGCTTTATCTACACGCGAGGCAAAAATCCTACCGTGCAAATTGTTGAAGAGAAGCTTGCTGAACTTGCAGGAGGTGAAAAGGCTCAGCTATTCCCCTCAGGAATGGGAGCGATATCGGCGGCAATATTTTCCTGCCTAAAAAGTGGCGATCATGTAATTGCCATTAAGAATATTTATGGGCCGGCCAATAACTTCTTAAACTCTTACTTAAAACCAAAGTTTGGCATAGACATTACCTATGTTTCAGGAGATGACCCCAAGCAGTTTGAACAAGAAATCAGGGAAAATACTTCTTTGATATATTTAGAGAGCCCTTCTTCTGTTGTATTTAGCTTGCAAGACATTAAAGCCGTTGCAGATCTCGCTAAAGCAAATGGCATAAAAACTATAATTGACAATACCTGGGCTACACCTCTCTATCAGAAACCACTGGCAATGGGCGTTGATCTGGAAGTCCATTCCTGCTCGAAATATATTGGCGGGCATAGTGATATTGTGGCGGGAGTAGTGATAGGTAATGCTGAGTTGATTGACAGTATTAGTACCCATGAGATGGAGTGGATCGGAGCTAAGATGGCTCCCATGGAGGCCTGGTTGATTTTGAGGAGCCTTAGAACGCTCACATTGCGTATGGAACGACATCAATCAAATGCTCTTAAAGTAGCATCCTTCCTCACAAACCACTCTGAGGTAATAAAGATTAATTATCCAGGTCTTCCGAGCTTTAAGCAACAAGAACTAGCTCAGAAACAAATGACTGGCTACAGTGGTTTAATGAGTTTTGAATTAAGAACGAAGAATCTTGATCAGATTAAACTATTCGTCAATTCTCTAAAACTATTTAGCATTGGTGTAAGCTGGGGTGGACACGAAAGTCTGATTTACGCACCTGCTATAAGCTATTTAAAAGAGCTAAGTCCAGAACAATTTGAAGGAATGGGCATCTCACTTGGGGATATGCGAATATCTGTTGGTCTGGAAAATGTTGATGATCTAATTGAAGATCTGAACCAAAGCTTAAGCCTTATAAATAGCTAAAAACGGAATATGTGCCGGCTTGGTTAGGAGTTGTTCTTTTTCTTGATCAGGTAGGTCTTGCTCTCATCTCCGTGGATGATCCGCTTAATATTCTTATTGTGGGACCAAAAAACCACTAGTGCTAAAAAGAAGCCAAACATTACAAGTATAGGTTCACCGGTATTAAATCGAGGCACAAAGGCTAGCATCAAAGGAAAAGATAACGCCGCCACAATTGATCCCAACGAGACATATTTTGATGTTATCAGGGTAAGTAAAAATATGGCTAAAGAAATTAAGGCTACAGGCAATTGAATGCCTATCATCATGCCAAATAATGTTGCCACTCCTTTGCCTCCTTTAAATTTCAGGAATATTGGGAATAAATGTCCGAAGACAGCAATCACCCCAAAAACAAGCTTCGTTAGCACTAATTTATCTTCATTTATGATACCATATCTTAATAGAATTACTGCCAGGGTGGTTGCCAATAACCCCTTGGCAATATCAAATAATAGTACAATTGTGCCGGCTCTTTTACCAAGTACACGAAAAGTGTTGGTAGCTCCCGGATTACCACTGCCGTGCTCTCTAACATCAACACTATAAACAATTTTACCAAACCAGACAGCAGAAGGAATTGAGCCTATTATATAGGCAAGAAAGCCGCCAAGAATTATCAATGGGTTAATCATAGGTTAGCATTTTTTCCAACTTATTTAGCAATAAGTTGGCGGCAAAGATAAGAGTTTCTTAAATATTAGCGTAGAAATGACTTCTTTCTCCATCGCCAGATGATAATAAGTATTTATACTCTCCTTATTTAAAACCGTCATCGTCATCATCGGTATCTTCTTCTGCCTTCTTCTCTTCCTTCAGCATTTCGCTTTGTAAGTCATAGGGCTCATCAATATTAAAATATACAGCTCTGAAGGTGTTAATAAAAGACAATGTCTCACCTAGATCAGAAGGGCCAAATTGAAACTCCCCTAGTTTGGCTTTGCCAATATTGGTTTTTTTCTTAATAAAATCATTTAGTTCGGAGTTCGAAGAATAGATATATATTTTGTTGTTTTCATAACTAAAATAATACCAGGACTCTGGAGATGCTTTTATAAAAAGATTAATGTTTTCACCGCTTTCTGTTTTTCTCACCTCAAAGAACCCTTCAAACTGTGAGTTAAGATCTGTACGCAGGATATTAGATAAACCTATGTTACCATCATTATAAAAAGCTGTTTGATCTGCAGACCATTTAAACTTAATATTAGAGAAGACAAATGGTTTCACCAGGTTGGGAGATGCCTCTGATAATGGCGCATAACCCAGTTTCGACTTTTCTTCATAGGCCTTAGTAGTTCTGTTGCCTATAATCTCTGCCAATAAATATAGAAGTTCTGTTCTGTCCTCAAGAGCCTCGGGAGCGCCAAACTCTTCAATTACTTTTACAAAATCATCCGCCATTAATGAATAAATGGTTGATGGTAATTTGAAGTCCATGGTTAGAAAACTATTAAAAGACAACTCATTGGTCACCATGTTTCCTTCCCCTATAGCCGAGGCAACAATTGCCATGGTTTTTGAATTATCAACGAAATGAATTGGTCCTTCAAACCTGATATTACTAGTACTCTCATCATAAGCAAACACCTTTCCGGCATATGACTGCCCCAGGTCTTTTTCCTTGCTAATAATAACAAATTCATTGCTATCGGCCTTAAAGTTTAAATAACCGGAGGGCTTAAAAAAGTCCTCATCCTGATAGTCTCTCTTATCATAACAGAATGTACTATAGAGAGCATTATCATTATAATCAAAATGCAAGCCGGCAGACAGCAGTTGACCAGAAGAGGTGACACTTTCATCAAATAAAAATTGTATTTCCTGCTGCTCTGCTTCACTGGCATATTTTATCCAGGTATTATAGTCTTTTATACTTTTCAAATCCAGCTTCACATAGCCATCAAGTTCCAGGGCCGGTTTATGAGCAAGCAATTTCACGTCACCTTTATAAAACATTCCCGGAGAGAGCATAAGATTATCTTCTTCACTTACGACTCCATTGGCAACTGTATGCCTTGATGTTACCTGATTTCTGCCTCTTCCTTCAGTAAATTCTTCGAGGTGAAAATTTCGTAATTTTATGCCAAAAGTATCCTTTACGGCATTTATTAGTCGATATGTGCCCTCTCCCACAAACTCATTTCTTGAAATTATGGTTACAGTAGCATCATACACTTCATGGTAGCCATGCAGTGTATCAAGGTTAATTGTGGTGTTATATAATGTCCCTATTCGTGAGTTTTCCAGAACTAGCACTTCGCCATTTTCAGGGGTAATGTCAGCATCTGCCACCCTGATAAAAGGAATACCACTTACCTTAAGCTCCAATGATTGCATATCATAAACAGCATTGGTAGCACTAAATCGAAGAGAGTCTAAATCTTCACGTGTAGTATAAAAGTAAGAGCTATTAATGTCTACATCTTCGGGTTTCGACATGTACACCTTTTGATTTTCGAGATCCCATCGGGCATTGGTAATTGAAGTTTTAAACTGGGCGTAAGGAAAACCAATAGCTGCCACACCTTCAATCTCCGGGCTTATTTCGGCTTGATTAGTCAAAAGATTGAAATTAATAAGAACATCATCTCCTGATAATGCCGGCTTCCCCTGTATGTCGGACTTAATTTCAAACTGTGCGTGTCGGGCATTATAGTCTTCAACATTGAATGTATAGTCTAAGGACGTAGTAATTGAATTATGTGTCCGAAGGGAGCCTAATCCATTAACTCCTTTGTTTGTTACAATAACAGAGCCATCTAAACTTGCTTCTCCTTCATACATATTAAATGAAGAGCCGATGTTAGAGATATACATACTATCCTTCATTGGCAACCAGCGCATATGAAAGTTATCAGCTGCCACCTGTGGATAATAAACGCCGCCAAATTCTTCCTTCTTCATGTTAAAGGATATTCCATCAGCAGCAACAGAATCAGGGTAGAAAACAAAGGCATCGGAAGTCATTTTGGTAGTTAAAAACTCTAAATGTCCATGACCAACAAGCCCCTGCTTGTTTAACGACAACCTGTTATACAGCTTACCATTACCACCAAATAATTGATATCCTTCAGGGGCAATGCCGTGGTCAAATCCCAGAGACAGATCAGGCATAATATGCAACTCTTCAGTAAAATCCGGGAACCAATTATCTGAATGGAAGACCCCGGCAAATTTAATTGCTGTCAGATCACTATCATTAAGACTATCCAGGTCGAATGGTGGCAGAGTAAAATAAATCGAACGGTCATAAGCGCCGCTTAGGATATCGGGCTTGTCAAAATAGACTACTGACCCCGTTCCTCCACCATTGAATTTGGGGTAGTTCGAGTTCAGCTTCTTGCCTGACTTATTATTAGGTTTGCTGATATAGAGGACCCCCGATGTTCCAGATCTGCCGGTCGATGCCGTTGCCGCACCTGAAAATTTTGGCGTAGTGTCTTCAGACACAGACTGATCAAATGCAGTAGAATCACCGGCTGTGCCATTAGCCTCATCCATTGCCTTTTCTAACCCTCCTTCCGGTATTCCGGCAAGAGAATTATTAATTAACCTCCTCCTTAATCCGTAAGGGGTTTCTTCAAGAACGTAAAACTCAATGGCATCTATTTGCTGCAGCTCAACTAAAAAGCTATCATAACGGAAAATAAAATCTCTGCCAACATAATCGAAATTACCTGCTGCAAGTTTGCCATTAAACTTTATGTCTCTGTTCTTAAGAATTGTAATTCTACTACTATCAGGATCAACTGAAACGTCTAATACCTTTGCCAAATAAAACTTATCTACACCATTTACTTCAATTTCCTGAGTATTAAGGTTAAAAATAGCATTCGTGCCTGATGATACTAAGGAGAGAAGGAGAACACTATCGTAATCTGCTTTTCCTTTCTGCGCCTCCCCCTTATGCAAACCCTTTTCTGTTAGCGATACAATGCCTGTAGACTTATCATATTCTACATAGCCTAACTGGTAAAGATTCATCACGGAGCTTTGAACATTTCCAAGGCTAAGGTTATATTTATCAGCAAGCTCCTCAACATAAAACTGACTAACCTTTTCCTTTTGACAATAAACTAAAACCAGTTTCAGTGGATTGAAATTATACAGGCCGTTCAGGTTAGAAAAGATCTCGCGATCATAGTACTCATTCGACTGAAACATTAATGGGGCTTCCTGTCTACCGAGTAGGCTAGACAAATACACACTCTCCTGATCTATATTCCAGCTAAGCAAATCGGCAGTAAAATTCATTTTGTTCGCAGTTGACACATACGGGGTATTCCGAAACCCTCCCTTGTCTTTTTGCACAACAAGGTTTTTCGTTTTTGCATTATATCTTAGGCGAACAGCAGGATGATAAATAGAGTCAAATTTAGAATATATTACCAACCGTGCCATTTCAGTTGTTACTGACGAGTCAACAAAAATTAATTTCTGAGCTACTACTTTGAATTTTGGTCGCCCTGAGCTTTCTACCCTAAAACTCGAAACACCTCTATATTTAGCTTCGCTTGATATTTTCTTGCCCTCAAGTGTAAAGCCCCCTTTGTAGTACGAGAATGGGCCAGCAAGCCCTTCAACTTCAATATTGTTTTCTAGCGAAGTAAATTTGGGATAATGTCTTGAGTTTATTGCCTCTGTTTTTTCAGGCTTAAATTCAAAATTGCCATTTATAGGCTCTTCAAACACATCTCTGTAGGTTAATTTAGCTCCTCTTAGTTCAAATTGTGGTTTGGAAACATCAAACTCAAAGCCCTTCAGTTCAGCATACACCTCGTCTTTGTCATAGCCAACTGTAGACCAGTTTATACGGCCACGCTCACCAACAAAAATGTTTTCCATTACCAGAAACGAGCCCTTAATATTATTTATGCCAATACTATCATAGCCTACATCTACCAGTATATCGCCTCTGTCAAACAATATAGTAGGGCCGCTTAGCTGTCTGGTTTCAACAGCCTCTTCTAATAAAGAAGCCAGGGTTACTTCCTCTTCGGGCTCTTCAATAAACTCATCTTCAACATATTCGTCTTCGTTCCATTCTTCTTCCTCTTCATTCCAATCCTCTTCTTCAAAATAGTCAGTATCTTCTTCCTCAGGCTCTTCTGCTACTTCTTCCACCAACTCGGCTATCTTCACATAAACAAAGCGATAATTGTCATTTTTTATACTTACATCTAAATAGTCGGTGTGGTTAATTGCCCTGTGCTCAAAGAACGATTTCATTCGCTCGAAATACTTGAGTTCCTGGCTGACGGCATAATTATCAATGACCTCTTGAGTCATATTTAAATAGCTAACTAGCTCTGAAGAAGATAATTTTTCATTATTTACCGCATAGGCAACAGAAGCAAAATACGCCTCGAGGTTTGGCTGGAGTCGATGGCCGTCAGCAACCATTTTTTTTGTTTGAAAAACAATCTTGTTTCTTACATCCGGGCCAAACCCAGACCAAGCAAGGCTAAACGCCTCTCCAACAGTTATAGATACAGGGTTATTAGTATAGCTTAGTTTCGTTTTAACATCGATACTAAAATTATTGTGGCTATAGTCAAAATCAATTCCCTGTGCTACTCCCAAAGTAGAGCAGCAAAGTAGGATTATCAGACCAACCAGGAAACGAGTCAAAATTGAAATATTATTTATTATACCTAAGCAAACGTATGATTTCACAGAGCATTAAAGTAAAAATAAGAACTTTAGCGCTCGTATATACCCTGTAAAACGTTGGAAATTATGAAAACATTAAGAAAAACAGGCCTAATTTGTAATAAATTGTGCCATCGCCCAATCATTTTTAGTATTTGTCTTGACTAATCTAAGACCACTCCCTGTCGCCGAAATCTCTATTTCCTCCAAGTCGTTTTGGTAAAAACCACTTAGTAGTAAGCTTCCTCCCTTGTTTAATAATTTGGCATAAAAGGGAATGTCGATAAGAAGTACATTTTTATTAATGTTAGCCAAAATAATGTCAAATTCTTCATTAAATTCTAACTTCTGAACGGTACCCACAAGAATTTTACTTTGAGTATCATTATTTTTTAAATTTTCCTGTACATTATCAAGAACCCACTCATCATTATCATAGGCGGTAAGTGACTTGGCCCCTAATTTTCCTGCCAAAATAGATAATATACCGGTACCGCATCCTGCATCTAAAACAACTTTATTTGTATGGTCAATTGTCAGTTGAGCAGCCATTATAAGGTATGTGGTTTCGTGATGGCCCGTACCAAACGACATCTTTGGCGTAATAATAATTTCTATTGGGTACTCAGGCTGTGGAGGATGAAATGAAGCACGTACTATACATTTATCACTCACAATAATTGGCGAATAAGATTCTTCCCACTCTTTATTCCAATTTTTCTTAGCAACCTCTTCAATATTATAAGTTACACCCGATTGCTCATTATATCTTATAATTATGCCATCAACTTGTTCCAAATCAACATTTGTGTCGGAATTAGTTATAAAGCCATCATTTGTTTCCTGAAAATTATCAAAGCCTATGGCAGCAAATTCTGCCATAAGTATTTCTTTGAAGGCTACGTTACACAAGATATTAAATTGTTGACTATTATTCATTCCTACGATTAATCACAACCAGCAAATGTAGGAGAGTCTGTATAAGCGATTATAAAATCAGCTTCACCTTTAGACCTGGTAAAATAAACACTAAAGTCGGCTACTCCTCTATTCTCAATAAAAAACCATATCCCATCTTCAGTAGCATAGAGTCTATTCTCTTCTTCAAACACTAAAAAATCAGCAAAGGCTTCTGATTCCTCCTCATAAACAACAAAGTCAGCTTGCGCTCGCTCTTTGGCGATATAGACTGTGCCTCGCAAGCTACAATAGCGTATTTGCTGGTCACTATTGCTAGCGCCAGACAAAAAGAATACTGTTAATAAAATCAGGCTCTTCATTAAAATGATTTTGCAATATCTACGAAGTCACGTGACTTAAGTGAGGCCCCGCCAATTAATCCGCCATCAACATCTGGGTTAGCAAATAATTCCTGTGCATTATCAGGCTTGCAGCTGCCTCCATATAAAATAGAAATATCATTAGCCAGCTCATCCCCATACTGTGATGCAATATGTGAACGAATTTTTGCATGCATATCCTGCGCCTGCTGTGCAGATGCAGTTTTGCCGGTGCCAATAGCCCAAATGGGTTCATATGCAAGAACTATTTTAGACATTTGCTCGCGCGTAAGGTGAAATAAACTTTCCGTAAGCTGGGTACATACATAATCAAAAAACGATCCATCTTCACGAATTTCTAAGGGCTCTCCACAACAGAAAATTGGTGTAATATCTTCAGCTAGTGCCAAATCTACTTTTTGCGCTAACTCAGCATTTGTTTCATTAAAAAACTGACGCCTTTCACTGTGGCCAATAATAATGAAATCCACTCCTACAGATTTCAACATGGTAACAGACACCTCGCCAGTAAAGGCTCCTGCAACATGGTTGCTACAGTTTTGAGCTGCAATAAACACCTTGTTGGACTGTTTGGTAAGTTCCACCACGGGCAGAAGATGTACAAACGGCGTGCCTAAAATTACCGTTACCTCATTATTAACTTCATCGTTTACCATATTCACCACCTCCGAAGCTAAAATCTTACCTTCTTCTATGGTGTTATTCATTTTCCAGTTGCCAGCAACTATGTTTCTTCTCATAATGATTTTATTTCGGGCAAAGATAAGAACTATTGCATGTGCTCGACCAAAGCAGCAAACAATTTGGTCATGTAGATATCTGCTTTTCTACCAAATTTTTCAGGTTTATTATTTAGAATACCTGAAAGAGACCCTTGCCAGACGAGATTTCCTCCTGTCTGATCCACAAGCCTAACTACCAGCAACCCTTCGGTATAATTAAAACTGTCTATTTTAGTATCAACCCACGGTTTATAGATCACTGCTGAATCAACTCTTGGGTCAACCATTTCAGTAATAATAACATCAAAGGCAACCAAAAGACCCCCTTCACTTTCACTCTCTGTATAACCTATTTTAATTAGCTCTTTGGTTATCGCTTCTCTAAGAATTTGTCTGTTCCCGGGGTTATTATACTCCGGATGTGCCGGATTTTCACTTGCTTGAAATGTTGTAAATGAGAACGTATTATATGTGCTAAAATCAGCAGATTCATCACAATTAGAAGTGATTATTGGTGCAGAGCATCCAATAAAAAAAAAGCTTAAAATGAGTATGGGCCACTTCATTGTTATAAATTTAAGCCTAAATTTTCAATTCTCAGATTATTGTTCGTTTAAATTATTTACAAATGTCAAACCGAAGAAATTTTATTAAGAAATCAGCCTTAGTTACTACTATATTAGGCACCGCCCCTTTATCATCAATTTTTGCCAGTCAACAGAACTTTAGGGCGCCCGGAACGCCAACAGTAATTTCTACATGGAACCACGGCATTCAGGCCAATGATGCTGCATGGAAGCTATTAGTGAATAATAAATCTTCAACAGATGCTGTAGAAGCAGGAGTGCGTGTGCCGGAATCAGATCCCGAAAACACCTCGGTAGGGTTTGGAGGAATGCCCGACCGAGACGGACATGTTACGCTTGATGCTTGTATAATGGATCCATCGGGCAATTGCGGCTCAGTAGCTGGTTTAGAGCATATTGAAAACCCTATCAGTGTTGCCCGAAAGGTAATGGATGAGACTCCACATGTGATGTTAGTTGGTGATGGAGCCCTTCAGTTTGCCTTGTCTCAGGGATTTGAAAAGAAAAACCTGCTAACTAAGAAAGCCGAAAAAGCCTGGCAGGAGTGGCTTAAAAAGGCAGAGTATAGCCCGGTTATTAATATCGAAAATCACGACACCATTGGCATGCTGGCTCAGGATAAAGCCGGTAACATTTCTGGGGCTTGCACCACCAGTGGGCTTGCCTTTAAAATGCGTGGACGGGTTGGGGACTCCCCAATCATTGCTGCCGGACTTTTTGTTGATAATGAAATTGGCGGTGCTACATCTACCGGTATGGGCGAGGCAATTATAAAAGTTGCCGGTAGTCACCTGGTGGTTGAATTAATGCGGCAGGGTTATGAACCCGAAGAGGCGTGCAAAGCGGCGGTAGAAAGAATTATTAAAAAGGAACCTAATTATAAAAACCTGCAAGTAGGCTTTTTGGCACTCCGTAAAGATGGCACAGCAGGTGGATATGCGCTACACAAAGGCTTTAATTATGCTTTGATGACCACTGATGATAATAATCACATGGTTGATGCGAAGTACCTGGTTTAGAACACTAAAAATATCTTGTAACTAACCGCAGGGTACTTTACTTACCCTCCAAGGCTTGCCATGCCAATGAGCTGGCGCCCAACACGGCAGCATTTTTATCCTGCAATCCAGAGACCAGGAGCTTTACTTTGCCTTTGTAAATATTCATCATATTGTCTTCCATGTGGAAACGTGTGGGCTTTAATAAATGCTCGCCGGCATTAACAAGTCCACCAAATAGAATGATTGCTTCCGGACTAAAGTGAGCCACGGTATCAGCTAGCTTCATGCCTAGCACGCGGCC
>Ga0164315_10003225_pt1 | contig 12627 bp, 7 predicted proteins | sample GuaBasSedimGuay6_FD_113737 | JGI IMG/M metagenome (GOLD analysis project Ga0164315, IMG submission 113737) | Subseafloor sediment microbial communities from Guaymas Basin, Gulf of California, Mexico - Guay6, Core 4569-2, 0-3 cm | ecosystem: Environmental > Aquatic > Marine > Hydrothermal vents >... | reverse complement strand
CTTTTATAGTCGTAAAGATACTCTGAGTTTGGGGGTTTGTAACGGTTGTCAATTAATGATTGAGTTAGATTTATTGCATCCCGGACATAATGAAAAACCAAAAATGGAACATAACGTATCTGGAAAATTTGAATCGATATTCCTTAATGTTGAGGTTCCTGAAAATAATTCAGTTATGTTAAAAACATTAGCTGGTTCAAAATTGGGTATTTGGGTAGCACATGGCGAAGGCCAATTTAAATTGCCAAAAAAAGAGAGCAATTACAATATTGCCATGAAATATAGTTATTCTGCCTATCCGGCTAATCCAAATGGTTCTGATTTTGATACGGCAGGAATGGTTTCTGATGATGGCCGCCATTTGGCCATGATGCCTCATTTGGAAAGAGCAATTTTCCCCTGGCAATGTGCGACTTATCCAAAAGATAGAAAAAATGAAGATATTACCCCCTGGATTGAAGCATTTGTAAATGCAAGGGAATGGGTTGAGGCGTTCGGGAAGTAATGTTGACAAAAGAGTATTTGTTTTTCATATAATATGCTGTATATTTACAATTATACGAACATTGTTAGTGTAATATCTGATAAACAGTAATAAAGGATTGGTTCATTGATTATAAGGAGGGATAAATTTTCTTAAAATTCAATTTTTGAAATAATTACATTTGATAAATAATATGAAAGTAAAAAAAACAGCAATCATTATTACAATAGTAATTGCCCTGTTCATGGTGGTTTATTTTATGTTTGACCCTGAGACAAAAAAGCTAGATAAAAAAGAGCGCGAAAAACTTGGAGGAACATATATTGAACTTTCAAACGGTTTTACCCATTACAAATTAGCAGGTTCTGTTGATGGAAAATTGGTAATACTTGTTCATGGCGGAACTATTCCGATATGGACATGGGACAAACAAGTTATAGCGTTGGTTGACTCTGGTTTTAGGGTGCTCACTTATGATAAATTTGGACGGGGCTATTCCGATAGACCAAATGTAAGCTATGATCAGGAATTATATAAAAAACAGTTGCTTGAATTGGTGGATAAACTTGAACTAAATCAGAAATTTGATTTAGTAGGGCTTTCTGTTGGGGGTGGTACCGTTGTTAATTTTACTGCTGACTATCCTGAAAGGGTTGATAAACTTGTTTTAATTTCTCCCTTAATTAATAATTTTAAATTACCTGCTATTTTTCAAATACCGGTTATAGGAGAATTTATTGCGCGACTTATCGGTGTAAAAACTATTGTAAAGCGTTTTAATTCTTTGATTGAAGGTAATCCTGATGCTGAGAATTATAAAAGTTTATTTATCGAGCAATCAACTTATAAAGGTTTTCAGAAATCTCTATTATCAATGCTCAGAAATGATGCAGTTAGAGATTATACAAAAGCCTATGAGAAATTAGGCAAACAAAAGCGTGAAATATTATTGATTTGGGGTGCTGAGGATAAGGAAATAACAAAGGGAATGATCGACGATATCAGGGCTTTTCTTCCCAAACTTCAATTCAAACCTGTTGAGAATGCCGGACATGGAATCGTATTTCAAAAACCTGGAAAAGTGAATACTTTGATCCTTGATTTTTTGTAGTTTCTTGGATAATACATTGTAAATTTATTGTTATATATATTAGATGGTTTAAATGTAATTTGTAAACAAATAAAGGAGGAAACTTATGAGTAAAAGTGCAAAAAGTGTTCTTGTATTTTCAATTTATGTATTTGTGCTTGGATTAATTCTTATCACAATACCCAATGTTCTTTTGAGTGTATTTGGTTTACCAAAAACAAATGAGGTGTGGATTCGCGTTGTAGGTGTGTTAGTTCTATTTTTGGGATACTACTATTTTCAAGTTTCAAGAAATGAACTAAAGATATTTTTTAGATGGAGTGTTTATGCCCGAACAGGTTTATTCTTGTTTTTTATTGGGTTTGTGTTATTCGATTTAGCACCACCAATACTAATCCTTTTTGGTTTTGCCGATGTAGCTGGGGCACTTTGGACATATTTATCCCTACGGTCAGAAAAACAAAAATAACTTTATTTAAAGAGAAAATTACCCTTTAACGAAGTTGATTCCCATGGTACTTGAGTACCATTTGATTGTTTTTCAATGTCTTTTCTAACAGCTTTAAAAACCTGCTCAATTTGCATGCCTGGTTCCTGAATATATTTTAACAAAGCTTCAGTATATAATCCATTAGCCCCTTTTCCATCAGCAGCTGTTTTTCCAGGTGATGTAGCATAGGCAATTAATGAACCCGATGGTGCATCCATAAATGCAAGACCTTTTGCTTTGGAACTTCTTGACCAGCTACGCTCAAACGGATTATCACGACAAGCATCCAGAATAATTATATTTGTATTTGTTCCGGCATATTCCATTTTTGCCAAAACACGGCCTACAGCAACGCAATTATATTCAACATCTTGTTCGTTCGATAATATTGCATCAACAGGCATTAAGTAGTTTTCGCCGGCAAACTGAATTCCATGACCGGCATAATAAAACAGCCCCACATCGTAGTTAGGTAACTCGTTTCCAAATTGGTCAATTCCTTTTTTAAGAGATATCTGCCCTGCATTTTCAATTTTTATTACCTTAAAGCCCATTCCCCTAAGGGCATTTTCTATAGAACGTGCATCATTTTCCGCATTAGCTAACTTATTGGCACTTTTATATTGTCCATTTCCAATGACTAAAGCCAATCTTTTTTGAAAAGTAATTGATTTAGTTTCTGTTTTTTCAACCCCATCTTCATCCTTTACTACGATAGAAACATTGTTTTCACCTCTTTTTAATGATATTTTTTGGGTAATTTTATATCCCACCCCTTTCACTCTTTTTAAGTCTTTTCCTTTAGTTTCTTGATATAGTGAATCGTTAATAAAAACCTTAACACTTGAAATATTTGCACCTTCGTTTATATTATACTTTAAAGAATACTTATCGGATTGAACAATTGCATAGCTTTCTTTTGGTTCCAGAACATTTATTTCTATTGCATTTTTATTATTCACTTTTAAACTATGTTTGCCACTGGAAAATTGCTGAGAAATGGCCAATGTGGCTATGCAAACAAATATTACAGATAATAAGATTTTTGTCTTCATGGCTTATAATTTTTATGTGTTTATATTTTCCAGGTTTATTAGTATTTCCAATAGTGATTTTAAGGGGTTTGTTAAAATTTAAGCGAGAAATAAACTGATGGTCCCTTTATTAAGGGATCGTAGGTGAAAAAATAATTTAACTTTTTTTGGTTTAAAGACACAGACCGTTCAGCCCTTTTCTCTTTTGCTTGTTTTGCTGTAATAATTACGTCGGTCACCCAAATGCCCAGTGCGGTAAATCCAAATATTCTGGAAGCTAATTTTTGATTATTAGCTTTTCGATATAAATCATCGCTTTCATTAATATCAGTAGATGCGAGATATTCATCAAAGGTTTTCCTATACTTGCTATTGAATATAATAGAGGCGCCTAAAAAAGTATAGGCTGCAGCACCAATTGCCAGATAAGATTTTTTGCGTGAAAGTTTATAATTTCCAAGTCCCGGATAAAGGACAGAATATAAAACGGCTGTACCAACACCGATATCCGATTCCATATACTTGGCCATTACTTCTATATTTATTTTTTCATCAATAAAAACATTGTCTGATTTTAAATCCCATGTGATTAAATTATCCTTTCCACCTTTGATTTTTGTACCAATATCTCCTTCAAATGTTTGCGCATCTTTACAAAGTGAATCATTCGCTAAATAAACATCCACCCAGATAACAAACCGGTCATTTTTATCGTAATTAACTATATCGTAACTGATTATAACTTTGTTACCTGCATATTGTAAGTCGGTTATTTTAACTTCCGCCTTTTTTTGGGCTAAGACAGGGTTTATTATAAATATTCCAATTAACAGAATAACAAAACTTTTAAGTTTATTTAAAGTTATCATTTATGTTCGTTTTAAGGTTATTTTCACACTTGAGTCTATTGTTTTATTTTTGTTATTATTAGATCATTTCTGCCCGTATTTTCAATGGTAAAGTAATCTAATTCCAAAAAACGGCTGTTGGCATATCCGGTAAGATAAATATATTCAGAACCAAATGTGCATATGCCACTTCCAAAATCATCAACGGCGCCTTTTGTGCTTTTGGCGGATAACACTTCACCATCACTATTGTATTTTGCAAAAAACAAATCTGTATAGGCAGAATTATATACTGTATCCGTAACTGTACCATCGCCAAAGGCCAGTTTGTCGCTTAAAAAACTACCAGTTATATAGATATTGTTTGAGTCGTCAATTGAAATTCCCCCACCAATTTCATTAGCTGAACCCCCTAAAAATTTTGCCCATAAAACTGTACCCGACGTACTATATTTTGCAATAAACACATCATAACCGCCAGCTGAAATCAATTCCGGTTGACCAGAGAACGTTGCTGTTCCCAAATGCCCGCTTATGTAGACATTTCCTAAATTGTCAGAGCATATACGACCAGGTTCGCCTAAACCATCAGGATCATTTACCCATTGAAAAATTCCTGAGTTGTTATACTTTGCTGTAAATATTGAATAATTAATTTGTCCTGGAAGAGAGGCACCCATAACTTTCCCTGTAATATATACATTCTCGGAATTATCAACACAAATACCTTCGCTATCATCTTTATCAATTTCACTTGCCCATGAAACTGTACCTTCACTATTATATTTCACTGTAAAAACATCAAATGAGCTTAATGTGAATGATCCAAATGTTATGGATGTACTTAGAGTTGATCCTGTTATATAAACATTTCCATTGGCATCCACAGTGACCGCTTTTCCCATATCAGATCCCGTTCCTCCTGCTTTCTTAGCCCATGTAACATTTCCGGAATTATCATATTTTGCCAGGAAAAAATCGTCCTGTCCGGAGCTAATTAGGGCTGTCGTACCAAAAGTAATGGTGTTTTTAAAACTACCTGTTATATAAATATTTCCCAAATTATCAGAACAAATGTCATAACTGTTATCATCATCAGTTCCTCCGGCACTTTTTGCCCATATTACTTCGCCTTCATCATCTAATTTTGCAATGAATATATCATATTCACCTTCAGCGTCTAATGTGTGACTACCCAAAGTCGTATATTCTTTAAATCTTCCCGTTATAAAAATGTTTCCTGTTGCATCTGTACAAATAGCATTACTTTGTTCATGATTGTAACTGCCGTAGTAATTTGCCCAGATATAATCACCTGATTCCGGTGGCAACGTGTTAATCATAATAACTTCGCCATAACCGGTTCCATTTTCATTTGTTGCATATGCTCTAATATAAACTTCCGCATTTGGAACTAAGTTGGTAATTTCACTAATAAAAATTGAACTATCAACAGCTTCATCTGTAAATCCATCGATTCGCCCTAATACCGGGTTTTCTGATTCGCTCCAAATAAATCCTTTTGCCAAAATAGTACTACCCCCATCATCGATTATTATTCCCTTACCATTTAATGATGCTTTTGCAATATTGGTAATCTCATCCGTAATAACTTTGGGCAAACCTTTAATACAAGTAAATATTCTTTCTTCGCCATAAATAATTTCATTTCCATTATTGGCATAAGAATTAATATAATAAGTTGTTCCACCTTTTAATCCGGAAATTATTCCGGTAAACTTTCCTGTTTGATCTGCATTTTGAAAAACAAGCTTATTATCACTAACTGTGGGTGTACCCTCATCATTCCAACAAAAACCGTATTCACTTATACCAGCCCCAATGTCTATAATAATACCAAACGCTACGGCGGATGTGTCTGAAATGTTTACTATTTCATCTGTTTGAATTTTTACAATACGATAGATTTCCTCATTTCGGCAGGAATTTAAAATTAGTAAACCTACTATCAACAAACTAACGAATGCTAAAGGCAAATGAAATGTGTTATTGATTTGTTTCGACATAATGATATAAAATTAAAAAAATAAACTACTGCCTTATTTTAGAAACAAAAACATCAGCTAATCCCAAATAAGGTAATTCAAAATAATCAAAATAAACAACCGGACCTTCGACATTTCCAGTAATATATACATAATTACCATTTGCTGCTATGCTTTTTCCTTCATCATGCAATAAACTTCCAGCACTTTGTGCCCAAATAACATCACCTGAACTGGAATGTTTGGTAATTAATATATCACTTTCACCTCTCGAAATAATTGTTTCGCTATCAAAAACAACTTCATTACTTGAAAAACTTCCACTTAAATATATATTTCCTGAAGCATCTGTGCAAATTCCTGATCCATAGTCATTATCAGGGCCACCGAAACCTTTTGCCCAAACAGAATTACCTGAACCGTCATATTTAGCAACAAATAAATCAATTTGTCCAAAATTGGTTAAAGTTTCTGTTCCAAATGTTATAGTATTTCCCGAGTAATTTCCTGTTAGATAAATGTCCCCGGCAGTACTACTACAAATGCTAATCCCGTAATCATTGCCTGATCCACCAGCTTTCCCCGACCAACTATAGTTACCATCATTATCATATTTGACAATATAGATATCTGCCCCACCGGAATTGGTAAGGGTATGGACTCCATTAACCACCATATTTCCAAAAAAATTCCCTGTTGCATAAACATTGCCACCTGGGTCTACACATAGGTCAGCATATAGAAAGAGTCCACTACCAAAAGTGGTCACGCCAATATTCTTAGCCCAGGATATATCTCCCGAAGAATTAAATTTTGCAACAAATATATTATATAAACCGACCCATTTAGTCCTAAGAGTTTTTTTGCTGGTAAAATTAGCAGCATCTCCATAACCAGTCATAAAAATATTTCCTGAAGCATCACATGCAATTCCTTCACTAGGATTATTATTAAAACCTTTTGCCCACTGAACATTTCCTGAACTATCGTACTTAACGAGGAACATACTGATAATTGTTAACGAATAACTCCCAAAAGTAATATTCCCTGAAGATCCTGTTAAATAAACATTTCCTGAGGCATCACCAGTAATACCGCTTACAAAATCAAAATTTGCTCCCTCTGCACTTCTTGCCCATAATACATTTCCATTTGCATCAAATTTTACTAAAAAAATGTCATCTTCGCCCGTATTATTTAAGGTATAATCCCCAAAAGTAATTGTTGCACTTTTAAATGTGCCTGTAAGATAGGTGTTTCCAGAGGCATCTATCCAAATTTTCTCACCGTAATCCACATTATTCTTACCATAATTTCTTGCCCATATATAATCGCCGGATTCTGGTGTTAACATGGTGATTTCTTGCTGTTCACTATAGGCAATCCCATTTTCATTACTGGCGTATGCCCTGACATAAATAGTTGATTCAGGTGAAACACTGGTTATTTCACTGGTGAAATTGCTTAAATCGCCTTCTTCAGTTGAGAAACCATCACTATATCCTATTACAGGGTTCTCATTAATTCCCCAAACTAAACCTTTTGTAAGGATCGTTTCCCCACCATCACTTGTAATATTTACTTCACAGATAGCTGATGCTTTATCAATATTTGTGATATTTGTTATGCTTAATTTGGGTAAGCCTTTCCCTGAGCTAAAAAACTTTTGTTCACCATAAATTGTTTCTGCACCATTACTTGCATAGGCTTTTATGTAATAAACAGTTCCGGGAACCAAGTCTTTTAAAGTACTGGTAAATTCACCTGTTTCAGATGTAGCTCCATTATCAATAAAATTATCCAAAATTGTAGGTTCTTCATTGGTAGACCAGCAATGTCCATATTGTGTAATGCCATCACCAGCATCAATTATTGTCCCAAATACGAGTGCAGTGGTGTCTGATATATTTGCAATGGTATCCGTAGATATTTTAATGACTCTATAAACATCTTGCTTTTTACAGGAATAAGTAAAGACTACAATGAAAATGACCAATATACTAATACAAGCCAAGATAAGTTTTTTCATAATTCAGTATTTAGAATTTTATGAAGATAATGAATAGTTTGTATTCTGCTTTCGGTTATTTATACAAAAGTTTTATAAAAACTTAATTTAAACAATCCATAACTATGGTTTGAACATAATACAAATGATTTGTTAAAGTTACAAAATCACAGTCATTCCGCAATAAAACAATAGCGTAAATTAAATTTTTGCTTTAAATTAACAGTATTTTGCATAACAAAATCCTTTTATATATAAACTTGATATTCAGAATTATATTATGTGAGCATTAACTGTAACATAGAAAACTATTGTTTTATGGGTGATTTTAAACTAAAGCATTTCTAACAATGGTTCGGCATGTTTTTTCAATCAGCTGAATATGAGAACTTTGCCAAAGCTTACTTAAATTTACTATAGTGTTGATTATCTATGCTATAGTGGTTTACAAGCTGCAACTTTGGCAAAGTTTAACGAACGATTAATTAATAGACCAACTATTTATTGTTTAATCCTTTTGATGTCCTGTCCTCAAGTGCTGGAGCAGGAGTCATTTTCGGTGGATTTGTTTTTAATAATTTCAACACCTCTTGCACAACCCTTTCAATTTGTGGGTCGCGACCTTTTACCATTATATTTGGATCATCCCAAACTTTAATGTCAGGACTCACACCTTCACCTTCCCAGAACCAATGCCCATCGTTATCATAAAGTCGTGCACCAGGTACAGTAATTCCACCACCATCAATTAAGCGGTGTCCTGTTGCGGGACCAACTAAAATCCCCAGGGTACGTTCCCCAACTATCGGGCCTGCTTTTAACTCCTGAAAAGCCCATGGTAGTCCATCACCACCTGAACCTGCCCAACCATTTATCAACATACCTACCGGTCCGGTATTGGTCTTAATAGGAAATTGATGATCTTTTCCATGTCTCCAGTGTAAATTGTAAACAACAGGTCTTTGAAGTAATTCCAAAAAGCGGTCAGCTAATGCGCCACCACCATTAAATCGTTCATCAATAATAAAACCTTTTTTGTCTAATTGGCCATAGTACATGGTAACCAATTCCAACTGCCCGCGGCTTGATGTATTCGACATATAAACATAACCTAATTGTCCGTTTGATAGCTTATCAACCATTTTTCGGTTATTTTCTATCCATTCCAGATACCTTAGATTGATTTCTTCCCTGGGACTCAAACACTTAATTATTACTTGTTTGGCATCTGCTGTATTGCCTGTTTTGCTTACCAATAGTAATACTGTTTTCTCGGAAAAGCCTTCGAACATCGCATAAGGCTCTTTGGTTGGATCTAAAACCATTCCGTTTACTGATAGGATATAATCGCCTACATTAACATTTATGCCGGCTCTGTCAAAAGGTGAACGAACTTCAGTATTCCAAACTGCTGGTTGAATAATTTTTTTTATCTGATATTTATTATTTTTCAAATCCCAGTCAATGCCTAAAAATCCGGTTGAAATAGTAGGTGCATGCTCAACATCACCACCAAAAGTATAGGTGTGACCCGCGCTTATTTCAGCAGCCAAATTTGATTGAATATTGGTAACATCCCAACGGGTGCGCGCATCGTTTATTAAAGCTCCGTATTGGTCTTTTAATGCATTCCAGTCAAGTTGGTGTATGTTTGGATCATAGAAAAAATCACGATATCGGCGCCAGCCATCCAAAAATATTTGTTTCCATTCTTCTTTTGGTACAAGGTTCATTACCAATCCACTGGTTGGTATAGGCTTTTCGATTTTTTGTTTTGGGCTAGGTTTAATTACCCCATATTTCCCTTTTGAACCTACTAAAAAAGATTTTCCATCAGCAGTTAAAACAACCTTATTTATACCGGAAATGATCGTTTTATCTTCACGCTTCTTAAAATCATAAAAAATTAATGACGCTGATTTATCACCTGTACCAGTATTTGGATATCTTAAATATACTAATTTTTCTTTAAAAGAATATAATGCACTAATATTACCTGCTTTTGGTGGTAGAATTACCAATCGGGCCTCTAGATTATTAAAATCAATTTTCACATTTACTTTGGGCTTATCTTTATCTGTTTTATCTGACTTTTTATCTTTTTTCCCTTTCTTTTCATCATTTTTTTCATCTTTCTTGTCACCCTTTTCATCTAATGCGTCATTTTTTGCTTTTAAGAGAGAAGGGGTATCTTTGGTCAGGCTAATTGAAGCAATTTGTGTTGCGTTTGGATAAACCCAGGTATCATCGCCCATATCAGAATATATAGCGGACATATTACGGTTGGTCAGATAAAAAAGATATTTACCGTCTGTGCTAAATATAGGATTCATATCCTCATAAAAACCACTTGTAACCTGGTGTAACTTTTTGGTAGTTACATCATAAATAAATATGGCGTTATTTGCATTGTCAAGTCCCTGTGTAAAAGTAAGCCATTTTGAATCAGGCGACCATGAAATGGTAAAACCAAACCGACTACCGTGACCAACATTCCATTTTGTATTTCCGGCAACCGTTATCGATCCACTGGTAACATCTATAATAGATATGTTGTTTGTTTCATCAATAAATGCCATTTTTTTACTGTCTGGCGACCAAAATAGTTTGTAACCAAAGCCTTTTCCACGATTAGTCAATTTTTTAGCTCCGGTTTTTCCGTCGGCAGCTTGCAGGTATATTTCATATTCACCTGATTTATCACTCCAATAAGCAATTGTTTTTCCATCGGGCGACCATGATGGATTCTGGTCAAAAGCACTGCTTGACTGGGTTATATTCAGAACATAACCATCTTTAACAGGTACATTAAAAAGTTCACCCCTTGCTTCAAAAACAATACGCTTACCTTCAGGTGAGGCAGTCATATTGCTAATGTTTTTACTCACATTTTTTGATCGTGGCATTTCTACCGATAAATCACTTACAATATTTACCTTTACTTCATTATGTTTGTGGGTGTTAACATCCATTATATATAACTTGCCACCAAGTTCAAATACAATGTCCTTTTTCCCGGCAGACATATAAGCGATATCAAAATCATTGAAATTGGTAATTTGTTCTGATTTTTTAGTTTTTGTATCATAAACCCAAATATTCAAACGCATATTTTCTGCTTGATCAGACAAAAAATAAACCTTATTACCTACCCATGCAGGTTTTCCATCATTTGCATGATTATTAGTAATGTTTTCAGCCGTATTATTTACCAAATCATAAATTAAAATATCCGAAGTCAGCCCCCCACGATAACGTTTGAACGGGTATCGCTCTGTAATTTTAGTGATATAGGCTAAATGATTTCCATCAGGTGAATAACTGGCAAGTTCACCATAAGGAACTTTGAGTTTTTCAGGGAAACCACCATTTTTACTTACTAAATAGAATTGCTTGAAAGATTGACGGCCACTTTCCCTACCCGAAGCAAATAAAATACGCTTACCATCAGGATGCCAGTCCACCATCCTATCGTAATGTGATTGATAGGTAATCCGTACGGGTATACCACCTGATGAAGGCATAACATATACATCCGAATTTCCGTTGTAGCTGGCTGTAAAGGCAATTGATTTGCCATCAGGCGAAAACCGTGGCCACGATTCCTCACCGGGAGAGTGGGTAACTTGAATAGCCGTGCCCCCCGTTTTAGGCATCACCCAAATATCACCCCCATAAACAAATGTAATTTGCGTATCTGAAACATCCATATAACGCATCAGTTTAGCACTAATTTGGCCGTATGAGTTGTAAAAAACAAATAAAGCACCGAATAATAATAGAATCTTTTTCATAAAATTAAATTTAGTAAGAATTTGATATTTACCTCTATTTACTTGTGAAACGATTAAACTTTCTTTATAAAGCCCTCATAGAGGGTTTTGGTTTTATAGTCTACTAAAGTAGGAATATTATTCATGATATTGGGATTTGTGTATTGTTTAATTGTTCATTTATTCATAAATTTGATCAGTGCTATGATGTTTCACTAATATTTAATTGTTATGAATATATTTAATTCTTTCTTTTGGCCTGCAATACTCGTATTTATTTTAAATATACATTCTGAGCAAGCTTTGGCACAACTTTTTAATGATTGTCAAAATGCAGAATTGTCCGGGAAGTATGTTCTGACAAGAGATTCAGATGGAAAAACGCCTAAGAATGGTGCGATTATTACGCTAACTTTATCTGGAAATTCTGCCAGCATTAATGCGAAAATGCCAAATAATGAAGTTATTTCCGGGGGGAATTTTTATGCGTGCAATAATATAATAAGTATTTCATTTAGTGATTTTGATTTTGGTGCAGATAAGCAGCCCTTTAGTATATCGGGCAATACATTAAGTTTACCTTTTAAAGTATTAGGTGGTAATGGAGAAGGCAATTCAGTCTGGAGTAAAATACAAAGCAATAATTTATTTAGTAATACTACCCTTGATCCTTTTTCAGGTGTTTCATCAGATATAGACCCTCTGAATAATCAAAATCAGAACAGTAATAATGAGAATAATTCAAATGTTCCTGAAAGTTCTGATAATGATGAATATGGACAGGATGAAAATAGGAATAAAAATAATGATCAACCCGAAAATTTCCCAAATAACAGTAGAAGCACAAATAGTCAGTATGTTGGTGATTATATTGGAACCGGCTGGGGGTGGGAG
>Ga0164315_10003224_pt1 | contig 12627 bp, 10 predicted proteins | sample GuaBasSedimGuay6_FD_113737 | JGI IMG/M metagenome (GOLD analysis project Ga0164315, IMG submission 113737) | Subseafloor sediment microbial communities from Guaymas Basin, Gulf of California, Mexico - Guay6, Core 4569-2, 0-3 cm | ecosystem: Environmental > Aquatic > Marine > Hydrothermal vents... | reverse complement strand
ATTGAGATCAAAAAAAGGAGGCGTGTAGTAGATAATGTTATCGTAATCTTGTTTTAATTTTATGCCAAGTGTTTCGTGACTCACGATCACGACTATTTTTTGTTCTCGTTGTTTAGCATGATGCCAAAAAACAGGAAATAAATCGCTGCCCGTTAGCCTTGCTTTTAAGGGTTTGCGTACCAGTTTGCTAAACCAAATAATAGGCTGTCCATCAGGTAAAATAAATAAGGCTTGACTCAGTTTTTCTTTTAAAGGCTGATGTTGAGCTTGCTCCAATTTGACAACCTGATCAGCATTCGGTGTGATGAGAAAAGGCAGTTTTTGCTCATAATCAGGCCGATTTTGATAATCCATGATTTGATCAAGAAACGCGGCGTAGCCCTCAGCTGAAATAAAATCAAGCCCAAAAAGTTGAATGGTATGATACATCGTATATGTTATCAGTTGTCGGGTGGGCTTTGTGTTGCCCACCAATATCAATTATCAATTTCAAAAATTATATTTCTATAAAGGGTGAACCTATTTCCAGCAAAGTTAAAGGCGATGTGGCTACTAGCCCTAAAACTAAGGCTATAAAAGCTAATAGCAAGGGCAACCAAGTCATTGAAAGCGGTAATAAAACGGGCGTTTTTTCAAACACGACTGATTGTGCTATGGGTTTATCAAAGACGGGTGTGAATATTTTCCCAATATAAGCGATTGCTAAGAAAATACCTATCACTATGATGCCTGCCCACCACCATTGCCCACTTTCATAGGCGGCATTGAGCAACAACCAGTTCCCTAAAAATCCGCCACTGGGTGGCAATCCAATGATGCTCATTCCGGCAATGGCGAGCGTTAGAAAAGTGATGGGATAACGTTGCCCTAAGCCACGCAGATGATCAAGACGATCTGTGCCTAACCTCAACAATAAATTGCCAGAAGCCATAAACATCGCTGAGATAGCTAAGGCATGAGACAAAGCAAGCAGAATACCCCCCTTCCAAGCCATGAGGCCCCAAGGGGGAGCATCAATCATGTTACTTGCAAGTGGAAACAGTAAGAAGAAATAGCCTACTTGTGCAATGATAGAATAAGCAATTAAGCGGTTAAGGTGTTCTTGTTGCCAAGCTTGCCATGATCCCCACAAAATAGCAATAGCGCCTAATAAACCGAGCAACTGTCCAAGTGTTGGGAACCATTCTATCGGAAAGACTTCAAATCCTAAACGTAACAAAATATAAAATGTGCCTTTGAGTACAAGGGCCGAGAGTAATGCACTTACTGGTGCCGATGCCGCTGCATAAGTGGCAGGTAGCCAAAAATGAAAGGGGAAAAGAGCGGTTTTGATTAATAATCCGATGACAATCAAAACGATAGCGATCAATGTCGTTGGATTCGCTTCCAATTCTAATGCCAGTGATTTGATATCCAATGTGCCAACGGCACCATATAATAAGGCGAGTCCTAATAAATAAATAGAAGTGGCGAATAAGGCGACTAACAGATACCGCATACTGGCTTGTAAGGCTATTGCTCTACCCTTTAAACTGATTAGCGAAACAGCAGCTAAGATGATGAGTGTTAAAATGATATACAAGTTAAATAAATCGGAAGATAAAAATAAGGCATTCAAACCACTCCAAAGTAATAACCATAAGGGCCAGAATAAGTGTGAATTGTGAACGAGCTTATGATTTTTCTGGATACCTTCACGCTCAATATGCTGCTTTTCCTCTTGAACAGGCACGATGGAATGTTCAGAAGAGAGGACTGCGTGTGGCAGACTAGGCACTGCTTCAATAGCTTGTTCTTTTGAAACATCAGAAGGTTCCCTAAAAGAAAGGGAGGTTAGGGAAGCTTCACAATGTGCAAAATACTGAAGTGCATACCCAGTGATAAAACTGCCTACGATAGCGGTCATCAATAGCATGAGTACACTTAGACCATCGGCATACAATTCTCTTCCCAATGGCGCGGCCCATCCCCCAACCGCTTCTGACTGTGGCCCCTGCGTCCAAACCTGTACTGCGATCCACGAAACACTGACTAACACGCCAACCATCGCAGCGAGAGTAAATAGCGGCCCAGTGCGACGGCCGCCTATAAAACTCAATACGGCCGCTAACAAGGGTATCATGATAGCCAATGCCATCCAAGGTGACTGGCTAGTTATTATGATATCGTTATGCATCAAGATATTCCCGTTTCCTGTTTTTCGGACAAATCGGTTTGACCCGTTTCCTGATAAATGCGTCGTGCTAATGTTAAAGCTAAGGCCGTGGCACTGACGGCAATCAGAATACCAATCAGTACAAACGCATGAGGTAAGGGGTCAATGGCTTGTGGATAACGCGCCGCTATCGCTATCAGTAGCAAAAAGAGACTGGTAAACATAATATTTAAGGCCATGATTTTACGCAATAAATGAGCTTCAACCAGTAGCGTATAAAAACCAATGGTAAATAATCCGACTGCCACTAAAGAATAAAAGACGACTTTTGTCATTTTCAGTTATCAAGTTATCAGTTATCAGTTACCCGTTATCAAATTCAATTAGATAGAACGGGGCAACCACAAGGGATTGCCCCTACATCCATGCCTCTATTTTTCTTTGTGCCAAGATATACCCGGTGCGCCAAAAGAGAGTATCGTTAAAGTTAATCCGATAGAAATCGTTAAGCTAACGGCTATCAATAAAATAGATTCGTTCACCCAGTCTTCTGGGTATTCAAGCCAATGATATCCCGACACCATTGTCGCCAGGGCGATGCTGATAAATACCAGTAAACCGCTACTTAATCCTAATCGTAATGATAAACCCGCTGTGGGTTGTGGTTGGAGCAAATGATTAAAACGTAATAATACACCACAACCTGCGAGCAAGGCTCCAGCAACTAGGTATCTCTCTGTCCAAAACAGGATACCGGTTGTCAGCACAATCAGCATGAGAATCCAGTGTAATGAGGGTAAGACAAAATCACTGTCATCAGGCTTTTGTGATGATACTGTGGTGTCATTACGATGCAAAACGCTAAGTAGCGCAATGAACAAAATGGTTAGGCCCAATAACATATCCATGCTGCGATAATTCAATAATAAGGCTGTCATGGAATGCGTCATTTCCGTCTCGGATAACTGAGAATGCACTAATTCTGTCATGCTGATAGTGGGTTCGGGCATCAAAAAAATAGCGATGGCTAATCCCAGTTCAAAGATAGAAAGTAATACGATAATCAAAATGACTCTGAGAACAGAGGTAGACATTTTATAACCTTTATGCTCAAGTTGACAAAATGTTATATAGATTTAAAAATAATTTGAGGGCGAACACGCAAGGGCTGCCCCCTCCAGTCAAACATTTAATCGCTTCAAATGCTCAATAATTTGTTCAAGGGTGTAGGTTTTTGGAACGGCATTTTGGTGAGCGGATGGTTGACTGTGACTCACTATCTTGGGCTTTGACGGCCAGGCCAGCAATAAACCAATTAATCCAATCAGTAAAACACCCATCACAATTTGTATAGCACCTGATGTGGTTTTGCTAGAAAATATTTCTAAAGCTTCTAGTGCTTCATCTTCTTGTAAAGTTGAAAATACGGCCCATTGCAATCCTAGCACATTCAGGGGGGTATAGGCAGAAAAAACAAATTCGCCATGATACTCTTCATAGATAATTAATCCCGATTCACCAGCAAATACGGCTTCTGTTCCTGGCGTGTCAACGATTTGCAAGCCTACACTGGTATCTTTGAGTTCAATTTGAGAAATCACATCTGCCGGCAATCCTAATTCCCATATTGCCAACAGATAATCTTCTTTATTTTCCACCAATAAACGACTTTCACTACGCATCGTACCATCGGCCGCTACCAGATAAGTTTCACCTGTTATGCCTGATTCTTCAAATGGCCACGCTTTTCCATAAGTCATGATGTTATTTATGCCATCACTTGCGAGTTGAAAAATCAGCACCCCAATTTTGTTTTCGCCATCAAAAATAGGCGTTCCCAAAAAGGCCTTATGATTATTATAAGCGGGTAAATAAGCCGAAAAGTCTACTAGCGATACTTCATCACGGGCCGACTGATTGGCTTTTTGAAAAACGGTTCCTAAAAGCGTGTTAGCGTAGGGCCCCTCTATTAATGATGTGGCAAAATCCACCGCTTTATTAATCGAATAGACAATCATGCCCGTCTCTGAATCCACTAACAAAATATCTTCCGCTTCACAATAGCTTTTTAACGTTTTCATTTGCTGATGATGAATACGATGCCAATCAGTATAGCGAGACGCATCTTGGGCGGCTGACAATTCAGATTGAGTGCCCACTGGGTTAGGATTAGCCACAATATAGTGATATTGCAAGGCCACACTATTATCATCCAGTTGATTCAGTATAGGCTTTAAATCCGCTACCACTTCAACATTAAATCTATCATATTCCTTCGTAAAATCATTGTGATAGTATTCTGTCAAAGCTTGGCGATATTGCGTTATAGATGAATCTGGCATTGTAGCCGATGATGCAGTGACACCTTGAGCAAATTGAGGAAAGGTTTTCCCCCGCATCGCTTCAACAATATCCTGAGTACGGGCATACAATTGAATTTGGTTAATCAGCATTTGAAAATAGCTTTCAACTTGTGCCTTTTGAGTTTCTCGAATCGCGATCAAATGATTTTGTACACGATCGCTCAATAAGCGTTGCGCTTGGTACTCTGCAAGTTTAATCGTGAAATGGGCCGTCACAACGAGGGCTATAACAACAAACAAGCCAACTAAAACCGTTATCAAATGGCGAATCGCCAACGGCGAAATCATTAAAATCTCCTTAGGCTAACACAAAAAAACGACACGGATTTGGTATTCAGATGCGGATAAACCCTAACACTATAATACTTCTTTATTGGGTTCGACAAAAAACGACACGGATTTGGTATTCGATGCGGATAAACCCTGATTGTAACGGATTTTGGGGACACCTAGAAATAATGGGGCTTTGAACGTCGCAAGAAAGGGCGAACACGCAGGTTCGCCCCTACAAGATGCGTAGGGGCGAACCTGCGTGTTCGCCCTCCCCAAAATCCGTTGTAATCAGGATAAACCCTAACAAAATCGAAGTCGTTGGGGGGTTATCTTTTCTTATATCAAATCCCTGTAGTTTGGTTTATCCTTTCTTATATCAAATCTCTGTCGTTTTATTCGCTGATGACGACTGCTGGCGTAACAAATAATTCAAGATTGGCGGTGTCAGTAGTGTTGTCAAAATCACCATGATAATCACCACCGAAAACAGTTCTTCAGAAATCACGCCAAGCTGCTTACCTATCATTGCAAAAATCAACCCGACTTCGCCACGAGGTGCCATACCCCAGCCAACAATATATTTATTAACCGGCCCGGCAACGATACCGGCAACCAGTTTACTCACAAAGGCTACCGCGGTAATGACTAAAGCAATGCCCAAGACTTTGAGATCAAATAGCGTTTCTAAATTAACTTGCATCCCTGTCATGATAAAGAAAATCGGCACTAAAAAATGCCCTAAAGGGGCAACTAAGCGATCCAGATGTTCTTCATCATGATGTTCCAAAACCTTTGACACCTTTTGCTTTGTTTCACTATCCGCGTTTTTCACTGCCGCTTTGATCTCTTGATTAATGGCAGGTTGGTCAAATTCGTTGAAATGAACATGTTCTAGCATTAAACCTGCTGCAAAAGCACCAATGATAGGAGCAAGCCCTGCTAAATGAGCCAAATAAGCAAAAATCAGGCAAAAGCTAATAGCCAGGGTGAACTTCATCCCAATGTTAGTCTGAATCAAAGATAAAAATTTCCCGATGTATGGTGTCAACCACTGTCCCAAGAAAAGGGCACCGATGAGAAATAATATGGCCTTCAAGGTTATCCAGCTAATACCAAAAAGACTAACAGCCCCTGTTGTGACAATAGCAGTCACTACCGCCAAAATGATCAAACCCATGACATCATCAATGACGGCTGCCCCCAAGACAATTTGGGCTTCTGAGGTTTGCAACTTGCCCAAATCACGAAACACGCGACCGGTAATACCAACAGATGTGGCTGTCAGGGTGGCCCCTAAAAATAAATAGGCATCATTAGACAGGCCTGGCATCAGCCACATACCGACCAGATATCCGAGTACGAAAGGGGTTACAACGCCTACAGTGGCGACCATAAAGGCTCGCAACCCGACTTTACGCATTTCATCAATCTTAGATTCCAAGCCAATCTGAAATAATAGAATGACTACGCCTAATTCCGCGAGAAATAGAATGATCTGGTCATGCTTGACTGATTCAAACCAGCCGATGCCCATGAGAACGAGATTACCCAGCACAACGCCTATAACGAGTTCACCTAGTACTGCCGGCTGCCCCCATTTTTCAATCAAACCGGCCATTTTTGCCAGCAATAAGAACACTGCAAGCCATAAAAAGTCAATGGTTGTCACGCTTCCACCACTGGCATAGGCAAAAGGTATCACAAACAAGGAAAAGATTAAGGCCCAGGCCCATCGAGACTGGCCGTGAAAGTAACTGCGCTTCGTTAATGTCATTGAGAAATTACCTCTTGGGGTAGATTACATGTGTGAATGGTTTGTAAATTGACAATAAAAACAATGAATTTAAAATCAATACGGAAGGAGTTGAGCTAGGGTGTCTATTTTGAGAAAAAATAAACGCGCTTTTTTGCAACAGACGCTAAAGACGCTATCAAGAGAAATCTTGCATCGAAGCGTCTCTTGCGTCTTTTTTTCGGCGAAAGTTTTGCGCGTGAAATGTGAAAAGTTATTTTTCAATTTATAAATCATTGATCATATCCAGCATGCTTGGCCGGATTTATTGCCCACTCCAAAATAGCAATTTTAACTTTAATTGACTGATTTTCCAAGAACATTTTTTTAGGTAACGCTATCCCCTCTACATTAACATAATGCAAATAGGTGATAAACCAACCATCTTGTTGTAAATGGCGTAATTGCTTTTTATCATTGAGTAAGTACCGATCAGGAGCAGATTGGGGTGCTGGTATGCCTCTTATCCAAAACCGCAAATCCGTCACTGGCATATCTAATTTCAAAACGTCAGCCATTAACGCATCCGCATTGGCAGCCTTATAGGTTTTATTATCAGCAGTACGCATGATAACCTCTTTCTCATCCCCTTCAAGTAATAAAGCCCCTTGTCCAAGGGGCATATTTAAACGCAATTGATAAGTTGAGCCTTGCTGTTGCCAGTAAACACTTGCTGTCCAATTTTCGGAATCGCTTGAAATCGCAATACGACCTTTCAAACGCCACGCATCCAGTTGACTGGCTGGCAAGGGTGGCAATTTGGGTAATGAAACACAAGCAGATAAGAAGACTACCAGTATCAATAAAAAACGCTTCATGGTTTTTCCTTGTCCTGATTCTCTTCCCCATTAGGTAGAAAACGCTGTTTTGTGTTAAGCAGTTTTTCATCTTCAGGATAAGTGGCTAACGCTTCATCCCATACACGAATAGCCGCTTGTTGATCACCACTCTCCCATAACACTTCGCCCAAATGGGCAGAAATTTCTGGATCATTTTGCATTGCCAAGGCTTTACGCAGATACGCAATCGCCTGTGCATAATCACCCAACTTATACAATACCCATCCCATACTATCAAAAATATGGTATTGATCAATGGGACTTAAATCCAAAGCTTTTTGAATTAACTCGTAAGCTTCATCATAACGATTCGTTTTATCTGCGAGACTGTAACCTAAGGCATTCAGGGTATTCACATTGTCAGGTTCTTGCGCCAGTATATGTCGTAAATCCTGCTCTAATAAATCCATCATATCCATTTTGTCAGCCAGCAAGGCCCGCATATACAAGATTTCGAGATCACCCTGTTTTAATTTAAGTGCCTGATTATAAGCCGCCATGGCTTGCGGATAACGCTTTTGATCAATCAACAATTCCGCTTCCAACTGCCTGATATGAATAGCCTCATCCTCATTGTTCACGGCCACAGTTTGAAGGTGTTCAATAGCCTGATCTAATTGGCCCTGTTCGACTAGAAGCAAGGCAACCCGTGCCTGTGCCTTTAAATAATTCGTTCCCCCTTTCACTTGCCGATACCAAGACAAGGCACTTTCAATATCTTTATCCTGTTGTGCAATTTGGCCTAAATAGTAACGCGCAATATTGAGTCGATCTCCTGTTTGAAGCAATTCCAAAAAATACCGTTTAGCCGCTGGAAATCGATCCGTTTGTATAGATAATACACCCAAAGCATACAAAATATCACCATGTTCGGGATACTCGGACAATAACTTTTGAAATTCTGCAATCGCTTCCGCAAACTGTTCCGCATCGGCAAGCATACGCGCATACATTAAACGCCATTCCGATTGATCGGGGTACTTGTACAAGGCCTGTCTCATCCATTGCAAAGCCTGCTCCTTTTGATCCTGCTTATCCAACAGATAAGCATAAAAAGGGACTGCTTCCGCATGATCAGGAACCAAAGTTAACAATGTACGCAACACATCCAACGCTTCTGTGGGTTGATTAGCTTGGTTCAATAAACGTGAATAAACAAATAGCAGTACCGGATCAGGTTGTCGTTGTGAAACCAGTTTTTTCATCAGTTCCAAGGCAAGTTCCTGATTTTTCTGATTATGTGGTTGTTTTAAAATCGCCTCCATAACCGACTTTTGTTGCTCAGGCTTATCTTTGAGACTATCAAGCAGAATCTCTAACTGAACCACAGCTTCTTCTGTACGTTCTTGGCGCAACAACATTTGACCCAAAATTTGGCGTGCCTTATGACTATTTGGGTCAAGAGTCACCCACTGGCGGGCAGCTTGAGTCGCAAGATGATATTGACCCGCATACAAGGCAACAGTTGTCGCACGTTCCGCAATACCGAGATCGGGAATGCGAGAAGCAACCTCAAACATAGATTGGGCAGCTAAAGGTAAATAACCCCGACGCAGAGCAATTTCAGCCACCAAAATTTTATACATATATTCTTGTTCTGGCGAAAAAAAGTACTCTGAACTGAATGACACCCTTCGTTGGCTGTTTGTCTCTGACAACTGCTCTTCTTGAGCACTAGCATTCTCGTATGCCAATTGACTAACACACCCCATTAAAAGATTGGCAATCAGAATAACCCCAAAATCTTTACATAATAATTTAATCTTCACTATTAATGCTCCCAATTCACCCAATCTATTTTAGATAAGTAGATTTTAGATTGTGTGAACAAAATTTAATAACGTGCCTTTTGCCAGCGTTTTTAATCTATTTTAATTATTATATAGTACAACGAATTAGGAAACGAAGGGAAGCTACGCTAAATAATAGGAATAACCCTTCGTTTTATGTAGGGTGGGTAAAGATTGTTGCCCACCATCCTCATTAAAAATTTTTATGTATTTCACTTAACAAGTATAGCTTCGCTACGCCGCGCGCGTGAAAACGTGTTTTTGTTGCCCACCATCTCATTAAAACGTTTTTGCGTTAAGAAGTTTTGCGCGCAAAACTTCTTAAAGCGAAGTTTGTTACCGCGCTAAGTATATCAAAACTATGAACACATTTTTCATTATCCGTTCAAATGTTCATCTTATTGCTATTTAATAGCCATTTAATAGACTATACTTTCACATTTAGCGTAGCTTCCATTCGGTTCACGCAAAAGTTGTGTGAAATACTGTTTTTGCGTGCAAAAACATTGGCGTGAAATAGATTTGGTGGGCTTTAAAAACACGTTATTTATACTTAGTGGCTTTTAAAAACACGTTACCAAACCCCTACATGATCTGATGGTGGGCTTTAAAAACACGTTACCAAACCCCTACATGATCTGATGGTGGGCTTTAAAAACATGTTACCTGCCCCCTACATGATCTGATGGTGGGCAACAATCTTTACCCACCCTACATTGAGCTTAAGGTGGGCAACAAAAACACGTTTTCACTTAACAAGTTTCGCTTCGCGAAACGAAGAGCGTGAAATTCGCTTTAAGAAGTTTTGCGCGCAAAACTTTTTTTGCTACCCCACCATTTCACGCGCGCGGTGAAGCTTCGCTATACTTTAGCGTGAAATACATAAAAGAATTTTAATCATTTCTAATTATTAATCAGAAATTTAGTTATACTGCACGCGGGCACAATTTAAACTTTTAAAAGCATTCCCGATTGCATAAAGTACGAAGGCAAATCGATCAGAAAAAGCTTAAAACGCGCAACCCCGTAGGGGTTGAATGTGAAACGCAGTAACGAGCGTAGCGAGATCATAGCCCCAGGTGGCAACCTGGGGTTGCCAAAAACGATAAAAGTTTTTCAGGCAAAAGTTCGCTGCGCGAACTTTTGCCTGAAAGTTTATTCTAGCAAAGAGTATATGTATAATCTCAAGCCGGCCTGATTCAAGCCTAATTCTAATTAAATGGTAATGAGCTTTTTGCAAAACTTATCACTTGTCTAACGACGAGCGAGCCTACGGGAAATTTTGCAAATAGCGAATTGCAAATAGCAAATAGCGAATAGCGAATAGCGAATAGCGAATATAAAAAATACGATTTGATTTAAGAACAATAAATTTATAAATAAATATTCGCCAAAGGCGAAAGAGTTCAAGGCGAATCAGTTCAATCTTAAAACTCAAAAATCGACAATCCTAAATGACAGAACATAAGATGCGTATTATCTCAGAACCTGCCCTCACCTTTGACGACGTTCTACTGTTGCCCGCACACTCCACCGTCTTACCTAAAGAAGTCAAACTGAATACCGCCCTCACGCGAGACATTACCCTCAACATTCCCCTCATTTCGGCCGCGATGGATACCGTCACAGAAGCGCGTCTTGCCATCACCATCGCGCAAGAAGGCGGCATCGGCATTATCCACAAAAACATGACGATTGAAGAACAAGCCCGTCAAGTGCGAATGGTCAAAAAATTTGAAAGTGGCATCATTAACGATCCCATTACCGTCTCTCCCAATACCACCATTAAAGACATACTGACGCTAACCCGCGCTCAGAACATCTCAGGTGTGCCAGTCATCGACAACGGGCTACTCGTGGGCATTGTTACCAACCGCGATTTACGCTTTGAAACCCACTACGACGATCCCGTCTCAAGCGTCATGACACCCAAAGAACGACTCGTCACCGTGATCGAAGGGGCCAGCCGTGAAGAAATCTTGCACCTACTACACCAACATCGCATTGAAAAAGTACTCGTCGTCAACGACAACTTTCAATTACGCGGCCTCATCACCGTCAAAGACATTCAAAAAGCCACCGAAAAGCCAGAAGCTTGCAAAGATGAACAAGAACGCTTACGAATAGGTGCGGCTGTTGGCACAGGAGAAGATAGCAAAGCGCGAATAACGGCCTTAGTCGAAGCCAATGTCGATGTCCTTGTCGTCGATACGGCCCATGGACACGCGCAAAGCGTACTCGATCAAATACGCTGGATTAAACAACAGTACCCTGAAGTACAAATCATAGGCGGCAATATTGCCACCTCTGAAGGGGCCAAAGCCCTAGCCGATGCTGGTGCCGATGCCATCAAAGTCGGTATTGGCCCCGGCTCCATCTGCACCACCCGCATAGTGGCCGGTATCGGTGTCCCCCAAATCACCGCCATTTGCAATGCCGCCCAAGCCCTCAAAGGCACGAACATCCCCATCATCGCCGACGGCGGCATACGCTACTCAGGCGATCTCGCCAAAGCCATCGCCGCAGGTGCCCATACTATCATGATAGGTAGCCTTTTTGCCGGCACCGAAGAAGCCCCCGGCGAAGTCGAACTCTACCAAGGCCGCGCCTATAAATCCTACCGGGGCATGGGCTCCATAGCCGCCATGTCTCAAGCCCAAGGCTCCAAAGATCGTTATTTTCAAGAAGACGTTAAAACCCAAGGCAAATTAGTCCCAGAAGGCATAGAAGGGCGCGTACCCCACCGCGGCCATTTAATAGATGTCATTCACCAACTCCTCGGCGGCCTACGTTCCAGCATGGGCTACACCGGCTGTGCCACCCAAGAAGAAATGCGAACCAAACCACAATTCATTCGCATAAGCCCCGCCGGTATGCGCGAAAGCCATGTACACGATGTCTCAATCACCAAAGAAGCGCCCAACTATCGAACTGACTGATTGTTCGTAGGGTGGGCTTTGTTGTTGCCCGTAGAGACGCACTGCGTGCGTCTCAACTGCGTGCGTCTCAACTGCGTGCGTCTCAACTGCGTGCGTCTCAACTGCGTGCGTCTCAACTGCGTGCGTCTCAACCGTGCGTCTCTACTCATCCCATTAATGATACCGGTGTTTGTCGGATTTTTTTGAAAAGGATACCACTATTTAAGGGACAAAGCAGAAAATAAATCTCGTTCTTCGCTACGCGAAATCATTGACAAAATTGCCTTAAATGGAAATGGTAAACATTGAAAAGCCATCGAATCGTCAATATAACCATATTTTGATATGGTTATATAGCGAAATGACACACGTTCAGGTTCGATTAATATTAATCTTTATTAAAATATATGAAAGTACTTTATTAAAATGTATTCACAACCTTAAATGGTGCGAACCCAGCACCTCTATTCCTTATCTCTATAAGTAAATCAAGAGCT
>Ga0164315_10003223_pt1 | contig 12629 bp, 13 predicted proteins | sample GuaBasSedimGuay6_FD_113737 | JGI IMG/M metagenome (GOLD analysis project Ga0164315, IMG submission 113737) | Subseafloor sediment microbial communities from Guaymas Basin, Gulf of California, Mexico - Guay6, Core 4569-2, 0-3 cm | ecosystem: Environmental > Aquatic > Marine > Hydrothermal vents... | reverse complement strand
TTTCGTGTATTTTGAAATGGGGCAACCACAAGGGATTGCCCCTACGCAATGCCATGTAGGGGCAATCCCTTGTGGTTGCCCTTTGCGCTAAAATATCTGTTTATTTGTGCTTCAGTACTTAGTCATCATGGCATATTGATCAAGGCTCACGCTTTTCGCTGTGGCGTTCAGTTTTATTGGTTTACAGCATAGATAAAGGCGTGATCATACCAGCCGGTTGTGTTGATTCAGAAAACGGGGTTATTTTTTTATTGTGATGCGGATTGTCTAATATTTCTAATAAATATTCTGCTGGATTACGATTTTCACAAGCCTTGGATGTGAGTTGTTCAAAATAAGCGGTGGCTTCTTTGATTGAACCATAGTAGGCGACTCTGCCACCATGCTCCATTAATAATAAGTTATCAAAACGTTCATAAGTATCACGACTGGGTTGATGTATGGTAGCAATTGTGGTTAACTCATCAAGTTGTGTTATAGATTGTAATAATCTAACAATTTTGTCAGCATCGACAGAAGAGAGGCCAGAAGTGGGTTCATCTAGTAATAAAATCAAAGGCATAGCTATCAATTCATGGGCTAAATTCGCTCTTTTTCTTTCGCCGCCACTTAAACCGCGAATCCCTGATTCAGAAGAGCCAATAACGGTATTTAAAAATTTAGTCAGCCGATTGGCTTCAAAACCAAGATTGTAGCACGTTTTACGAATCATGAGTTGTCGTATTGAGGCGGCTAATCCGATAAATTGTAAACGTAAACAATAGTTTAATGATTGAGAAACGGTTAATTCGGGAATCATCATATCATCTTGTGGCAAATAACCTAGCCATTCTCGCACTTTGCCGTAATCTTGATGCACATTAATGATGTCTTGATCTTTTTTTACAAAAACTTGGCCGCTAGTGGGGGCGCGATAACCATTGACTAAATCCAGTAAGGTACTTTTACCACAGCCGGCTGGGCCCATAATGGCTGTCATTGTTCCCGGTTTTGCACGTAAATAGGCCCCATTACAAATCATTTTGCCTGATACTTTATAATACAAAGCGGTTGTTTCTATTCCGGCACGCGGCCTACCTCGAAACAGTTGGGCATCAATGCCAATCGGTGTTTGACCTAGTTTGATCTCATTATGCCCCGTGGCTTTTTGAACAATTTCTTCCCATGTTTTTTTGGGTAATCGGCTACCATCAAGAAAAGTGCCGGATTTAGAGCCTAAGTCTTGAATAAATAAACGATCTCCAATACGTTTTAAAATGGCATGTTTACGCGCGATATCAGGCACTTCATATGTTGTTAAGCGGATACCACAAGCGCGGCCGCTGCCGATTAAAATTTCAAAGTCTCCACTGACACCGACAGATTTATCACTTTTGATCATGTTGTTTTTTTAAATTAAATCAAAATGTAGGGTGGGTAAGTTCGTTTCGACGCCCCGCGTCGAAACGAACTTGCCCACCATTTCGCCCACCATCTCGCCCACCATCTTGGCTTTAGGGGAATGGTGGGCTTTAAAAACCCGTTACCCAGCCTACAGAAATATATAAGTACTGAAGCACAAATAAACAGGTATTTTACAACAAAGGGCAACCACAAGGGATTGCCCCTACACAATGTCATGTAGGGGCAATCCCTTGTGGTTGCCCCTTTCTGTTTTTTTAAAATACCTGAAAATTTATGGTTCAGTACTTAATAAATCATTGATTATAAAGATGAATAAAAAAAAGGTATACAAAACAATTGTTTGTCTAGCTTACTCTCGTAAATTCGGGGGCCGTTGTGTTGCTGGCAAAGAAATCGTCAATAATGAGATAACCCCGAATTGGATCCGGCCGGTAAGTGATATCGACACAGGTGAGCTGTATAAGAACCATATCCGATTGTACAACATAAAATGGCCGAAATGGATATCGGTTATCATTGTCTGGTTTATGCAATCTAAGCCACAACCTAATGTGTTAGATGTGATCAAGATTCCCCTTCTTGAGCCTAAACCAGGTGTTTATCAAAGCGAAAACCATTTAATCAATCCGCGTGAACCTTGGATCAAACAGGGCAGCTTGTCAGCAAGCCAATTACCCGAGTTGTGTGATTCAGTTCCTTCGCTGTGGTTCAATGGATATCATAGTTTTAAAGGTGTCAATGATAGAATGCCTGTAGAAATCACTAATCAAAGTGTTCATCATTCCTTGTTATTGATCAAACCTGATCGTTTGTCGATTTCAGTTGATAAGACATTTTCTCAGGTTAAAATAAGAAGTGACTTTGATTTTAATCGTGAAAGATATCAGCTCGTTGTCACTGATCCCAATATAGAATATCTTTATCATTTCAAACCAGAAGGTGAATATGAGATAGGCTCTGAGGTTTATCTCTGTATTAGTCTTGGTGAACCTTTTGAAGGGTATTGTTATAAACTTGTGGCGGCTATTATCCCGGCTTAGTTTAAATTTAATATCATTTGCATTGGGCAACCACAAGGGATTGCCCCTACAAGAAGACATCAAATGAAAACACTTTATACGATTGGACATTCTAACCATGCCATTGAAACTTTCTTGGATTTGCTCAAGACTTATGGCATTGAGGCGTTGTGTGATGTCCGTTCCAAACCTTATAGTGGAAAGCATCCGCAGTTTTGTTATGAACAATTGAAAACAATCCTGCAAAAACATAACATTGCTTACGTCTTTTTGGGTCAAGAATTAGGTGCTAAACCTGATGATTTAAGTTGTTATCGCGATGGAAAGCTACAGTATGCCTGTCTTGCTGAAACTGAAGCCTTTAAAGCTGGGATTAATCAAATCAAAACGGATTTAGCCTCTTATCGCGTCGCTTTAATGTGTGCTGAAAAAGAACCGCTAGATTGTCATCGAACTATATTAATTTGTCGTCATTTACGCGATGAGGATTTGATCATTAAACATATTTTGGCAGATGGCTATCTTGAAGATCAGCATCATGCCGAACAACGTTTAATAGATAAGTTTCAGATCGTTCAAGATTTACCTTTTAAGGAAAGGGTGCAACGGGCTTATGATCTGCAAAGTCAAAAACTCGTTTCTCATACGCCTAGCAAAACAACAATGGTACTCATTTAAGCCAATCGAAAAATGCTATAATTGTAGAGAGTTTACTCCAATCGGGAAACGCTATAAATCACTTAGTATATAAAAATCAATAGTTTAAAAAGTAATGTGCCTAGAGTAGCCTCTTTTTAGATTGGCTACTGCTTTTTGGGTGGCAGGTGCCTGTTTGCCTAACTGGGACAGTGAGTTTTGTGACTCAGTAAAAGAGTGAGTGCATTTACCCTCTATCAGATCAGTACTTTGAATTGGGAATCGAAGATCTGCGCTGCTAAACTTCGGTGTGCAAAGCTCAAATAATCGAATGAAACAGATTACGAGTTCCTAATTCGTTCATTTCTTCAATGTGTTGTTGTACTCACTCAATGATCTAAGCACTGAAAAACACGCGATGTCTGCTGGGTTTTAATTCTGATTGTAGGGGCTCATCCCTTATGGTTGCCCTTTAATGAGGAGAATAATGAGAACCATCAAGTATACTTATTGGAAAAATGAAACATTTTATATAGGATATTTAAACGATTATCCTGATTACCAGACTCAAGGATTATCAAAAGAAGAATTGATTGATAATTTGAAAGCTCTCTTAAAAGATATCGAATCGGATGAAATCCCATATATTCGGAAAGTAGAAGAATTTGAATTAGCTTAATGAAGAGACAAAAACTGATTAAAAAGCTCGAAAAATTGGGATGCATTCTTGTAAGGCATGGTGGATCGCATGATTGGTATACCAATCCCAAGATCAAACAATCCCAGCCGGTTCCTCGCCATACCGAAATAGATGAAAATCTGGCAAAATCCATCATCAAAAAATTAAGCAATGTTTAACCGGTAGGCTGAAATTTCATTTATCCACGCTTGTATCAAAGTACTGACTTAGGAGCGTGATTTTTGTGAGATCGTAGGGTGGGTTTCGCTGAACCGAAAGTCTTTTAGTGGGCAACCACAAGGGGGGCAACCACAAGATATTGCCCCTACATGATTGTGAAAATTATTTTTGGATATGCCTTAATCCATCTGAATTCTTGTTAATCCTCTATCTTGATCGGTTTTTCAGGCAAAGGGGGTACTGGCCTAAAAGGCATATTAGCTCTTGCAACCATGCCACCATCTACTCTATAAGATTGTGCTGTAGCCCAAGCGGCTTTGTCAGAGCATAAAAAGACAACAAAATGGGCTATATCTTCAACTTCGCCTAAACGATTGAGGGGCACATGTTTTAACCATAAAGCCTGATTTTCGGGCTGATTGAAATACGCTTCAGTGCGCTCAACGGGTACGACACCGGGGGCAATCGCATTAACCCGAATACCATATTCTGCCCATTCTAAGGCTTGCGATTTAGTCAAACTTTCTAATGCGGCTTTGGATGCGGCATAAGCACTCAAATGTTCGGATGTGTGTTGTGCATGAATACTGGTATTGTGAATAATGATGCCTTTTGACTGTTTTAAGTAGGGCAATGCAGCACGGCTTAAAATGTAAGGGGCTCTTAAGTTAATTTGCATCACATCATCCCAATACGCTTCATCTGCATTTTCAATACTGGCCTTCAGTACGATGCCGGCATTGTTGATCAAACCGTCAAGGCTACCAAAATCGGATATAAATGTGGCTACCAGCTTTTTGATTTGTTGAGCGGAACGCAAATCAGCTTGATAAATGACGGCTTTTCCGCTGACTGCTTCAACCGCTTTTTGGGATTTCAAAGCACCTTCATAACGGGTGTTGTAATGAATACCGATATTAGCCCCTTCTGTCGCTAAGGCTTTTGCAATGGCGGCACCAATACCCCCACTGGCACCGGTGACTAAATAGTTTTTGTTGATAAAAAATCTTGCAAACATCTTTTTTACCTATTGATATTAAGGTGATTATTTAAGTACTGAACCATAAATTTTCAGGTATTTAAAAAAAAGGAGAAAGGGGGCAACCACAAGGAATTGCCCCTACGGGCGGCTTGTAGGGGCAATCCCTTGTGGTTGCCCTTTGCGGTATAAATACCTGTTTATTTGTGCTTCAGTACTTAGCAAAATAACATGCATTCCAGCGAGGCAAAATAACATGCATTCCAGCGAGGCAAAATAACATGTACTCCAGCGAGGCAAAATATTGAGTGCTATTGGCCTAAATATTGAGTGGCAATGTCTTGATTTTGCTGTAAAAATTGCACAAGTCGATTATAGTCATCACGAGTAATCGTGCCCTTTTCCTGCCGGGTTTGTGATTCAAAATGATAACACACGGCATGCCCTACCCAATAATTGATTTTTTGCTGCTTGAGGCACATTAAATTCAGTTCAACATCTTCTAAACACTTTTGGTAGGCTGGATTAAATCCGCCCATTTTTTGAAATAATGCTTTGGGCATCAATAAAAATGCGGCCGTTGAACCGATGATATCGCTTGCCACTTGATCAGGGTTAAAGTGGTAATCGGATCGAAAACCGTGGTGACTGATTTCGAGTTGATTTTGATTCATCACCAGTTGAATCCCTGCGTGTTGAATCGTGTTATCGGCAAAATGTAAGCGACAGCCGATGGTGCCACACTGTTTTTTATGTTGCGTGTAAACTTGCACCATGCGCGTGAGCGCGTCGTTGATTAATTCAATGTCGTTATTACAAAACAACAGCAATTCCGATTGGGTATGACAATGATTGAAAGCAACTTCATTATTGATACGGGCAAAATGATAGTCTTTAAATGGCACTATTTTGAGATTCATTTTAGTGGTTTCAACCAGTGCTTCAATTTCTGCTAACTCTGTTTGAGAGGAACCCGTATCGGCTATGATGATTTCATAATTGGGATAACGGGATTTTTCAGCTAAAGAATTGAGACAGTTAAACAGCAAAAAATTTTTCGACTTGTGTAAAATGATGATGGAGACTTTGGGATATTTTTTGAGTTTGATAGCTTGGCTATCAAAAATCAGACGGCTTTTGAGCGTACAAGGTAAATTATAGTGATGCGTACCTAGAAACCGTGCCCGATGTGTTTCCCACGCTTCATTAGTTTGTCCAATGGATTTGTGAATCAGTGGCACATTAAAAATCACGCCGATTTTAACGCCAGCAAGATAGTTGTTCAAACAAAAATCAATATCATAGAAATGAAAGCCTGTTAGCATTTCATTAAAGCTTTCTTGCAAAAGCGGCCGATTGACGGCCATAAATACCCCATCAATACAAACGGCTGGGAGGATTCGATTTTTAAAATCGCCTGAATAGTTTGAAATCCAAGTTTTGCCCTCATGCTGATGTTTAACAATACCCATCGTTTTGAGAGGATTTTCCCACCAAATACCGCTTTTTGGTAAACTGGTGGTGCCAGCAACTCCTAAAATGCCATATTCTGATTGTTGCAAATGTTGGATGACTTTGCGCCCCCAATGAGGGCTATCAAAACGCACATCATCATGAATGAATACGATCAAATCGTGCTTAGCTTGTTTCAATGCATGGTTGTACAAGCTACTGAGGGATTTTGCACCAGGATTGGTGTAAGCCAAGATTTCGACTTTTTTAAGGCCACAAGTCTGTTGTAAATGCTCAATAAATTGAGGTTCTTTGTGACGAGTGCTGTAAATAATGCTCAGGTTCATAATAGGAATCGGGAATTGGAAATTATAGGGCGAACACGCAGGTTCGCCCCTACATTATTCTAAAAACGAACGAATTTGAAATTATAGGGCGAACACGCAGGTTCGCCCTCAATACCTCAAAAATCTCTCAAAAATTCAATTTAAAAAATCAATGACTGATAAAAAACAAGAACGACAACCGACAGTATTGCTGGTTGAAGATGATATCGTGGTTGCGACAACCTATCAATTATTTTTAGCTGAAGAGCCGATTAATTTGATATCGCTCAATACCGGTGCCGCTGTTTTGGCACATTTACAAGAAAGTATTCCAAATGTCATTTTACTTGATCTCGGATTACCCGATATGAATGGCATGGAGATTTTGAAACACGTTCAAGAACAACGCATTAGCAGTGCTATCATTGTGATCACCGCGCAAAATTCAGTCAATGTGGTGGTTGAAGCGATGCGTTATGGGGCCTTAGATTTTCTCGAAAAACCGTTTATAGCGAATCGCTTGATCATTACATTACGCAATGCATTGCGCCAGCAAAATTTAAATCAACTTGTTGATTATTATAAACAAAATAATAACAGGGATAAATATCATAAGATTATTGGTGCTTCTAAGCCGATGCAAGCGGTTTATAAAACGATTGAAAATGTCGCGACAAGTAAGGCTCCTGTGTTTATTACGGGAGAAAGTGGCACTGGCAAAGAACTTTGCGCGGAGGCAATTCATAAAGAAAGTCAACGCAAGGAGCAACCTTTTATTGCTATTAACTGTGCTGCGATTCCGAAAGATTTGATGGAAAGCGAGATTTTTGGGCATGTCAAAGGGGCCTTTACTGGGGCCGATAAAGCAAGAGTCGGCGCGGCAACACTTGCGAATGGCGGTAGTCTCTTTTTAGATGAAATTGGGGATATGGATATGGGTTTGCAACGTAAGCTACTACGCTTTATACAAACCGAGACTTTTCAGAAAGTGGGCACGAGTCACTCAGAACAAGTTGATATTCGTTTTATTTGTGCCACTCATCGTGATCCGTTAACCGAAATCAAGGCGGGTGCTTTCCGTGAAGATTTGTATTACCGTTTAAATGTGATTTCCATCAAACTGCCCTCACTGCGTGAACGTGAAAACGATGTCTTGCTGATTGCGAGGCAATTTTTGGGTTCATACGCAAAAGAGGAAAATAAATCATTTGTCAGTTTCGCGCCAGAGACGGCAGTGATTTTAAAGGATTATGATTGGCCGGGTAATGTGCGGCAATTGCTGAATGTCATTCGTCATATTGTGGTATTAAACGAGGGTGAAGTGGTGACACCTGATATGTTGCCTTCTCCTCTAAACGATTTGCCAACCGAGCCTTCAAACTCGCAGTCTTCTGAATCTAAATTGGTTGAGATAAAGCCGACGGTATTATCCCCTTCAAACAAACCGATCACTTCGCCTTTAGAAATTCGGCCCTTGAGGGAATCCGAAAAAGCGTTAATTGAGCAAGCCATTGAAATGTGTGGTGGTGATGTTCCTAAAGCGGCTATGTTCCTACAAATCGATGCTTCAACGATTTATCGTAAACGACGTAAATGGAAAATGGAATAGTACAGCGGATTAACGGTATAAACGGATTTGCTCAATGCAACCAACAAACTAATGCAGGAGAGCGAAAATCCCAATACCACCCATCAAAAGCCATCAAAAGCTCAAGTCAGGTGGTGGTGACTAACAGAAAAAGCGCAAATTATAACAGTGGACAGTATATGTTGGTAGGATGCGAAGGGGAAGTGAATAGCAAGGCAGGAAGAAGGGATTGAGCAAGAAAAACAGCGAGCAGAACAATTAGCGGCTCAACTCCGTGCCTTGGGCATTGAGCCTAATGTGTGAATGATATGAAAATCGATAGAACGCAGATTAAACTGTTCCAACTGATTGATAAATCAGTGTTAATCATGACAATCAGCATTTCACGCTTCAGTTTTTGCGCGCAAAAACTGAAGCGTGAACATTTTCGCCATAAGGCAAAGCGGCCCCTTCTGAGTGAGCAGAGAGATTGAGCAAATCAGTATCGGCATTGGCAACTGGCCCGAAAAACAGGCCAACTAAAAACAATGTGCTGTAAAAACAACACCTTAATTTCTTCATCGCTAACTCCTGTAGCTATGTATTTGAGGGTGTGCTATGCTACGCGCCTTTTTTAATAAAAACAACTCATGAACATTATCAATTTTTTGACAATTGATAACCACCATTAGCTTTTTTAGTTATCAGTTATCAGTTATGATAGTACAGCGGATAAACTCGCTTCGCTTCGTTACTTCGTTTAACGGTATAAACGGATTTTTTTAAGTTTTGTTTTTTGGTAAAGGGGCTTGACTCTAAATAATGATTTTGATATCGGATTAAAAGCCTCAAATCGTTATGTCAGCCAAATGCCTTAATCCGTTTATTCCGTTAAACGAAGTAACGAAGCGAAGCGAGTTTATCCGCTGTACTCCAGCCGCTAATCACCTCAAAAGAGCCTCCCAACCATGATGAGATACAGTGACGATCAATTTGATGAAGCAAAACAGTATTGGGATTTAGAACGTTTATATCTCGACTTGGCAGAGGCTAAGGGTAAAGCGTTGACTAAATTAGAAAAACTACATTTGCGCGGATTGTTATCGGGTTTGAGCCCCAATGATATTGCTCAAAAGCGCCACAAAACAGTTAAAGCGATGGAAGTCAATTTATGTAAAACGTTGTATCAATATGTCAAAACAGTAGTCAACAAAGAGCATGAAAAAGTGGAAAATTGGAGAGATGTCAGTAAATGGCTTGAAGATGCGGGGTATAAAACGTCAATGACAACTCAATTAAAAAACAATTTACCTATAAATGCTACAGTTAGGCTATCAAATGCTAATATCCAAAAAAATACGAATACAATTACACTTACTAACAATACAATAACAATTGACATTAATATTCAATTAACTGCGCCATTATCTTCTGATATGTTAAAGGAAGAGTAGGGCAAGATGGTGGGCAAGCGAGTAGAGACTCCGTCGAAACGAACTTACCCACCCTACATTTCTTTCTCATTAATATTCGATTAATTGCGCCATTATCTGCTGATATGTTAAAGGAAGAGTAGAGGGATAAAAGTTATCAAATACGAACTTGATGTCTTTCAACCTGAAATCCGGGTTAAAAAAGTCTCATTTGAAAATTTTAGGGGGTTTGAAAAACTTGAACTAGATTTGCAGCCCGCTTTAACCGTATTTATCGGGCAAAATGGCACAGGAAAAACCGCTATTTTAGAAGGGATTGCTAAATTATTAATGGTTTTTGAAAACCAAATCCGAGGTGAAGCAAGCCGTGACTTAAAAGAATTGACAACGCTCTTTGATTCATTGGATATTAAAAAGGGAACGGTTAAATCTAGTCATACCCTATTTTTGTCTTTGGGTGATAATGAGTTAAAGTGTGAAGTGTTTTTTGGCAAAAAATCTCGCCCTATTTTAGGGGAAACCCATTTTGAAGGTTTAAATGAATTTAGCCAGCGTTTTTATCGTCAGGAATTGACTCACCTACCCTTAATGGTTTATTACCCGGCCAGTCAAGCACCTGTTAATACCATTGATTTTAAAAATGCCCCTGAAGATTTTGAGACAGATATTTTTACGGCTTATGATGGCGCATTAGACAAAACGGCCTTTGATTTGACGAGTTTTTTCAGTTGGTACAAATGGCAGGAAAACATTGAAAAGCAAATCGGCGATAATCCCGTTATTAATTTGGTGCGCGATGCCATTTATAATATGTTGAGTGATGAGAATAACTCATTCAACAAGTTATCTATCAATTGGCTCAACAATCCAACTGGTGAAATGATGCTTTATAAAGGCGAAACCCCTTTAAATATTAATCAACTGTCTTCTGGTGAAAAAACGCTGTTAGCATTGGTAGCGGATTTAGTACGTCGTTTAGCCATTGCTAATCCACATCGAAAAAATCCGCTGTTGGGTAATGGTGTGGTATTAATTGATGAAGTTGATTTACATTTGCACCCAGGCTGGCAACGCACGGTTATCCCTCAATTACAAAAGACTTTCCCAAATTGTCAATTTATCACAACCACGCATTCACCCTTGATATTGAGTCTGGTGCCGCGCCAACAGGTGGTGATTTTGTAATATTAATCAGCGTAAATCATGACAATCATGACAATCAGCGTTCTATCATGTTTTTCACGCAAAAGTTTTTGCGCGCAAAAACTGTATTTTGCGAAGCTAAATGTGAAATAGATTTGTTCAAACCCTCATTTTTTGTTTAACATCCGTTTGATCGCTACAAAAATCTATATAAGAAGTGCTAAAATGAAAAAAACCTTAACAATAATCGGATTGTGTTTATTATTCATTGGTTTGAGTTTGAATCTGACGGCTTGTGGTAAAAAAGGCGATTTAATTCGCCCAGTGCCACCCGATCAACAAGAAGAATCAGAATTATAGATCATAAAAATACTTTTTGCCTCAATCTCAACATCATGGATTATTTTAATTATCAAAACGGCAAGTTATATGCTGAGAATGTGGATTTAACCACAATCGCCGAAACTTATGGTACGCCTTGTTATGTCTATTCTCGCGCTACCCTTGAGCAACATTGGCACGCTTTTGATCACGCTTTGAAAAATTATCGCCATCTTATCTGTTACGCAGTCAAAGCCAATTCCAATTTGACAGTATTGAAAATTTTAGCGCAGTTGGGTTCGGGATTTGATATAGTATCAGGCGGTGAATTGGAACGGGTATTACGGGCCGGTGGCAAGCCTGATAAAATCGTGTTTTCTGGTGTCGGTAAAACGGTGGCCGAAATGCGTCGGGCTTTAGAGGTGGGCATTCGCTGTTTTAATGTCGAATCGGAAGCCGAATTGCAGCGTCTTAATCAGCTAGCCGGTGAGATGGGCAAAATCGCTCCCGTATCTTTACGTGTCAATCCCGATGTCGATGCCAAAACCCATCCCTATATTTCAACGGGCTTAAAACAAAACAAATTTGGTATTGATGTCGATATTGCCCTTGAGGTTTATGCTGAGGCCGCCGCTTTGCCCCATTTACAGATCACAGGTATTGATTGTCATATTGGTTCACAATTGACTGACACGACACCGTTTGTAGATGCGCTACGGCGTATAATGGTTTTAGTTGATACCTTGGCAAAAAAGGGGATTGCTTTACAACATCTTGATCTCGGTGGCGGTTTAGGGGTGCGTTATGAGAATGAAACCCCGCCTGATCCAACGGCATACGTGCAAGCCCTGACTCAAGTGTTAGGGCAAAGCCCTTATGAAATCATTTTAGAACCTGGACGGGCTATCGCCGCGAATGCGGGTATTTTACTCACCAGAGTGGAATATTTAAAAAAGACGGCCGATAAACATTTTGCCATTGTTGATGCCGCAATGAATGATTTAATTCGCCCTGCGTTGTATAATGCTTGGCAAGATATTGTACCCGTACAACCCCGTTCGGGTGAAACGGTGCAATACTATGATATTGTCGGCCCAATTTGTGAGACGGGCGATTTTCTCGGTAAAAACAGAGCCTTAGCTTTACAAGCCGGTGATTTATTAGCCGTGCGTACCAGCGGCGCTTATGGATTTACCATGAGTTCCAATTATAATAGTCGATTCAGAGCGGCCGAATTAATGGTTGATGGTGAGCGCGTCATGGTGGCGCGTCGGCGTGAAACGATAGAAGATTTATTGGCTTTGGAATAGTTATACTGCACGCGGGCACAATTTAAACTTTTAAAAGCTTTCCCGATGGCATAAAGCACAAAGGCAAATCAATCAGAAAAAGATTAAAAAGCACAACCCCGTAGGGGTTTTCAGGCTAAAATTTCGCTCCGCGAAATTTTAGCCTGAAAATGTGAATAGCCCCAGGTGGCAACCTGGGGT
>Ga0164315_10003221_pt1 | contig 12632 bp, 7 predicted proteins | sample GuaBasSedimGuay6_FD_113737 | JGI IMG/M metagenome (GOLD analysis project Ga0164315, IMG submission 113737) | Subseafloor sediment microbial communities from Guaymas Basin, Gulf of California, Mexico - Guay6, Core 4569-2, 0-3 cm | ecosystem: Environmental > Aquatic > Marine > Hydrothermal vents >... | reverse complement strand
TTCCTCAGGGGTGGAAAACATGGGCGACAAGTCGATATCAAAGCCCACGTCCGCAAAAGCCGTGGCCACCACCTTGGCGCCCCGGTCGTGACCGTCCTGGCCCATCTTGCACACCAGCATACGCGGGCGTCGGCCGTGCCGCTCCACGAAAGAGTCGATATCCGCGGTAATCGCCTGCCAGTTCTCGTCTTCCCGGAAAGCAGAGCCGTACACACCTGACACGGTTTGAGCCTGGGCGTTAAAACGTCCGAATTCACGTTCCATGGCGAAAGATATCTCCCCTACAGTGGCCCGGCGTCGGGTCGCCTCGACAGACAAGGCCAGCAGGTTACCCTCACCACTCACTGCCGATTGGTAAATTTCTTCCAGTATAGCCTCTACCGCCGCCTCGTCGCGGCTGTCGCGCATACTGGCCAGGCGCGCCAGTTGTGCCTCGCGCACCGCCTGGTTATCGATCTCGAGGATATCCACTTCATCCTGATCTTCACTGGTGTATTTGTTGACGCCCACAATGACATCGTCGCCGCGATCAATGCGTGCCTGTTTCCTGGCGGCCGCCTCCTCGATGCGCAACTTGGGCATGCCGGTCTCAATGGCTTTGGCCATGCCGCCCGCTTCCTCGACTTCCTCGATCAATTCCCAGGCCGTGTCAGCGATATCCTGAGTCAGGTTCTCCATCAGGTAGGAGCCGCCCCAGGGATCCACCACTTTGGTGATGCCGGTTTCTTCCTGGATGATAAGCTGGGTGTTGCGGGCCACACGCGCGGAGAACTCCGTCGGCAGCGCAATAGCCTCGTCCAGCGCGTTGGTGTGCAGGGACTGTGTGCCGCCAAATACCGCCGCCATCGCCTCGATAGTAGTGCGCACCACGTTGTTGTACGGATCCTGCTCAGTGAGGGACCAGCCTGACGTCTGGCTGTGAGTCCGCAGCATGGAACTCTTGGGGTTTTGCGGATTGAACTCAGCCACGATACGCGCCCACAACAGACGCGCTGCACGCAGCTTGGCGATCTCCATGTAGAAGTTCATGCCTATGCCCCAGAAGAAGGACAGGCGCGGAGCGAAATCGTCTATGCCCAGGCCGGCCGCGATTGCGGTGCGAATATATTCCTTGCCATCGGCCAGGGTGTAGGCCAGTTCCAGCGCCGCGTTGGCCCCCGCTTCCTGGATGTGGTAGCCGGAGATTGAAATCGTATTGAAGCGCGGCATATTGCCAGAGCAATAGGCGATGATATCGCCGATAATCTTCATGCTGGGCACAGGCGGATAGATATAGGTATTGCGCACCATAAATTCTTTCAGGATATCGTTCTGAATGGTGCCGGTCAGTTGCTCCTGGGCGACCCCCTGCTCTTCCGCCGCCACGATATAACCTGCCAGTATCGGCAGTACCGCACCGTTCATGGTCATCGACACGGACACCTTGTCCAGGGGGATACTGTCGAACAGGATTTTCATATCCTCCACTGAGTCGATAGCCACACCAGCCTTGCCCACATCGCCCGTTACCCGCGGGTGGTCCGAGTCGTAGCCCCGATGAGTGGCCAGATCGAAAGCGACGGAAATACCCTGCCCACCAGCGGCCAGTGCCTTGCGGTAAAAGGCATTGGATGCCTCCGCAGTAGAAAAGCCGGCGTACTGGCGGATGGTCCAGGGACGTCCGGCGTACATGGTCGACTGGGGGCCGCGCAGATAGGGAGATATTCCCGGCATGGTATCGGTGTATTGCAGGTTTTCCATGTCCGCCGCGGTGTATAGCGGCCTGACCTCAATACCTTCCGCGGTCTGCCAGGCCAGCGTATCCGGGCTCACACCCTTCAACTGTTTGGTGGCGAGCTCCCGCCAACTGGCGGGTGTCGCGGTGGCCTTGTCGTAAATTCTGTCACTCATGGGCAAAACCTCAATGGTCTTCAGCGGGTTGGTTAATCTCTATAAGTACGCCATCACAGCTTTTGGGGTGAATAAAGATGACCTTGGATCCGTGAGCACCGGGGGTAGGTGCATCTGCGAGAAACTGGTAACCCTTTTCCCTTAACCTTGCGACATCTTCCTCGATATTGTCCGAGCGGAAACACAGGTGATGCAAGCCCCCACCCTTCTTTTCCAGATACGTGGCAATAGGGCCTTCACCATTGAGCGGGTAGACCAGCTCAATATTGGTGGGCGGCAACGGCAGAAAGGCAGCAGTGGTCCTGGCCTCCGTCACATCTTCGCGCCCCCCCATGGGCAGCTCGAAGTCTTCAACAAAACGTTTAATGGCTTTTTCAAGATCCGGGACTGCGATCGCAATATGATCCAGGGCTGTAATCATTTTTGGTCCTCTTTATAACTGCTGCAGGAATTGACCGGTGACTTTCACACGCCGCGCGGCGATATCTTTGGGGGATTCCTCGATAACTATTTCATCGGGCGTGATCTTGAATATCGCCTGTCCCTTGCTGATGATGGTGCCGTCGGTATCTACCAGCACCTTGTCGATAGTGCCGGAAAACGGCGCGTAGACCTTATTGAACATCTTCATGACTTCTACGATAAACAGGGGGTCACCCGCATTGAAGTGACCTCCCTCGCTGACGTAAACCTCATGCTCCGGTGTCTCACGAGAGTAGAACATACCGCCACTTTCAGAGAGGATTTCATCGGACTTGGCAACTGGCGGTGGCACCAGCACTTTCGCCATGGCTTCCTGCAGCTCCTCATTCATGAGGTACTCCGGGATATGAATAGTCAGGTCGGTATTTACCGTCAGCTTATAGAATCCTGTGGCCTCTGCGACGCTGGGCAGGATCGCGACAATATCCGCACCCGCCTGAAACCCCAGATGCGCACTGCGCACCTCATCCCACAACGCCGCTTCGAAGCCCTCGGGCGCCTCGTCGGCATCCAGCATAGAGCAAAGCTCCACCCAGTCCTGGGCGGACACACGGTTATTGAGCTCATTATAGAATGCCAGAGCCTGCTGCAGGATGTCATTGTCATGATCCCAGATCATGGCCGCCGCGGGCGGCTTATCGCCCTCGACCAAATCCATATAGAGGAAGTGGTAGGTGTCCGCCAGCAGCTCCAGCGGATTCTCATTCCAGCAGATCTTGCCATCGATCACGGTATAACAGTCCCGATTGGTGCTGAGCCAGCCGCTAAGCATATGGGGTTCGGCCAACAACATATGCAACGGGCGCAGCAGCAGGGATTCTTTTTGCTGCAGGGTCTGGGCCAGGGCCTTTTGCCCCTCGCCCTCTCCGTCACCCTCGACCCTGGCAAGTGCGGCTTTGCTGATTTGTTTGTAGGCAAGGTTCAGGTCCAGGTTGTTGGCCTGTTGCTTGAGTTCGCCTACAGCGGTCAGGTAGGGCACGATAAATCGCGTGGTCGGCCTGGCGTTGATATTTTGCCCGATAAACCAGTTCACCAGGCCGTAATGAAACTCCCGGTTGGTGGCCAGGTCCAGGCCGCGCATACGCGTCTGGCGAATCGTCTCCGCCATCTGCTGATAGGCGTCCAGCCGGGTATCACCCACCGTCAACAGCAATGCGATGTTTGAATCGTAGGCGCCCGCCAGTGTGTACTTCATAAACACGTCGGTATCGGGGTTGTGCAGACTGATACCCTGGTCGTCGCGGATCTCTCCCTCTGTGGCGTCACTCCAGGATTCGATCACACCGCCGGCGTGAGGCTGCAGTGCCTGGTTAGTGGCGTTCAATCGCGCTTCGACACTGTCATTATTGCGTACCAGGCGTTCCGGCCTGGGCAGTTTTTCCGCGTGAGTCGCCAGCAGCACCATGGCCTCCACCAGGGATTGGACAATGAAAAAATCATCGGGATTGTCCGGGTTGCTGAACTTGAGCGAGTAACACAGCTCTGTGACCCGGTGTTCCACCTGGATGCGGGTGTTCATTTCCATAAAGAAGTGCTTGTCGCGATCGACGATACACTCGAAGGTGGAAACGGAGTCAAGACCCACGGCTTCGCCGAAGCGCTCCGCCTGATCCTCCATCGACTCCAGTGTCGCCAGATCCTGTTTGAGAACACGCGCCTCCTCCATCTGGCCACTGTCCCGGGCCTGCTCAATGGCCCGCTGCAGAGATTCGACGGTCACCGAGACTTCCAGCAGTTTTTGCTCGTGCATCTGCAGGGAGCAATCGCGGCCGCCCATGGACATGGACCACTGGCCGTTGCCAATCGACTGTATCTCCATGTGACGCGTGGTCTCGATATTCAGTTCGACCAGTACGTTTTTGTTGTCGCCAACGCCAGTGGTCTTCACCTCATTGAGGATTTCCCGCACCATTTCCGCGGTGCGCTCTCCTTCGCCGATACCGAGAATGCGCTGGCCCTTGCCACCACCACCGCTGATGGCCTTCAGGCGCACCCGGTTCTCGGGGTAGTCAGTGGTCATTTTAGCCACCGCTTCGGTGAGTGTTTCGCACAACTCATCCACGGTATACAGGTCAATGCCCTTGTTGTAGGAAGCGGCCAGAACCAGGTCGGCCTTGTCTTCCAGTGTCACGGCCTTGTCTTCCAGTGTCACGGCCTCGTCATCCAGACGGGCAACATCCACGGCCAGTTCGTGTTCTGCAACTAGCGCTTTCAGCGCCGCCGCATCGGGATGCTTCTTGAGCAGCGTGAGTGCCGTGCCGTTGTCTATGCCCGGTGTCACGGAGACACCGCATTTCAGGGCGGTGCGTTTCGCCTCATCCTTCAGGCCCGCATCGTGCACCGTGCGCGAGCAGGGTCCGATAAAGTTGAGTCCCGCCGCTTCCATGGCCGCCACCATGGTCTCGTCCTCCGCCATAAAACCGTAACCGGCGAAGATAGCGTTGTAATCGTTGTCCCTGGCGATACCGATGATCTGTGCGATACGCTGCTCGCGTTCTTCCTTGTTGGCCCCGCTGTAGTCCGGAACACGATGCACCCGCTCCGGGTCGGTAAGGGAGCGCAGCTCTGGAGCAATGGCGTTGCGGTAGACGATGGAATCTTTCTCAGACAACAATATCCCGAAGTGCTCGATGCCCATCTCGGCAAAGACATCCATCGCCTCTTTGCGAATCGGACCGCGGCAAATGATCAGCGGGCGTACATGGGTGCAATCGAACCGCCGCAACCATTCGGTGCCTGAGCGCCCCAGCCTGCGGTCGCGGTGGATAAGCGGATTATTCAGGTAATATTCGTTGGACACGCCTGTTTTCCTCTATTGGTGTATATTGCCGGGGGTTGCTCTAGTGGAACTCGCGCTGCACAGATTGCAGTGGTTTGGCCCGGTAGCGGCGTAGATAAAACGCCATATTCTCCGCCAATACCTGACGCAGGTCAGAGGGCATGACAATCTGGGATATGGAGCCGAGGCTCAGCGCCTCATTCGGGTTCATCAACTCCCGCTCATAGCGCTGGACTAGTAAGGCTTCCTCCGATTTAACCCAGTCGTTGACCAACTGTTCGGCGGCCTCGGCGGCCCGCTCCCCGGACAAGCCGGCCGCAATTTGCGCCTCAGTTTCCGCTTTTAACTTGGCGACTACTGAACCGCGAATTTTGCGCAACTCATCCTTATAAACATAGTCGACGCCCGCCGGCCCCATGACCGCCACCCGTGTGGTGGGTAGCGCCACCACAAAATCAGCGCCGACCGGAAAGCTGTTGAAAGCGGCGTAGGCGCCCCCGAAAGCATTGCGTACCAATACCAGGAAGCGCGGTGTGCGCAGGTCTACAATGGAGTCCAGCATGGCCCGGCCCGCCTGAACGATGCCGCCGCTCTCCTGCTCCTTGCCCGGCAGGAAGCCGGTGGTATCTTCAAGGAAAATGACCGGAATGTTGTACAGGTTACAGAAGCGAATAAAACGGGCGTTTTTGTAGGCCGCGGCGATATCCACCTGCCCAGAGGCCACCGATGAGTTATTGGCGACGAAGCCGATCACGTTGCCGCCCATACGACCCAGGGCGGTAACCGTGTTACGGGCCCGCTCCGACTGGACTTCCAGGTAGTCACCATGGTCACACAGTTGTTGTATCAGGATGGTGATATCGATGGGGGTATTAAAGCCGGTGGGAGAATTGAAGGCCTTTTTCAGCAGAATGTCGATATCCCATGTCTTGCGATTGACCGGGTCAGAGCTGGCCTGGTGCGGGGCCATCTCGCCATTGTTACTGGGAATGTAGTTGAGCAGTGCCCTTACCTTGCGCAGGGCCGCCACTTCGTCCTTGGTCACGAAATCCGTTACCCCGGACTGGCTGTGCACGCCGGGGCCACCGAGTTCATCCGGGGTCACATCCTCACCCAGAACGGTTTTCACCACGCCGGGGCCAGTCAGGCCGAAGAATGTCTCGTTGGGCTGAATCAGGAAGCTGCCCTGGCGCGGCAGGTAGGAGCCACCGCCGGCATTGAAGCCGAACATACACATGATACTGGGGACGATGCCGCTGATCTTGCGCAGGGCGGCGAAGGCCTCGGCGTAACCGTTCAACCCCCCTACTCCCGCCGGTATAAAAGCGCCGGCACTGTCGTTGATACCCACTACCGGAATGCCCTGCTTGGCCGCCAGTTCGAACAATCGGGCCAGCTTGGCGCCATTAGTGGCGTCCATGGAGCCGGCGCGGACGGTGAAATCATGCCCGTAGAGAGCCACATCGCGCCCGTTGATTTTCACCAGGGCTGTGACCAGCGAGGCGCCATCCAGGTTGGGGCCCCAGTTCTGATACAGAATGGTGGGCTCGCCGTCACTCAGGAAACGAATACGTTCCCAGATGGTCATGCGGTTTTTCTGGTGCTGGCGCTGGATATTTTTTACGCCCGCCGCCTGGTAAGGGCGTTGCTGTAGTTCCCAACCCGCTTTCATCGACTCTTCATACGGTCCGGGTGTGGAGGCGATCTCCCCCGGCACCCTGAATTCCTGCTCATCATTTTGAGCAAAGGGGTTGTTCAGTGATGCGATCAGATTGGTATTGGTCTTTGTCGTCATAGTCCTGGATCCAAACTTAGGCCCACAGGGCCATGGAGGGCTTACAATACCTTCTGCGAGGCATCCATGTTGCAAGTGTTGGCGGACAGGCTTACGATGCAAACCTGCCAGAAATTCGGCGACTCACATTAGTTCCATAGGCCTAAAAAGTCAATTCGTCTATTCAGTGTCAACTTTGAAAAGGTAGCGGTATTTTGCTTAAAACGGGTCCAAAGCAATGAGCAAAACAGTCCTCCTGGACGAGATCCCCTACTCTCCCGACAGCTGTGAGCTGTTTGAGCGAATCAGGGATCTGCCCCAGGCGGCCCTGCTGGACAGCAGTTACCCTCATGCCATGAGCGGACGTTACGACATCTTGACTGCCCAGCCCATAAGTACCGACCTGCCCGGCCTCGAGGCCGGGGCTACTGAGTCGGAGTGTCGAGAGTTTTTCAATCGCCTCGGACAATTTCACACAGAACACTACGCCGGCATCCAGCCCGCCTCCCAGGACATTCCCTTTTGCGGCGGCATTCTTGGCTATCTCGGCTACGACTGCGGTAACAGCCTGCACAGTATTGGATCACAGCGGCAAACACCATTTCCCCCGGTGCAGCTGTGCGCCTACGACTGGTGTGTCATTCAGGACCATTTGCTGCGCCGGGCGGTGCTGGTAGCACAACCGGGGGTTGGCCCGGGCCAGCGCAGGGATTTACTGGCGAGATTATGCCAGCGGGCCGTAGGCGGGCCGGCGAACTTCAGGCTGGGCGGCAATTTTACTTCCAACTTTACCACTGAGCAGTACCGGGCCGCCTTCGACAGGATACAGGCATATATTCAGGCCGGCGATTGTTACCAGGTCAATCTGGCCCAGCGTTTCGCCGCCCCCTGCAGTGGCGACCCCTGGCATGCCTACAGGGAATTGCGAGCCGTGGCCGCCGCGCCATTTGCGGCCTATCTAGCACTGGGCGATAACAGCGCACTGATGAGCCTTTCACCGGAGCGTTTTATATCACTGCACGGCCATCACGTTGAAACCTCTCCAATCAAGGGTACACGCCCCCGTTACAGTGACCCGCGTACAGATGAGTTGGCAGCGGCGGAACTGAAAACCTCCGACAAGGACAGGGCCGAAAACCTGATGATTGTGGATCTGCTGCGCAACGACCTGGGGCGCAACTGTGTGCCGGGCAGTATCCATGTGGACCGCCTGTTCGACGTACAAAGCTTTCCAACGGTGCACCATTTGGTGAGCACCATCAGTGGCGAGTTGCAGGGCGACCGGGGAGCCACCGATTTATTGCGCGACAGCTTCCCCGGGGGATCAATCACCGGCGCACCCAAGCGGCGCGCCATGGAAATAATCGCTGAACTGGAGCCCGACCCACGGCAGGTCTATTGCGGCTCGCTACTCTATATCAGTGCGGACGGCCGTATGGACAGCAATATCGCTATCCGCACCCTGCTGTACGATCAGGACGAAGTACGGTGCTGGGGCGGTGGCGGTATTGTCGCGGATTCCCAATGGCAGCAGGAGTATCGAGAAACCTACGATAAAGTGGGAAAGTTTTTGAATGTGCTGGAGGGTTATATCGCGAGTTGAACTCTAGACATTATTCAGCCACCCGACTTAGAGCGTCAGGTTCCGCTCACTGGCAGCAACAAAGGCCGCTTTCAGTTCGTCCAGGTCGGCTACCGGCTTGAACTGCGGAAACTCATCGATGACATTCTGTGGCGCATGAATCAAAAATCCCACATCCGCCTCGCTCAACATGGTGGTGTCATTGTAGGAATCACCGGCGGCGATAACGCGGTAGTTCAGGCTGTGCAGCGCCTTGACTGAGGCCCGTTTCGGGTCCTCCTGGCGCAGCTTGTAATCCACAACCCTGCCACTGTCATCGGTAACCAGCCGGTGGCAGAACAGTGTAGGCCACTTTAGCTGGCGCATCAGAGGCTGAGAAAATTCATAGAAAGTATCCGACAGAATGATCACCTGAAAGCGTTCTCGCAGCCAGTCTACAAAGTTGATGGCACCGGGCAGTGGCTGCAACATGGCGATCACCTCCTGAATATCATCAATTTTCAAATTGTGCTGATCCAGCAGAGCCAGGCGCTGCTTCATCAATACATTGTAATCAGGAATGTCCCGGGTGGTAGCGCGCAATTCCTCTATACCAGTGCGCTCGGCAAATGCGATCCAGATCTCGGGGACAAGCACCCCTTCCAGGTCCAGGCAGGCCAATTCCACGTGTTCGTCTCCTTGGGTGGTACGGGTGAGCGCAACAATCTAACCACTTGTAGCAGCAGGCACAAGCCCTGCTTGGCACTGCATTGTCTAACACCGCCCTTTTTAACACTGCCCTTTTAACACTGCCCTTTTAACGCTGAATCAGGGCAATAGCACCTGGAGGGCATGGCAGGTGTCAGTAAACCGGTAATTTGAGGTGAGAAAACAGCTCTTCCAACTCAGCCTTGGTACGTCGCTGAAAAGCCTCCTGAACCACGTCACGGGTCAGGTGGGGGGCGAAGTCCTCGATAAATTCATACATATAGCCTCGCAGGAAAGTGCCACGGCGGCATCCGATTTTGGTGACACTACTGGCGAACAGGTGACTGGCATCGAGCGCTACCAGATCATCATCCACGTTCTCGTCATAGGCCATGCCGGCGACAATGCCTATACCTAAACCAAGGCGCACATAGGTCTTGATTACATCCGCATCAGCGGCGGTGAAAACCACTTTGGGAATCAGGCCTTTCTCAGCGAAAGCCTCATCCAGTTTGGAGCGCCCGGTAAAACCAAAAACATAGGTGACGATCGGGTGCTCGGCAACATCTTCCAGCGTCAGTTCGGATAGCTGGGTCAGCGGGTGATCCCTTGGCACCAGGACACAGCGGTTCCAGCGGTAACAGGGCATCATAATCAGGTCAGAGAATAACTCCAGAGCCTCGGTGGCGATAGCAAAATCCACTGTACCATCGGCCGCCATCTCGCATATCTGCATTGGCGTACCCTGGTGCATATGCAATGACACATCGGGGTAGCGCTCAATAAAGCCACTGATGGTAGCCGGCAGCGCATAGCGCGCCTGGGTGTGGGTGGTGGCTATGGACAGCGCGCCTTTCTTTTCGTTGGAGTATTCCTGGGCGACCTGCTTAATGCTTTCCACCTTGCGCAACACTTCCCCGGCGGCCTGGAGAATGGCCTCTCCTGCCGGTGTTACGTGGGTCAGGTGCTTGCCGCTGCGAGCGAACACTTCGACCCCCAATTCATCCTCGAGCAGGCGAATCTGCTTGCTGATGCCGGGCTGCGAGGTATACAGGCTCTGGGCTGTCGCAGACACATTGAGGTCGTGGTGAGCCACTTCCCAAATGTAACGCAACTGCTGAAGTTTCATACCGGGCTCCAAATTACAGGGGAAACCTTTACGATTGCCCGACTATTACTTATAAAGAATAGACATTAATTCAAGTATCCGCCAATCTAAAAAGAAGTAAACCCCCGGTGACTGAAAATCAGGGATTTGCCACGCCATGAGGTACATGTCCGGTGGCAATATGGGGGCTGGCGGACTCACAATGAATGGGTTGGTCATCGAAGAAAACATCGGCCTGGTAGGCCTTGAGGAAGTCCGTTTTGTTCAGCCCTCCCAGAAAAATCGATTCGTCGATGCGGATATCCCAGGCACGCAGGGTGCGAATCACCCGTTCGTGTGCCGGCGCCGACCTGGCGGTGACAAGCGCCGTGCGAATGGGCGCCTCGGTGGCGGGAAATGCCTGCTGCAGGCGGTGCAGGGCAGCCAGAAAGGGTTTGAATGGCCCTCCTCCCAGGGGCTCCCTGGCGGCCGCTTTCTCGCTGGCGGTAAAGGCTTCCAGGCCCTCGCTTTTGTACACCCGTTCGGCCTCATCGGAAAACAGTACAGCATCGCCGTCGAAGGCAAAGCGCAACAGGTCACTGTCGGTGCCACCTCCCTTGCTGGAGACCAGTGTAGCGGCCGCAACCCCGCAATCCAGTGCGTTACGCACATCCTCAGCCTCGTTGGACAGGAACAACTGACAGCCAAAGGCGTTGATATAGCGCCAGGGGCTCTCTCCTCCACAAAAGGCGGCCCGGCTGATATCCAGGCTGTAATGTTGAATGGAGTTGAATACCCGCAGGCCGGTGTCGGCGCTGTTGCGTGACAGCAGTACGACCTCCACCCCCGAATCGTCCCCCAGGCGATCATTCAATCGCAACAGTTTGTGTGCCAGCGGGAAAGCCTCTCCCGGCTCCAGGGGCTCTTCTTCCCTGGCCACCTGGTACTCAGAATAGGCCTGTAGTCCATCGTTCTCATACACCTGATGGCTGTCGTCCAGGTTGAACAGGGCCCGGGAGGAAATGGCTATTACGAGCTTGTTTTCCAGTTTCGTCGGCATGGGTCTAGAATACGCACTTGTGGTCGGCTCTACCAGCCCATTGCAGGCTTCTCATTGGCTTTCACCTGCTGTGCCTACCACTGAGCGTAATGATCTCAGATTATCACTAAAAGAGCGACAGGCACATAGCAATAGACATCAGCTGCCCTTCAAAAGCCCTCTCTCTTCCAGTTCCAACAGCAACAACTGCTGAATCAAAAAGTCCTTGGTCGTCTCCGGATGCTCCAGTTGGATGCGTTCCAGGAAAGGTTTGGCTGCCGCTTCATCGCCCTTGTGCAGTAATGCCTTGAATGAAGCGGTGATAAAATGCCTTGGCTCCTCGCTCAACGCCTTGATCTTGCGCAAGCTGGCGCCCAGGGCGAGCTCCTGGTCTGTGAGGTCATGGCCGAAGGGGTAGACCGGCAACATCCCGTTCTTCTGGTAAGGCGCCAGAACCTTTTGCAAACGCTCCGGCGTGTTATTGCGCGCCTCGGGGGGAATAACATAGCCTTGCGCCAGTTTGCCGTGTTTCTTGGCGAACTCCAGGAGGTTGTCCTGAAAGCGCGAATCGGCGATGTTGATCAAGCGCTTGATAGTCTGTGAATCACTCTGCCCACGCAGGTCCGCCACGCCGTATTCAGTGACGATCACATCGCGCAGGTGCTTGGGTATAGTGGTATAACCGTAGAATGGCACGATATTGGACTGCAATTGTTTGCCATGCCCCCGGATGCTGCGAATGCACAGTATCGAGTGAGCGCCCGGCAGATCCTGGGCCATCGCCACAAAATTATACTGCCCCCCTACCCCACTGATAACCGTACCATCTTCCAAAGCGTCGGAAGCCACTGCCCCGTTCAGGGATACAATCATTCCGGTATTGATGAAACGCGCTTTCAGCCGCTGGGCGCAGTACAGGTGATAATCCAGCAACAACTGGTTGGTGCGGCTCACACCGGTCATGCAGATCTGTTCCTGGCCGGCCACGTCCAATGCGCGCAGCTTTTCGTAGAAGTCCCTGGGGCCCAGGAAAAAACCGCCGTGCAGAACCCGGCCATGACGCAGTTCACACCCGCCGGCACCTTGCAGTAGTGCACTGCGAGTATCCGGATGGTCCAGGTCGTGGGGCATCGATTGCCCGTCGATCACCACTGTCCCGGCATCTATAGAAACATTATCGGGGACAATCCCCCAGTACTGCAGATCCAGGAGTGATCTCTCATCGAGGCGAGCGGGAATAAGACCCTGCTGCCGACCATAATCGTACAGGCGTTCATCCACACGGTTGTCTATTTGCCCAGCGTTAATTCC
>Ga0164315_10003220_pt1 | contig 12632 bp, 16 predicted proteins | sample GuaBasSedimGuay6_FD_113737 | JGI IMG/M metagenome (GOLD analysis project Ga0164315, IMG submission 113737) | Subseafloor sediment microbial communities from Guaymas Basin, Gulf of California, Mexico - Guay6, Core 4569-2, 0-3 cm | ecosystem: Environmental > Aquatic > Marine > Hydrothermal vents... | reverse complement strand
TGAGTCCCCTTTAGGGGACTTGAGCTTTTAGACAACTGCTTTCGCGCCAAAATTTTTGCGCGCAAAAACTTTGGCGCGAAAAGCTGTTGGCTACAAACCAATTTATTTATCTGGAATACTATAATAAGAAGTAAACCTAATTCTCGCGAAAATGATGGCATCGCACGAATCGTTGATAATTCTATCTGAACAATCCGGTAATTGTTCGGATTGTTCTCTAATAAATTTATCAAATTATCAATAGATTAGTTAGGAATTATGGTTGTTTCAATCAAATATACCATTTCGACTAATACGACATTAGGTATATAAATTCGCACTTCATTGTTATCAGCTTTATTGAAAATCTCCGCAGCTTTTGGTGAAAGTCGTTAGCGAAGTAACATAAGCCATTTTAAGCCTGAGTATCAGTGACAAATTCTCTCATTCATGGTTCTTCCCTAAATGACTCCACATCTCACGCCTAGCTGGTAAAATGTCATCTTCTGTTATATCAAAATGCAATGTACAGGACAAAAAAGTGTTCAAGCCGTGATGCTATCGCTTTTTTGGCGATAGTATCACTCAAAAAATAGCACTGGTTATTGTATCAATATTGTTGCGTAACATCGGTTACTCATTAAAAATTTTGGCACGAGAATAGATGATTGTGAATCGCAAAAGTGATACTATCGCCACAAAAAAAAAGCGATAGCATCACGAAATGGCTTTAAAATCAATCTGTTACTGTTATAATTTTTGTCCTGTACATAGATCAAAATGATAATCGCGTAATAAGCCACCCAATTTCACACTAAAAGGAGCTTTGGTAACGACTTGTTTTTTATACTTGACAAATTCGATAAATTGCCAAATTTCAGCTAAACTGTCATTCGGCAATGTTGTCAGAACTTGATACATATTGAGGAGTCATGTTGGTGCTCATTTTATACCTCGCCAAAGTCACATTTATGATTTTGGTTACTAGTGCAGGATCGCTACAGTTTCGAGACCGCCTCAGCGAAAGTACCCTAAAGGGCACTACAAGAGGGTTAGTCGGCTTTAGCCTTTTTTCGCTTTTAGACAACGGCTTTAGCCGTTGGCGTTGGGGTGGTATCGAAATTGCAGCGAAACTGTACTAGAGATATATTACCAGATTCGAGCTTAAACAGCGTAAGCCTCAAAAGGAGTGATATGAATATCGGCAGAATGTTGCCTGACTTGCCAAAGATCATAGGCTGCCTGTTGCCGAAGCCACGATTCATCTGAAGGTTTGAACAGAAGTGACAGTCTGTAGGCCATCTCTGGTGTCACAGCCGCACGCTGTTCGAGCACTTCAGAAAGTATTTTGCGGCTTACGCCTAAGTGTTGTGCCGCTTCTGTCACAGAGAGTCCAAGCGGTTTGAGAATTTCTTCCCTAATCACTTCGCCAGGATGTGGCGGATTGTACATTGCCATCATTTGACCTCTTCAATGATAATCTTCGTAATTCACCACTTCGGTATTCATGCCGACAAACCGAAACGTCACCCGCCAGTTGGCCTGTACAGTTACAGACCATGTTCCTTTGCAGCCTCCCTTCAATTCGTGCAAGTGAAAGCCTGGTAAATCCATGTCATCAGGGCAAGTTGCCACATCCAACCGAATGAGAATGCGTCGCAGTTTCACCGCATGCCGTGCCTGAATACCAGCTTTGCTACCTGAATGGTAGAAACGCTCCAAGCCCTTGTGGACAAAACTCTTTATCATAAATTTTAACCATCCTACGCTCGCTTGATGGATTTCGCTATGCTCTATCCATCCTATTATACTCACTTCATTCTTACGCTTGCTTCAATCCTCCTTTGTGTTTCTTCAACATATGAGACTCAAAAATAATAGCTTTTTCAAGATAAATACCAGATATGACAGACGAGTGTACATATTTGACGGTATTTGTTGCTTTGAACACTTGGTTAATTTCCTTCACAAAAGGATCGGTGGTTTTTAAAATAGTTGATCGTATAATTTTTCTTCGGATGGCTTGACTGAGATGGTTATTAAGTATAGTGATTAAATCTATTAACGCCGTTTTCAGAGTTAAGTTATCATACGCCGGCGCACTGACAATCAGATTCCAATCAGTTATATCATAGTCAAGTGCTTTGAGCATAAACAATGAAACTGGTCCCTTTTCTTGTTTAAGACCTTTTAGCGTATGACGAAACTCTTTTACCAATATTTCATGATCCATCATTAGCAGCGCAAAGTTAGGCGATTCATATTAATAACAAAAAAGGAACGACTTAAGAGGGTTCAGAAAAATGTTTTGCCAGGAGTCCAAGATTTATCTTGTGCGAGCCAAACTAAAGTTTGGACTCCTGCCAAAATTTATATATGTCAGGCTCTATCAGTACTTGCATAGACGTTTTCGTGCCACCTTTAACAATATTCTCTGGGACACTGTCAGAGGCTATAACGAGCGGTTGATTGTTTGTCTGCATTTCGATTTTTGCCTTTTTTGGAGTTATGATGGGTTACGCCCCGCTCTACCCATTCTACGCTCGCTAATTTCATTATACATTATACCTATTTAATCTTAAGTGCTTGATTTTATTACAATTGCAATTGTGTAAATGCTACACAAATAGTAACTACTCAGCCCTGAAAGGGCGCTTTATTAAAGCCCAGGGCAACGCCCTGGGAACTGAAAAGGGTGCATTAAAATTTTAAATCGCCCCTTCAGGGCTTTAAATCATAAACACCTGCACCTGCCGCAAAGCCCCAGGCTATAATAATTCGCACACTTCGGTGCTGAGTAGTTACCACAAATAAATCAATGGCTTACGTTAAATCGGTATAAACTCACTCTATTATATTAAAAAGGATAGCATCCTACACCATTAATCGCACCATATCAATTATTTGATGCTTCACTAACTGGCAAACACTTTTCCTAACCCCTTTTCGCTCTCCCCATGCTTGATTTATTGTGCATCTAGCTTGGGCCTCTGTTTAGCCACAGCATAAATAATCAACACCAATGCCAACCCTAACAGCATCATTAATAGCGCATAAATCACCGGTTGAGTCAAAGCATCCGGCCAGTATGGGGTAGAACTGATTAAGCGTTCTTTATTATGCACGGTGATATATTTGCGGACTTGAAACGGCCAGATCACCCACAATGAGCCAATCAGTATGCCAATAATCACTAGCAACGTGGCGCGATAAAAACGCGCCAAGAGTTCACTGATAACACGACTGAAAACGATTAATCCGGTCAGCGCACCTAAACTAAAGGGGATTAAAACCATAAAATTAAAGTTGCCTATCGCATTCAATATCGTATCATATTTGTGTAATATCAATAAGATAAATGAGCCTGAAATCCCCGGTAACAACATGGCACTGATGGCGATCATGCCACTGAGAAAGATAAACCAACTTGCATCGGGGGTGTCTAGCGGGACTAAATTGACTATTAGCCAACCGGCTAAGGTGCCGATGCTCAAAAAAAACGCCGCTGTGACATCAAATCGCTTAACCTCCGGCAACAAGGCAATCACTGAGCCAACAATCAGTCCAAAAAACAGCCCATAAATAGGCTCTGGGTGTGTGTGCAATAACTTAGGTAAAGGAATTACCCGCGTGAAAAAGAGTAACGCACAGAAAATGCCGATGAGAAGGGGGATTAAAAATCCAAAATGGGGACGCTGGAAAACGGGTTTGATTTCGAGTTTGAAGATATGCTGTAGCCATATCATGTCAAAAGAGCGAATGGCTGCTAATAATTGGGCATAAATACCTAAAATAAAAGCCATCGTGCCACCACTGACACCGGGCACGACATCGGCTGCGCCCATGCAAAAGCCTTTTGCGGCTAAAATTATCTTATTGATCATATAAGGTTGTATTCCTTTTTTATTAGAAATTGGGTTTGTGGCAATAGAGTTTTTTCTTTAAAAAACTTGTAACAGCTCAGCCCCAACGGGGCGAATTATTATAGCCTGGGGCAACGCCCCAGGTGTAGGTGTTTATAATGTGCTCCCAGGGCGCTGCCCTGGGCTTTAATAAAGCGCCCTTTCAGGGCTGAGTAGTTACAAAAAGTTTTAAAGCCCCTTTGGTGCGAAATTAATATAGCCAGGGGCAACGCCCCAGGTGTAGGTGTTTATAATGTGCTCCCAGGGCGCTGCCCTGGGCTTTAATAAAGCGCCCTTTCAGGGCTGAGTAGTTACAAAAATTTTTAAAGCCCCTTTGGTGCGAAATTAATATAGCCAGGGGCAACGCCCCTGGTTGATAGGTTTCAAAAACTTGAACATCGAGTGTCAGGAGCCTGTTGAATTGGAATCGCGCTTATTTTTAGGCACAAAAACTTTAAACGTGATTGGGAATTGGGTTCGCGGCTAGTTTTTTGGGCAAAAAAACACTTTAGGTGCGAATTGGGTTTTCCCACAAAAACCTTCAAGGTTTCCAAAACCTTGAAGGTTTAGTGCAGAATTTGGTATTTTTTCACTATGTACAGGACAAAAACGTGTTCAAGTCGTGATGCTATCGCTTTTTTTGGCGATAGTCTCACTCAAAAAATCTAGCCGTTATCAATATTTTTGACGTTAAGTTTTGTACACAACCCAAATCAGGACTGTCAATTCAAAGCCTAGTGATACTATCCCAAAAAGAAGCGATAGCATCACTGAACACTCATAAAATCAATTGGAATTAAATAGGCGCATGATAAGCCCGACTCAAAGTATGCACCGCCTCAATAAATGCGCCAACATGTTCAGGATCAACCTGTGGATGAATACCATGCCCTAAATTAAATATATGTCCATTGCCACCACCAAAACTGGCTAAAATGGTAGCCACTTCGTCACGAATGCGCTCTTTTGATGCATACAAAACGCAAGGATCCATATTACCTTGCAGCGCGACTTTATCGCCGATACGCGCTCGTGCCGTGCCAATGGGCAATTTCCAATCCAAACCCACCGCATCGCAACCCGTCGCGGCAATGTTTTCTAACCATTCATTGCCATCTTTGGTAAACAAAATCACTGGCACCGGTTGTCCATCATACTCACGAGTGAGGTTTTCGACAATTTGTTGCATATAATGTAAGGAAAAATCAAGATAATCGCGGGTGGTGAGGACACCGCCCCAAGTATCAAAAATCATCACAGCTTGAGCCCCGGCCGCAATTTGTGCATTCAGATAAGCGGTAACCGCCTGTGCCAGCGTGTCTAACAAAGTGTGCATGGTTTGCGGCTGTTCAAACATTAAGCCTTTGACATGACTGAACGTTTTGGTCGTGCCACCCTCAACCATATAAGTTGCCAATGTCCATGGACTGCCAGAAAATCCAATCAGCGGCACTTGTCCATCCAATTCGCGCCGAATCAAACTCACCGCATCCATGACATAACGCAATGCCTCGTTAGGATCGGGCACACATAAATTATTTATTGAAGCTTTGGTACGTACCGGCTTTTCAAAACACGGCCCTTCCCCTTCACTGAAATATAAACCCAACCCCATCGCATCGGGAATGGTGAGGATATCTGAAAACAGAATAGCTGCATCAAGTGGAAACCGCGCCAATGGCTGTAAAGTGACTTCACATGCGAGCTCTGGCGTTTGGCACAAGGTTAGAAAATCCCCAGCGCGATTTCTGGTTTCACGGTATTCGGGCAAATAACGCCCCGCTTGCCGCATCATCCACACCGGTGTCATGTCGACGGGTTGACGTTGCAAAGCGCGTAAAAAACGATCATTTTTCAGAGGAGTCATAGTAATTCGTCATTGGTTTCGGGGCAAAATATTGCAACTACTCAGCCCCAACGGGGCTCCTTATTATAGCCTGGGGCAACGCCCCAGGTGCAGGTGTTTATGAAGTTCGTTCCTGGGGCAACGCCCCAGGTGCAGGTGTTTATGAAGTTTCCCAGGGCGCTGCCCTGGGCTTTAATAAAGTGCCCTTTCAGGGCTGAGTAGTTACAAAATATTTATAAGTGATTTGACTAAAAATGGTTCGGGAAATAATTTTCGCTGTGGGAGCGACGTTTGGTATCAAGATTCGGTTGAATATAGTCATCCAGAAAAGTTTTGTCCGTTATTTTTGGTAATGGGCAGAATGGGTAATGGACAATCAATAAATAATGGGCAAGAGATAAATAGTGTTTTTAAATAAAATCAATGATTTATAAAAATGTCCGATTTTATTAAAGTGGTATGCGTCACAAAGATAAACCTATTACCTATTACCCATTCGAGGTAAAAATTGGCGCGCAAAAACTTTTGCCTCGAACCTATTACCAATGGGAAAAACTTTGTCTTACTCGACTCGCAAGTTTTCCACGGACGCCATGAGCTAAACCGAAGGCAGCTAAAAGCTCAAGTACCCTAAAGGGCACTAAGAAAAATGCTTTGGTGGGTGAGTCTGCTTTAGCATTTTTTCGCTTTTAGCCTGGGGATTTATCCCCAGGCTTTTGGCTTTAATCCGCGAAATCCGCGTTAGTCATTGGCGATTTTTCTTGCCTCGCAAAACCATCCTTTTTTATCAGAAATCATTCATCTGCGGTTCCATTCTCTTCGGCTTTATTTTTAGCCCGTTTGTGTAGTAAAACCGTCAAAACAATAACGAATAATACCATTGCAATTAATATGGCAATAATCATCGGTAATGTCAGCGACAGCGACGAATGAGAGGCATTTTGGGTATTATCATCCGTTGTGTTATCAGAAACACGCGCTACCCTCACGGTATCGCCGGCGGTATTTTGTTCTACAGCGATAGCGTGCAAATCGCTTGCAGCTGTGGGCTTCAGGGTAGGCGGAATCAATTCCTCTGTTGGCGTTTCAGTGATTTCATTGGGCACTGGTTTGACTTCTTCAGTCGTTATTTCAGCGGTTGATGGTTTTGCGTCTTCCTCGGGTTGCGTTATTTCTGGGCAAACAATTGGGTTTTGGCGGCGATTCTTCCATTCTTCCTCTTGTCGCTTAAATTCTTCAAAGGCTTCAGTCCGATTGATGGCTTGCATTTCTAACGATGATGGTACGTTTAGGTACTCATCAAGTTTTAAAGAAGAATTCATATTACACGAAGTACGAAATGCGTGCGGATTGGCTCTTAGTAAAGCCAATATGGCTTGATGCCGACTGACAGAAGTGGGACTGACTTTACCCCCAATAGTCCAAAGCCTATCGCCCTGTTCAATGGGGCCATAAGTTTGGCCTTCTTGAGCACATACATTGTTTGCAATGTATGGTGCGAGTACCAAGTAAATTAATGCTGATGTGAATAATAAACGGAATTTTTGCACTCTTAACTCCTCATTGTATTTTTAATTGGTGTCTAAACGAAAACCGGCTGACAAGCTCTGGAATTTTGTTCCCAATTCCCGAAACGCCGAAAGTTGCCACTGTTTTCAACGCAAATCTTTTTATGCACAAAAATTTTGGCATTGAAGGGAATTCGTTCAAAAACATCAAAAAAGGGTTTAGGGGTTTTGGCCAAACACTCATTAATTTATGATACTGCTAAAATGTGGGTGACATGTATTAAAGAGTTCAAACTAAAATTTAAACTCATCACTCACATTACATCGCTTTTACCGTGTCAAAACTAAAATTCCTTGCCTAACCTAAAGCATAAGTTATTTGTTGCTACGTCCCTAATGTATAATAAAATTCTATGTACAGGACAAAAAAGTGTTCAAGCCGTGATGCGATAGCATCACGAAATAAATTTAAAATCAATATGTTATAACTTTTGTCCTGTACATACAATAAAATTATAACATATCCAAATCATTTAGTATCCACAATTAGAAACCTTCAAGGTTTTGGAAACCTTGAAGGTTTTGCCTATTTTGCACGCCTTTGATAAAAGATTTAGTTTGCCAAACCTCGGAAGTTTTGCGAAGCCAAGATAAATCTTGGACTCCAGCACCACCATTCTCGCTATATTCCATTAATTTTTTGATGATTGGTAATTGCTAATTTTACCTTATCATATGACAGGCTAAGTGTTTGATTTTCTTAAATTCATGATACTTTTGATGATTTGTTATAAACCAATAGGTTACGTTAAATATGGCAAAATAGAATTCATTGGCAATTGCTCATTTTTGTTACTGTCCTCAAAAAAGGCTATTTAACAGAATATAATAAGTAGTCGTGTAACGGCAACCTCATAATAAATGATAAAATGATTCAAAGTGCTATCCAAAAGGGTGTAACCTCAATTTGATGTATCGTTTTTCAGATAAATAATTTCAGTTAGAAACCTTCAAGGTTTTGGAAACCTTGAAGGTTTTTTCCTATTTTTATGAACGTCTATAGTTCTTATTCATGTAGGGGGCCGGTAACGTCTTTTGGTTGCCGGCCTCAAAACTTTGGCCTCGAAACCAATTTCCAATTTTAAAGGAGTTTTTTGTGGATTCAATCACATTAGTATTATTTGCGCTAGGATTTTTTTTATTAGCTGGTGGTGCCGAATTATTGGTGCGAGGCGCATCCGAGCTCGCTGAAACCATCGGTATTTCACGGTTGGTCGTGGGGCTTACCATTGTCGCATTTGGTACCAGCGCGCCAGAATTGGCTGTTAATATGCAATCCGCATTGGCAGGGCAACCTGACATAGCGGTGGGCAATGTCGTAGGTAGCAATATCCTCAATATCTTACTTGTTTTGGGTATTGCGGCGCTTATAGCACCATTAGCGGTTCATAAACGCTTAGTGCGATTGGAAGTTCCTCTGATGATAGGGGTATCGTTTCTGCTACTCTTTTTGGCTTATGATGGCTTACTCAGTCGCTGGGAAGGATTACTATTAGCCAGTGGTATTGTGTTCTATACGATCTTTGCTATTAAAAGCTCTCGTGATGAAACTGATGTTCAAAGCCAAACCGATGACACACCAGAATCGGGGGAAAACAGTGGCAAAAAAAGTGCCTCTGGTGCCCTCATTATCCAATTGCTCCTGATTGTCGTGGGATTGGGATTATTAGTGCTAGGCTCAAACTGGTTAGTTGATGGGGCGGTCATGATTGCCAAATACTTTGGAATCAGTGAGTTAATCATTGGTTTAACCATTGTATCAATAGGAACTTCTTTACCCGAATTGGCGACGGTAGTGGTTGGCTGCATTCGTGGTGAACAAGATCTCGTGGTTGGCAACTTGGTGGGTAGTAACCTATTTAATATCTTGTTAGTGCTAGGCTTCACCAGTCTGGTTGCGCCGGCAGGTATTGAAGTCTCTCAGGCCGCGATATGGTTTGATATGCCGGTCATGATTGTCGTTGCGTTGGCTTGTTTACCTATTTTCTTCACCGGTTACCTGATTGAACGTTGGGAAGGCGGGTTATTTTTAGCTTACTATGTGGCCTATACGTCGTTTTTGTTCTTAAATGCGACTCAACATAGTGCATTATCTACTTTTAATACCATAATGCTTTGGTTTGTGATACCAATAACAGTGGTAACCATGCTCGTTTTAGTGTGGGGATCCTTCAAACAAACGCCATCAACAAACAATGATAAGAGTAGTTAGGTAGTTAGGCCGTTTCTACAAACCATGAAACTGTGGGAATAGGGAATTAGGAATTGGGAACCTTTTAATTGGGAACCTTTTCTTTTCAGGTTTTTGCTCACAAACTCTTTTTCGTGTGTACACCAATTCCCAATTCCATAATTTGGTAGTCCTGTACATGTAGTGATTTGACGGATGCTATCCCTTGCCGGGATAGTATCCGTTTGAACACCAAAACGCAAATACCCACTGATAATAACTCGTCATGGCAAGTCTTTTTGCCATCCTCAATCCATGAAAACGTTGCGAGAATGTCGGGTGGTTTGGGTTTATCCGTTTATACCCTGAAAGAAGCTGCACTAGGTGTTACAGCTATTTTCACAGTAAAAGGATTATTAATATTATGCCAAGTATTACATTACATTCTCATGTCGGTTCAGATGGTATTTTACAATTGAAAGTACCTCCCAATTTTACCAATACTAACTTAACCGTCATCTTGACGGTTCAACCCGTTATGCCACCGGTAGAAATGTTCTCCACCAAAATAGACAATGTGGAACAATCTATACTCGTTGATAAAGAGGGGATATTGGTGGCTAGAGTCGAACCATTGTGCGATCTAACTGATATTGTTCAGCAAGAACGTGAACGTCGGACTGAAGAAGTTTTACAACGGGCGGGATTATGAAAAAAATCTTATTTGATACTTCGACTTTGGTGGCGGCTTTGGTTGAATATCACCCAAAACAAAACTCGCTCTACCTTGGCTGCAACAAAAAGGGCATTGATAAGGGCGTTGTTTCGGCGCATAACATTCTCACCATTTTCCCAGCTAAACCGCGTCGTATTTCACCTGAAGAGACTCAACAATTAATCCAACAAAACATTCTAAATGTCTTTGAAGTCATCGCTTTATCTGAACAAGACTACATGAGTGTTATCAACCATTTATCTGAATCAGGTATTATTGGCGGTGTCATTTATGATGCTTTAATTTTAAAAGCGGCCATAAAAGCCAATGTTGATTACGTTGTGACACTAAACGAGAAAGATTTTAAACGAGTCTATCCCGATTTTGCTGATAAGATTATTTCTCCTTGAAAAATAGGCTTGCTTGTCAGAATCAAAATTTGTAAAAGTAAAAAATTTATTTATTGTCAGAATCAGAATTTGCAGAATGAAAAAATTGACAGAATTAAAACCAAAAAAAACGATTCTGAAAATTCTAAAATTCTGTTTTATTACTTGATGACGAAAATATTGTTTAAGAGTGGTTGCCTAAATGAGGGCAGTTTAAATTTTGATGGTTGATGTTGGTGGTAGGTCATTCTTACTTGGGTGGGATGATTTTAATAAATTTTATAAAAGAGGTACTAAATATGACAGAAAGAAAGGCTGTACATTACGGTCAGGTTGAAATAATTCCCGGCATTACGTGCGATGCTTACGTTTTAGATGATGGAACCGCAGTGCTCAGTGAGCGTGGGACTGCTGAACTGTTGGGAATGAAACATGCGTCTTTACAGAGCATGGCAGTTACTGGTGTTCCAAAAACGCTGAAACCGTTTGTAGATAAGGGTTTAACCATGGCAGTTACTTTAGTAGAAGTCACCGCAAAAGGTAGCCCTTACGAAGGCAGAAAAATTACCATTTATGATAGCAATTTTGTAGAATCGTTAATGTGTGCATATGCTATGGCAATTGGACACAATGTTCTCCAAAAAAATCAGATGCATATTGGACGCAGATGTGTACTTCTACAATCAGCTCTTGTTCGCACAGTACTAGAATCTGCTATAAAAGAAGCCTGCGGTATGCCAGCGAAAATCCAAGAAACCGCTCAAAAGCATTACACAGATATTGTCGAGTTAATGAAGGAGTCTGGATTAAAGTGTTCGGTTGATGGTGACATTGCTATTAAAACGGATATTACTGATTTTCTTGATATTCCGCAGAGTACGTTGAATAGCTTTCTTAGTAAACATCGGAGTAAGATTGAGCCGATTAAGCTGGAACGGGCAACCATTCAAGCTATTGGTTCTAAGGCAGGGCGTATGAATGGTTATTGTTTGAAAGATGTGGGCACAATAGCACTGGGTATGGATTCGGTGATTGGGATAAAGTTGAAGGAAAAGATGTTTGGCAGTGTGAGTTCTTTGGCTAAGTTTGAGACGAAGGGGGAAATTGAATGGCAGAAAGTGTTGGGTAAAGTTTTTGCTGGTTTTGGTTTTCATCATAACTATACTCTTAATGGGTATAGAGTTGATTTTTATGTGGAAGAGTTGAATTTAATCTGCGAGTGTAACGGCTACGATAATCACATTCATTATAATCAGACGCAAGAGAAGGAAAGAGAAGAGTATTTGAATAAAAATTATCGTGTGGTTCGTTTCCATCATTTGACGGATTTGGAAACTTTGGTTAATGGAATATTACATGCTCAAGTCGGTACAGTGGTTAAGTTGTATGATGCTAGCCATGTTTATTCTGATAGTTCTCAGTCTGCTGCTTTAAGTGCTCAATAGTTTTTGCATTATCTATGAACATTCTGTAAATTCTGATTCAGACAAAAAATAATCCTGTTCAAAAACTGATAACTTAGGAGATATTAAGATGTTAGCTGTTATTCAAAAATGGGGGAATCATCAAGGGCTATCTTTTACCCCTGAAATGTTGAATCAAGCCCAACTATCTCTTGGTGATGACGTTTTCATTACCGTGCGACAGGGAGAAATTATTATCAAACCCACAGATCAAGGAAAAGGCAAATACACTTTTCGATGCAAAAGTTTCTCCGAAACTTTTGCCTAGAAAGCAGAATTAGTTGCACAAATGCCTAGTGACTATAATCTCCACGAGGAATATTGGGGACAGCCCGTTGGCAAGGAGGTTTGGTAAATGGCACGTTACGTACCCATGAAGGGAGATTTTGTCGCGGTGAGTTTTGAACCACAATCAGGGCATGAACAGTAGAAGGCCCGCTTTGGTTGTCAGCAATGATTTATTCAACCAGCATACTGGACTAGTACAGCAATCACTAAGTTCGCATAAGACTTTTTTAGATTGCTTTGCCCCTGAAAGGGGCTGACATACCAGCCTAGGGCAACGCCCTAGGATTTATGGGTTTAGAATTTCAGCCCTGA
>Ga0164315_10003219_pt1 | contig 12634 bp, 14 predicted proteins | sample GuaBasSedimGuay6_FD_113737 | JGI IMG/M metagenome (GOLD analysis project Ga0164315, IMG submission 113737) | Subseafloor sediment microbial communities from Guaymas Basin, Gulf of California, Mexico - Guay6, Core 4569-2, 0-3 cm | ecosystem: Environmental > Aquatic > Marine > Hydrothermal vents... | reverse complement strand
AATGAACCTCTAGACCCACCAGATTGAATAGGTATTCTTCTACCTGATATCCCTTCAGCATTAGCTATTGTTTCTAATGAACCTCTAGACCCACCAGATTGAATAGGTATTCTTCTACCTGATATCCCTTCAGCATTAGCTATTGTTTCTAATGAACCTCTAGACCCACCAGATTGAATAGGTATTCTTGTATTAACAATAGTATCTATTACACCTGTATTACCAGCATTATTAACACTATCACCACCTCCAGTAGCTTGACCACCTGCTAATCTCTGAGCCTTATTATTCTTTACTTTCTTTTTCTTTCTATCTTCTATCGCCATTATAATTCCTTAACTAGTTAGAGCGTGTGTCCAAGTTTCTGATATTGAACCTGATGCAGAACCACCAGCACTTGCTGATACACTTACAGCGTTTAAGCTTGAAGATGCTAGTTGAGCATATGTCGCTCCAGCAGCCTTTAAACCTTCTAACTGATTGTTGTTCTTGTCTGCAATGATGTTAGCACGTATTTTAATTCTTTCTATAGCAGTAGAAACGTCATACTTATTCTGATCTATAATAGTATCAGCAGCTTTTAATCCTATTTCAGATTGAGCAGTACTGAATCCTATATCAGCCATATAGTTTTGTAACTGTCCTTTGTAAACATCTACACTACTTTGATATGTCAACTGATCAGCTTGAACCTGTTTTATAAAAGCTTCAATATCAGCTAGGTACTTCTTAATCTTAAGATCTTCAATATCCATTTTAAGACTAGCTTGTTTGATCTCAGTATCTTTTCCTATGGAATATGCTTGAATACGAGATGTATAAGCTTTTACCTGTGAATCATAGATATCTACTCTACTCATCTCAGCCTTAACCCTCTCAGAATAACTTCTATACTCATCACTCTTAGCACCAACCAGTGTTGCATATGCCTCTACATCAGACTTGTATGTTTCTACCTTCAGCCCTTCAGCCCTTAACTCTTCACTAACAGCTTGTACTTGAGTTTTATATATCTCTACTGTACTATTAATAGCTTCTATCTGAGCTACATAAACTCTAATGTTTTGGTCGTTAATCTCACCTTTAACTTTCTCAGCATCTATCTGTGCTTTAAAAATCTCCACCTTAATTAACTCAGCCTTTACCTCAGCTTCAAATACTTGAGAAGATGCTTTATAAGCTTCTAACTCTGTGTTGTATTTTGCTACTAGAAGTTTAAATACTTCAAAACTAACCTCTTGTAAGTATTTAGCAACCTCAAAACTACGTTGTTGAACATTGTTATATTGATTGATTAAAGTACTTTCTAAAGTAATAGCTTGTTGCATTGAGAACTTAAAGTTTTCTTGTTCTAACTCTGCCTGCTTAATCATAACTTCACGACTAAGCTCTATAACCTTACCCCTACTCTCTTGTAAAGAACGATCTAAAGCTGACATAAGGGCGCCTGTTGGACGAGTAAAACCTTGACTACTCTTATCCTCCACCACACCTCTATCAGCATCTAGTGTTGCTGTATGCTCTCTATCTCTACCTCTATCCCATATAGCCTGTTCTACAACTGGATTAATACCGGTAGAAGAGGAGAGGCGTAGAAGTAACTCTGTATTAATGTCATCTAACAGTGAGGAGCTATAAGGATCTTCTGAAAAGTTAAAAGTAATACCTGGAACATCTATATTAGCGGAATCAGGAATAACACCTTCGAACAATGGGTTCAAGACACTGATGTCATCTGGTAGATCTAATGATACTAGAGTTGGAGGAGTGGGTAGGGTTGTGTCGGGGGATAGGGGGAAGTCTTTATCTAGATCGAGGGTGAATGTTTTCTCAGGAGCTGTGGCATCTAGTTCAGATGGTACTGGTGGCATTATAACATCAGGACTTATAGCATCTAGTTCTGGAATATCTCCTAGTCCTAGATCTACATTTGGAATACTAATAGCGAGGGCTGACGGTGGTGTTCTATCTTTTATCTCAAAAATAGGAGGATCTATTCCATCTGGCTTCTGTAATACTACAGTAGGATCATAGTGTTTAAAGGTAACTTCTGGTGCATAACTAGTACCTTGAAACTTAGCAAGACTATTAGCTAAACTATTAGCATTAGAACTAGCGTCTTGTGCATAACCATTCAGTACTCCAATCCAACCATCTATATCTGGTATTTTAACATCTACATCTACGTTTGGCATTATAATTTCCTCTTAAGTACTAATGGATAAAATTCAAGAGCATCTAATTCAAATTGAGTATTCTCTTGTGTAATTACTTCAAACTGAAAGTAGCGGCCTATTAGACCTTTACCAATAGCTATCTTCTGAGTTTGAAGGTTTTCTGTTTGTTTGTTAAGTTTATAAAATACAGTAGCCTTACCATCTACACTTACCTTCAACACTAATTTATTAGAATTAGAAAGACCCATATAAAAGTTGGGCAATTGTTTTAGGTTAGATGTTCCAAAAGACATTGCAGCAGTTTTAATCTTAGCTTCTATATTCTCTAATACATCTGTATCACCACCATACTTATACAATCCTGTCTTGTTTATAAAGAGATAATCATCTTTAAACCGTGTAGAGTTGTAGAAGTTATAATTACTATAGGTGCTTACTGAAAAGGTTTCGGGAGATAGAAGATAGGATATATATTTCTCACCACCATCAAGATCTCCTATGATGATTACTAAATCTTCTTCTAATAGAGAGTTTAAGACAGCAGTTGTATCGTCAGAGTCAGACATTGAAATAGTGTCTGATGTCAGAAGTAAAACTGATGATGACATAGTGTCTGTATCAGACATTAGTATTGTAGAAAGTATTGTATTAACAATGTTTGTAAGATTAACCAATACTTCTGTAACAGCTATGGTGTCTAATATAGTCTTATCAATACCGTGAGTTATAGAGTCTAAAAGATCTATAATATCAGATATTGTAGAAAGGAAGGATGAGAGAGAAGATGATGTGTCTAATATTACTAGTTTATCTTGTATGATATCTATTCTAGCAATAATACCTACATCACTGTCTGACATTGATATAGTGTCTAAAATCTGATATAGATATGCTACTAAAACACTATCTGATAGTGCTAGTGAATCTGTTAGAGTATCTGTTGTAACTCGTGGTCCTAATATGCTATCAGATACAGCAATGGTGTCTAATAGATTTAGAAGTAATGAGAGTGGAATATCTTCAGAACTAAGAATAGAATCTGTAAGTGTACGATATACATTTACTAAAGGTACGAGATTTGAGGTTTGAAAGTGTGACAAACTTATATTATCATCATACTCAAAACCGTCTAATGGTGTGAATAATTGAGTATGTGCTAGTGTTATATCGTCTTCGTATATTGCCATATTATGTTCCTAAGCCCATCCGATAGATGAGTCGTTTATAAACCCACCATCTTTATCAAATGAAGCGTGAGATATTTTAAATTTATTATTAATAGAACTTCTACTTGTATCAATAGTGTGAGTAGGTTTGTCACTAATAGTAGGGGTGAAATACTCCTCTAGTTGAGAATCATCCTCAACCACTACTTCATTAGCTCCTCCATTGTTAAATTCAAACATTTGAATGGTAGATGCTTCTGGTACAGCAGGAGTATTTGTTACAACGTCAGATACTGGCGGATTGTTATCATCATACGTTGGTCTTATATTAACATAGTTTGGTCCTGGCATTTCACTGTGAAATTCTTTAATAGAAGGGTTTAAAACGCTATTAGGATCTTGAGTTGACCAATATAAAATACCTGTATACGCTTTATTTATAGTTGGTTTTGTACGAACAGTCTTACCTCCAACCTCAGTTGTTTCTTTTTTACCTAGTATTACGTTAGAACAATTTCCTAACATAGTCTGAACAAATAATGCACCACCTGAAGTAGATGTAGTATCTAATTCTGTTACTACAACCTCCCATCTAAATCTACGCATCATAAAGACTAAATACTGTGTCTTCTCATCTACCTCTCTAGTTTCACCTACTGAGAATCCTAAACTCTCTATATATGCCTTAGAGGTCGTTTGTGCGGCATCTGATATAGGAATGGTATTACCTGTCTGACCAAATAGACTACCAGATACTGTATCTATAGTGAGACCTGTTAATTGTGTTACTTCAGAAGTTTCATCTACAATTAAAGTTTCTTCTGTAATCTCTTGTGTTGTACCACCAACCTTAAATCCTTTCTTACCATTTGGTCCACTATAACTCTTTTTAGTTATATAATTATGAGAACCAATATCATATCTTTTATCTCCAGATATATCATAGTTAAGGTTAGGAGTTCCTTCTACATTCATTTGCATGTTTACAGTAACTAGTTCTGATTCACCACTTGTTTTATCTAGAATATAATAATTATAGATTGGGGAGTCAAAAGTACCTTCATATCCACCAAAGATTGGAGCAGGATATTCAACAGGAACCATTGATTCTTCTGCTTCGCTATAATAGAAAACATGAAGCTGGTTAGTCCAAGGCCACCAAGGCATGTCTGATTGTAATCGAGTGTTGTTTACTGTAAATGTATAAAACTCTCCATTCCAAGTTTCAACAACAGTTAATTGATGTTGATCAGATAAATACTGTGGGGCTAAAGGGTCTTTGTAAAAACAAACAACTGTTGCAGTGTGACCGTCCCATTCAGTATGCCAACCATAATCTAAAGGGCTACCGTTTATCACATCGCCTTGAATTGTTAAAGTAAATTTATTCTTATTTGTAACTTTGGCATAAGCTAATATATACGCCTCTACTCTAGTCTTCTGAGCAAAGTCCCATTTGGGATTTTCAATCAGTATCTTTTTATATCGTTCAGCACAAACAGATAATTCTAAAGGTTTGAAAATAACTGTATTACCGTACTGAGTACAGAGAAAATAATCATAGTTTTCTGTTGTATATATCCAACTGCTACCTACAAAACCTCTTGTAAACTCTACAACTGGATAGTCTGCTAAATTTCCTATATCATTTTGATCGCCAACTACTAAAGTAAAACCACTCCTTTCATAATCTGTACGAGTTGAGCCATATATAGATTGAATATATAGTCTTAACTTTCCTGAAAACATTGAAGATGGTATTTTATCTTGAGCATCTTTTAGTTTCCAAAGATCTTCACAATACCCACCATTTCCATATCCATTACCACAAGGATCAGTAAAAGAGGCTAATGGTTCTATGCACCCTAATGACTTACTAACACTCCCTGAAATGATATTCTCACCAACTAGTTTGTTTCCAGAGATGCTTACGGCACCCTGAAGAGGTTTAGGAATAGATGATACATAGGATGCTGTGTCAGGATCATAAATAAGTATTGCGGGTAAATACGCATCTTCTGTACATCTACCAACACCTATTAGATCATAGTATCCAGACTCTAGATATATCTCACACACCTTCTCATCCTTATCTAATATGGAGATGTGTGTAATGTTTATAAAGCCAGTAATGAAACCGTATGTAAAGTCTTTCTGAAGAATGAATGATATATCAAAATCCTCTATCCTTAAGAATCTTTGCAGATTATATATCCCTCCCAATTTTAATTGATTTGCATAATGTATATAAGCAGACTGTGCTTTAGAAGTCACCTTCCTATTAACAACATTATTACCATATCGTATATTGGGAGAGAATATCATATTAAGTACTAGATGCTATGCTTACAGTATATGTTACATTCAACACATCGTTTTGTAACATCACTCTACTTGCACCAAATTGTGATGCTGCAACTAGTGTACCTGTTACCGCGCCTTTAGTAGCATCAGAAGTTAAGAATGCACCATATAAAGTGGTTGTAACGGAGGTAAAGGTAAAGGTTGCTGTAGATGCTGAGTTAGTAATAGAAAGTGTGCTAACACCCGCTTCAACCCATGCTGGTCTACCTACTTCAGAATAATCTCCTTGAGACTCATTAGCATCACCTACAATGTTAGCAGCAGTAGTAGTGTTTAAGACTGTATAGTTGTCTTTAAACAATCCAACATACCAACTAGTAATACTAGCAGTAGAGCCATCTAAGGCGTTACCCAAGATGTAGGTCAACCCTTCATCCACTACTTTATTATCTTCTGTCCAAGTGTCGATAACTTTACCATCCCTAACTTGTTCGAAAGTAAAGACACCGCCTACGTTTAATTTTGTATTCATAATTTTATTTTATTGTTAAGAAATTGTTATTCCATTTCTGATTACAGAAGTAGTTACTACATCCCCTATAACAGAGTTATTAGCTTCATCTGATTTGTTTAAGATAGAGAGATATTGATTCATACCTTCATCTTGTAAAAAGACAGATGTGCCACTTATAGCTCTATCTAAACTAAGATTTGTAGCTGTAAGATTTATTACCACACCTTTGTTGAAAAGTGCGAAGATACCGAGGTTAGATGTTACTAACCATTTATATCCTATTGGCGTGTTTTCTAAAAGGATATATGATCCAGAAAGATAAGAGGCAGTACCACTTACAATTTCTATTCTCTCTTTCAGAGACAGTTTAAAACTCTCAGGCGTAACACCAGAGAGATAATATAGATGATCTGATCCAATCCAAATACCATCTTCAACAGGCATGAGTTCTATAATCTCATGAGGCAATTGAACATAGTCGCTGTCTAATTGAAATAGTTCATACTGATTAGGTTGTGAGAACCATAGTGTTTCACCATCAGATATATATAATCTACCTCTATAGTATTTAACAATACTTCCGAGTGGTGCTGGAGATAGGTTAAACATCTTAAGTGGAGAAGAAAGGAGTGAAGTATTAGTAATAGAGATGTCAACGCCTATGTCAGCTTCTTGATAGAAATATAAGACTGTACCGTTTGGAGTAGAGCAATAAACTCTATAACTTACAACTCTTGGGTCTGTAGGTACTGCTACCCCAACACTAATTCCTGTGTTGTTATTAACACTGATTACACTAGCTACGTTGCTACCACTCTCATTGCCTTCACTGTCTACATATGTATAAGATACTTGATAACTTCCTTCTTTCAATCCTCCTAACGATGCAGAAAGGGTTGGAAGGAGTGATGGTGTTTCCATACCCCATGTTCTATTTACTCCATTCTCTATAATACCATTTACACTTTGAGAGGTGTAATAGACAACATTGTTTACTTCTTCAAAAGATATATCAATATTACCTACATTAGCTCTAATTAGAGAGGTTGAAAGGTCTGAATTGATTTCTATTAGATCACCATCCTTAACTGCATAACAGAGTGTGTACGTGTCATTAGACCATAATGCGCTATAGTTACCTTCATCTTCTAGAGTGTATCCTTTACGCTTACTCAACCTCCCACTCTTATCAATATTAATGTTATCTACTTCCTTTAAATAATCTGGAGAAGTAGACTCAGGACGAAGTACATTATTCAATCCTTTAAAACTATCTATAACAACTGTTTTTTGATGGTTAGGCATTATAACCCTCCATACTTAACAGATCTATTACTAGTCCTTCTTTTACGAGTATCAGAGTAGGCAGAGGTGAAGGGGAATTCTTGATTAAACTTCTGAAGGTAATAAATACTTCTACCTGGATCAGCAATATTAGCTTCATCCTTCTCATAACATATTGCAGCTGCTCCCCATAACATAGGAATGATAAACTCTTCTCTTAATTCTATATCAACTTCATTATCGTCCCATAGTTGTTGAACCATAGGTAGTCTGTTAACCAATAAAGAATACTCAACAGTTTCTTTAGGTACTTTATGAAAAGTTATGTATCCTGTATCATAGTTCGGAATATAGTATGTAGGAGTATGTTGGTTAGAATTAAATTTATCACTCTCCCAAACATCCTCTATATCCATTCTTTCTAACACCTTGTTTGTAGAGAGGTCTCTAACTCCTATCACTTGTAGGATTCTTGAGTCTAAAAGATATACACTCTCACCTTGAACAGTTGTTACATTGAAAAGTGAGTTAATCTCTTTAACAGGAAGAATGCGTCTATAAACAAGATTGATAGCAGCATTTATGTTTGATACTAATTCTTCATTACTCCATCTTAATTGGAAAGAAGAGGTATCAGTATCAGTGGTAGTACTCCAATCAGAACCTAGACCACCAGTATCATCTAGAATATTCTCTCTTAAATATTTTACAGCGTCTAGTAGTTCCACAATTAATCCTCAATCTTTAATATCTCATTCCACACTTTAAGCATGATGGGTTTTTTAATTGGTCTACCAAGCATTGCAGACACCTTTCTAACTAATGGTAGATTGTTTTTGTCAACTGCACCTCTTGGATTCTCTACCAAACCCTTTAAAATATCTGTTAGTTCTTCTAATTCTTTAGCCTCTTTCTCAGCCCTTTCAGCCCTTGCTACCTCTTCTTTCTCAGCAACAGTAGACTCTTCCATATCTCCAGAAATAGCTCCTAAAGAATATGCTTCTTTCCAGAAGATATTAGAAACTTCTCTTACCTCTTCAGTCAACAACATTACATGTCCAGAGGTTAATGCTATTCTAATAGTACCTTTAGGTGATCTTAATTTTCTAGTATTATTCATATCTATCCTTATAAAAAACCCCCTAGAGTCTAATAGATTGACTTAGGGGGCCGTGTTAGTTATCCTTGTGAAAAGGCTGTTCTACCGTCTACAACATAATTGACAATCAATTCCGCAGTACCAGCAGCATCAGCATCAGCCACAGTAACGCTTACATCAATAGTATCAGCAGCAGGATATACATAACCCGTAGGCACTAATGCTGTTAAGCCTGTAGCGGCGCCGTCTACACCTGATAGATACCGATCAGCAATTACGCCATCGCCAACATCAAGATCAACAGTAGCAGTAGTTGCATCAGATACAACCAATGAACCACCAACAACTACAGCACCTTCTGGTACATCAATAGCACCATATACTCCAATAACACCTACATCTTCACTTGCAGCCGTCCCTAGTGTAAAAGTAACTCTAGCAGAGATAACTTCTTGACGACCTGGTTTTTTAGTAATAGCCATTTAAGACTCCTTATAATTTGATGAATAAAAAAAAGGTGCATCTTCATCATCATTAGATACACCTTCTATTTGATCTTCTTTACCTATATTGCGTGATCTACAGCTAAGATTCCGAAATCCTCAACACTCTTATCATAGATAGAGTAGAATTTAGGTTTCAAGTATCCAAACATTTTATCAATGTTAATACCAGGAGAACTGTCATAGTTAAACCATTTCTCACTCCACTCTGGAGAACCTAAGTCCGCCATACCAAGTGCTTGTGGTCCACATACTAACATACGACTACCATCTACATCGCTACCAGCACCCCATTTGTCAACACCAGATGTAGCACCTAAAGTGTTATAGACTAAACGATGCTCATGAAATACGATACCATCAACAGTTACAATACCACCTGTAAACCAAGGATTCTTAGAACTACGTTGTTCCGCAGTAGTAACAGCACGTTGATAATCAGCATCTTTTTTCAATTGAGCTAATGCTTCTGGGCGTACAAATGCGATGTAATACTCTTTCAAGTATAATTACGAAACATCCTTATCTCTCTATATATTTCTATATAGTTTGGATCATATCTTAATTAAAAGAATTATTCTTACTTAAATTTTCATACTTAGTTAGTATGTTTAAGTTAGATACAGAATGTAATCCACAAACTTTAGAATGTACTAAAGGTACATCGTGATCTACTTGCCATTCTATTTTAGAATGATTATTAAATATATCACACAGTTTATAAATTTGATTAACATTATGTTCACTGTTTGTATTAGGAAAGAAGCTAGCATTAAGTTTAGCAGCTCTCCTTTTAGCTCTAGAAGCCCTGTGAGAATCTCTATTATCTTCTCTATACTTTCTAGAAAAGTTTAATACATGTTCTTTATTCTCACCAACCCATCTCTTCTTAACGATAGCTACCTTCTCTTTATTAGCTTCTCTATAAGATTTAGCATAAGCCAACTTCTTACTTCTATTTTCTTCATAATGTTTTCTAGAACGATCTAATGCTTTCTGTTTAAAATCCTTATCATCTTTATGATTCTGATGATATTTTCTAGCATATATTCTTTCTCGTTCTAATCTTTCTTCTGACTTCATCTTAATTTCCCCCGTTTCAGGTTTATACTAAAACCCTACGTCTTTTGACTGATCTCTGAACTTTGTTCATTATAACACAATTAATAATAATTATCAAATGTTATTTTAGAACCTTAGCTGCTGATTGTCCAATACTTCTAATTTTCAAACATTCAGTATCTACTTTCGTGATACTTGTAGTTTAGAAGTCTTAAGGAGTTTCCAGCAATTAAAGGGATTTTGAACAGTTTTTAAGCTGTTACTAAGGAGGCAAAGAGTTTACCACCTTCGATTAAAGGTTTGATATAATGAGTTTTAGCATATACACAGATGTCTACAATAGCTTTGTAGGTCAATGTATCTGCTGCGGCTACAGCAGCGGTATCACCAGCTACTAAACCACTTGTTGCGTCCCAACGTCTATGACGATTTGTACTAGGTGCTGAGATGTCAGATGCAAAGGCTAATGTGTTGAATGCGCCAGAACTACGAGTTGAACCATCGTTGTTCTTGTCATAACCAATACCAGACATTGTTAAGAACGCTAGTTGATCCATACGGTTTGCTAACCAATATGACAATCTGTCTCTTGCATTCTCTCTAAAACCGATAACAGTTTTCTGTTCTGCCAACTTACCTTTTTGTCTTACACCGTGTGAAATAAGGTCAATAGTGATTTTATCATCATATGACATCATCTCTTCTTCATTGCCCTCGCGTTCCAAGGGCTATATTACGACAACTCCATTGTCTCTTTATGTCTCCATAAAGGCTAGACTATATCTTAAGATATAAATTTATTACTTTTAATACTATTTTCTATAGCAGGTATCACTTGTAAATTTAAACCTACATGTAACCCACAGACTAAAGTATTATTTAAAGGAATTATATGATCTACACTCCATTCCCTCTTTGTACAATCAGATCTTAATCTAGATAAAGAATATGCTTCTTCTATTATAAAACTATTTAACTCGTCATCACTCCAAGAAGGAGTGGCGTTCAATTTCATAGCTCTACGTTTAGCACAATGTTTAGCTCTAAATCCTGGATTCTTAGCATAATAAGTAGCATCATACTCTTTCCTCCGTTCTTTAAGAACTTCTCTATTTCTTTCTCTATACAATCTGTCAGATTCTCTTTTCTTAGCTTTCACTTCAGGTCTCTGACGATATTCTTTCATATACTCTTTATGATTATAACTCATTTATATCTTCTCCCCATTTCGAATTCAATCTAGAATTCTACGTCTTTCGACTAGTCGTTGAACTTTACTCTTATTAGATAACCTTCTCGTTCAAAAGTTCAATCTAAATTAGAGTCTTAGCTGCTGATTTTCTAATCCTATATGTTTTTAAACATTCACGCTTACCGTTTCCAGTTACGTTGTAGTCATATAAGCTCTAAAGATGTTCCAGCAATTAGAGGAGTTTAACTCTACTTTTTATGCAAAAGCAAAAGGGACAACAAACGACTTTCTATCGTCCCCAACGACACCATCGTCAACTAAATCAGCAAGCAAGAACATAATAACTTCTTCGCCTTTCTCTGTCTTAGTTAATTCTGTAATACGTTGAATAATAGATGTTTGGCCTGTACCAAGGAATTTGGAAATGAATGCCATGTCTCTAGCATCTTTCCATACTTCTCTCGCGAGAATATTAACTATATATCTCTATATAGATTAGACTATATCTTCAATAAATTTATTACCTTTAGTTAAATTATCTTTTGCAGGAATAACTTGTAGATTCCAAGGAACATGTAATCCTGACACTAGTTCTCCAAGTAAAGGAACTATATGATCAACATGGTGTGGAACTCCTGTTTTTTTAGAAATATTATTACACATTTTATAAATAGATTTTATTTTTGATTCATCTGTTTTAGACAATTTAAATTTATATCTATCAAGTCTTAGAACTCGTTTAGCAGCAATCCTAGCTCTTTGAGTATGTATGTTTTTCTTATAATAATCTCTATTTCGCTTATTGCAAACTTCTTTATTATTTTCCCTATACTTATCCTGACTCTGTTTGATAGCTTCTTTATTGTCATGCTTCCAAACATCTTCTTGATTCCTAACCCTATCATAATTATCACTTCTGTATTCTTTCTTATATTTAGAAGTACAGTATTTACACCTATGATCTGTTATTTTACCATTACTCTTTAGATAGTATTCTTGTATAGATTTTTTCTTAAAACAAGTATTACATTTATATAATTTTCCAGATAATTTCATTTATTGCATCCCATTTCAGATTCTAATGAACCCTACATATTTAGTCGTTGAACCTTTATCCTTATGGATACTTGGCTGCGGATTATCTAAAATATATGATTATTACTATGTCAATGTCTTTACACATCGCCCTCATTTTATTACTAAAATAAGTTAGTACATATATTATAAAGATTTTCCCGCAATTAAAGATGTTTTTATAGTGCAGCCGAGAGACCTGTTAAAGTCTTGACCCATTTTACACTAGTTTTTGATCTGCGGTTAATGCCGCAAAGTT
>Ga0164315_10003218_pt1 | contig 12639 bp, 24 predicted proteins | sample GuaBasSedimGuay6_FD_113737 | JGI IMG/M metagenome (GOLD analysis project Ga0164315, IMG submission 113737) | Subseafloor sediment microbial communities from Guaymas Basin, Gulf of California, Mexico - Guay6, Core 4569-2, 0-3 cm | ecosystem: Environmental > Aquatic > Marine > Hydrothermal vents... | reverse complement strand
TAGACGTGGATGCGAGTGTGGCATTGTTACTCGACCCAAAAACGTACGAGCACGTCTAAAATATAAGCCTCTAAAGGCAACCATGACAAAATGTCATACTACAAACAAAATATTAACACTAACCGATAATATAAATAAAATTATGACTAAAATTAAAAACGTGTGGTCACAGTTAAAACCTGTGTACAAACAAAAAATTAGGCAAAATACGTATAAACACGGTACGGCTAAAAGGCTTAAGTATACATTAATGGCTTCACATGGATGGTGGCAATTACAACTAGATGATATTAGAGATATACTCGTATTTACTGATAAGTATAGTTTTGATGTTACAGGTGCAGACATCATGTATGGTACAGAATTTTTAAAAGAAGAATCAGATGACTAAATGGCAAAAAGAACAATTACAACTAGAAAATGCATACGCACTAGCTATGCTTCACGAAGACGGTATCGTAGAAACTACCACGAAAAGACAATGGAAAAACGGTACACGTCAATTTAAATTACCAACAGGACAATCACTAGCAACCTATAAATCAGGTTATGTACGTAGATGTGACAGTAGCGATAGAATATGGCAACTAAATCATAAGTATAAAAGAAAAACTAGATGGACTTTTCTTGATGGTAATCAATTAGTTACAAAAGAATTTAATACTTATGCGAGAGCTCTAATCTGGTCAGGTGTGGCTAGATTGAATTTCTTGCATAAATATGCAAAGAAAAATTACTTAAATAAATAAATATGGATAAAAAACTATTAACAGATGATATAATCATCGGAAAATTAGAAAAAGATGGCTTTATGGAAGAGCCAGATGGACCTTGGTTACTAGAGTATATTGAGGAACAACACGGCGGTAAATTAGACAAAACAAGCGGTTATGTTGATGATAGACATAGTTTAAAGATATACAGCGAATCAACGTATGATGGTTATGATATATGGTGGTGTACTTATGATGAGAAACCTTATATATCACAAGATGGTTTTTACTATGAAGATTACACTGAATGGTCCTCACGAGCTCTTGATGAACTAACGTCAGGTAGTGATGTGTGGGTAGAACCTCATTTATGGGACGATATGGAATACGAGTTCAACTATGAATTAGAACAATGGTGGCAAGACGTATATCAAGAATTATTTGACGAGAAAAAAGATGAGTTATTAGACTCAGGAGATTATTACGAAGAAAAAGAAGAAGAATAATATGGAATTTTTAGAAAACGGAAACTTTAATGGAATTAAATTTTTAGGTAAACGTAGAATCTACAACGGTTACCTTAACAAAGAGCAATCTTGGAAAGAATATCAACAGTGGGCAGAAAAAAATATATACTAATGAAAGAAACAAACAACAACTTACCAAAATGGTTCGATGGAACCGTCTACGACGCGGGAGATACAGTAACAAACCCGTTTAGTGGAGAAGATTATAAACTAAATGCAGAGGAATTATCTATGTATGACTTAATTATGGGACTAAACTACGTTGGTGATCATAGAGGTTGGGATGATGAAATGATAAACACACAGCAAAAAGCTTTATCTTGGTTTAGAACCAATAATTCTAAGGCTTATATGGCTTTATTAGACTAAAATAAAGGGCGTGAAATCGGGATTTTGATAGTCACAAGCAAAGATCAACTTGTTGAAAAATATGTTTGACTATACGCAGGTTCGAGTCCTGCCACGTCCACTAAATTAAATAAATTATGAGTACAAGAAATAATATTATGGTCATAGACCGTAAACATAGTAGTAAATATGAAGAAGGATTTGCTATAAATCCAGAGATAGTAGCAGATAAAGCTTATGTTAACATGTATCATCATCACGATGGTTATCCTGAATGGCAAGGAGTACAAATTGCCAACTGGTTGTTAACTAAAGGTAATTCTGCTCAAGACGGACAAAGATTAACCGCTAAATTAGTGCATGATATGTATTATGAAAGTTGTTATCTTCAAAGAATAGGACATTTTCAAAGTGATATAGAGTATATTTATGTTATATGGAGTGGAGATAGAGATAAAATACACGTAACTTGCTGGAATGTATGGCAAAACAAGTGTGAATTTGTGTTAAAACCTGAAAAGATTATATCTAAATACATGGTTGATATGCAGTACACTGATTTTGCTAATAACGAAACTAGAAATGATCAAAGATCAATTGGTGCGGTTGGACATCAAAACGCGTTAGAATACGCTGAAAAACTAGTTCAAATATTAAGAAATCAATAATTACAAACAAAATACAATCAACCATTGATAATATACTCATGAACGACGAAGAAAAAATTTTATTTGCCGCGATGGTAGCGGATTTAGTTGTTGATAAGTTGACTAGTCAATTTAATTTTAAGTTAGATGATCACAGAGAGATCAGCGATGTAACATTCGAAGATCTCTTTGATGATTATTTTGCTGAGCTATCTGATGATACAGAAGAGCAATTAATTGGAGAATTGGCTAGACTTACAACGCTATTGGCTATATACGAAGACAAAGAACAGTATGAAAAAGCTAAAATTATTAAAAGAAAATTACAAATATTAAACAAAAAATTAGATAACTTATGAAAAAACCTATGTTGGCACACAAGTTTAGTAACAGTCGAGTTGACTGGTCTCAACCTGTGTATATACAACCAAAACTAGATGGCGTTCGCTGTCTGTTTACCAAAGATGGTGCGTACTCACGTACAGGTAAACAATTTATGAATATAGCTCATATTGAGCTAAGACTTATACCGTTTTTTAAACAGCATCCTGATGTTATATTAGACGGTGAATTATACAATCATGAACTTAAAAATGATTTTGAAAAGATTATATCATTAGTTCGTAAGCAAAAACCTACCTCAGATGATAGATTAGAAGCTAAAAACATGGTACAATTACATGTATATGATTACTTTGATGGTGTCATTTATGATAGCTACAAAACTCGTATGCAACAACTGGTAAATTCAGATATCTATAATAAAGATATTAAGTATGTACCGGCAAAGCTAGTTGATAGCTATAATTATGCAAGAGAATTACACGGTGAGTTTCTTGATCAAGGCTACGAAGGATCTATCATAAGACTAGATGGTCTATACAAACACGGTAGGTCTTACGACTTAATGAAATTCAAAGACTTCAGTGATGCTGAAGCAACCATAATCGGTTATGAAGAAGGTAAAGGAAAAAGGACAAACACGGTTGGAAAGTTTCTGATGATAGATGACGAAGGTGTAGAGTTCGGTTGTCCACCGGGCAAAGGATACAACTACAATGATTTATCAAATATGTTGCTTAACATTCATGACTATATAGGTCAACGTGCTACCTTTACTTATTTTCAAAGAACTAATGCTGGGAGTTATAGACACCCATTGTTTAAATGCTTAAGAAATTATGAATAAAGAAAATAATAAATTAACAGAAGAAGAAAAAGATAAATTAATGCTCCAAGAAGTTTGGAGAAATTGGGGATCTTATGACAGAATAGATAAATTAGGAGAAGATGACTAAATTAATATGGCAATTATACAACGACAATATGATAAGCGAAGAGGTAGCAAACCTCTTATTAGACAAACATTATAATAGATTAAGCAATAAACGATATAAATGAATATATTTTATTTACATTCTGATCCAGTTAAAGCTGCACAGATACAATATAATAAGCATGTTGTTAAAATGGTCTTAGAATCAGCCCAAATGCTTTGTACGGCTCATCATCATTATGCTGAACTGTTAGATTATAAACCTGATTATGTACCTTATAAAAAGGCGCATTATAATCACCCGTCAACTATATGGTGTAGACAAAATATCAAGCAATATTATTGGCTATATAATCACATGATAGCATTAGGTGAAGAGTATACTAAGCGATACGGTAAAGAACATTTGACTATTACTAAATGTAAATACCCACTTCATTTATTCCCTTTTGGTATGCCTGATGGTGTTTTTAATGAACCACCACAAGCTATGCCAGAACAGTATAAAGTAGCGGGTTGCAGTGTAACAGCTTACTGGAATTATTATGAGCAAGAAAAGCACACAATAGCCGCAAAAAACGAACAACTAATAACAAGAGAAAAATTATATGGCACAGAGAAAACTATATAACCATTTAATATCAGGAGATATTTTTGGAATAAGAACTAAAATAAAAAAGTTTGTTAAAAACAAACGCATGACAAAAGCAAATAATAATAAATAAGTAGTACCCTAATGTCATATACAAGAAAAATGAAATGGCTAAACGAAAGACGTATCATCTACAGGAAAGATCCTGTTAATGATAAACCTTCGCTTAGTACCAAAGAATATGATTACTATGAACATGGCACCCATGAGTACTATAGATTATTTTATACACCTAGTAAAATTACTACATATAAATCACTAAAATGGCACTTTTTTGTGTTATATTATTTAAATGAAGATACAGATTTAGAATCAGTATTTAGATTTATAGCTAATAAAGAAAATGGATTTGTAACTTTCTTTATAAGCAAGAAAGCTTTAGATGATATGATTAAAGATGTAGTAACACAAGGTGGTGAGCCACCTAAGAATAAATCTCGTAAAATTATATTTAAAGATTACAACGGCATGTCTTTTGAAGAAAAGATGAAGGTTGTGGGTCAATTGTCAGGTAGACAAAAGCTTGATAAGACTAAAATATATGATACAATGCTTTATTTAAATGAATTTGGTAAACCTATAACAAACGGTAGATTAGCAGGTTTGCTAGATTGCTCAATAAGAACTATACAAAGGCACATGTGTGCTGATTTAAAACAAGAAAAAGAAACACTAAATGAAGAAGTATAGCATAGCTAATTATATTAGGTACAAAGAAGATTTAAAATCTTCTATGCCTATAGACAAACCGTATAAAGAATATACGAGAAAAGAACTTATAATAAGGTTCTTACCATTAGTAGAATCATTAGCTAGAAAATTTCCAACAAGTCAACAAGCTTGCGGAGTTTTAACAATAATGGATTTATTACAATGTGGAAGTGAGGCATTAACAAAGGCTGTAGATAGATTAGATTGGGAAACAGTAGACAAATCTGATGACCAAGAAAAAACACTGAAATCATTCTTTAGTAAAAGAATTAGAGGCGGAATACGTAGAAGAATAGATTCTCATCGAGGAACTATGAGGCTACCTGAACACGTTATTAATAAGATTCGAAACAATAAAGATAAAAAAATGGTTGCTATGTTTTTTAATAGTATATTTTTATCTATCGACGCTAATGTTAATGACGAGGATATGGTAATGCAAATACCAGACAAAAGTGATCCTTATAACAAAGAACTTTTGAATATTTATCTAAAAAGTTTAATGCAAAAATACTTAAACGAAACAGAGTATGAAGTGCTTAGATTATCTTATGGACTTGACGATGAAAAACTTTCAGCTAAACAAATAGCAGCAAGATTAAATATCGATGGAGTTAGTAATTATGTACGTGTTTCAGAGCTAAAAAGGCAAGCTGTAAACACATTAATTGATAATGTAGATCACTCGCAAGTGCTTGATTATCTGTAAGTTAGATATGTAAATTAATAAATAAACATGTAATTATAATAGTATGACCATTAACGAAAAATTATCACAAATTCAATTAAGATTTAAATCGAAAAAGAGTAGATTTAATTCATTCGGCAAGTATTACTTCCGGTCAGCCGAAGACATTCTAGAAGCTATTAAACCCTTTAACAAGGAGCTTGGTATTTATGTTACGATTAACGAAGAGTTGATCCATACAGATCCTATGCCTATATTAAAGACAACAGCAACAATATGCGATGGTACTGAACACGTTTCAGCGTCAGCACTAGTTGGTGTTGATCTTAATCAGAAAGGTATGCAAACACCACAGCAATTTGGTAGCGCATCTAGTTACGGAAAAAAATACGCGTTAGGAAATTTATTCCTAATTGATGATACTCAAGATAGTGACGCTACTAATACACACAAAAAAGACATAACAGGTAGACAATTAGCTCAAGCTAAAGACTACATTAAGTCAGGTGGTAAAATAGAAGCTATTAAATCTAAGTATCAATTAACCTCAGCTCAAGAAGCTGAACTTAAAACACTTTAATGAATAAAGAAGATGTAATAGAAAAGTTACGAAATGATGAAAATTATTATGGAGATTTTGGTAAAAAATATCTTAGTAATTCTGATATCAAAACTTTACTTACAAACCCTTTAGCTTTAGGACAGCCTAGCGAGCCTAGGCCTGCTTTCTTAGTTGGCGGATACTTTCATACCGCAATACTAGAACCAGATAAACTGCACAAGTACAAGGTCATACCTTCGTCAACTAGGAATACTAAAGTTTATAAAGAGATGTCTGGTGGTGAATTATGCTTATTACAACACGAAGTTGATAATATAGAAAAATTATCTGACGTAATGTTAGACAATGTAGTATGTAAATCAATGATACGTGATAGTAACACGGAATATGAAACCCCAGCAATTAAAGAGATTGAGGGTCAAATGTGGAAAGGAAAAGCAGATATTGTAAATCATAATGAAAGATTAGTAATTGATTTAAAAACTACTAATGACATTAATAAATTTAGATGGTCTGCTTATAAATTTAACTACGATTCTCAAGCTTATATTTATAGTGAACTATTTGGCTATGAAATGGTTTTTATCGTAATAGATAAAAATACTCATCAGCTAGGTATATTTGACTGCTCACCTGAATTTTATGCAAGAGGTCAAGAAAAGGTTGAAAAAGCAGTAGAAGCTTATGAATTATTTTATAAGAACAAAGACTTTGACCCTAAACAATTTTTTATTAACAAAACCCTATAATTATGGCAAGAACCAAAAAACCAGTATTAAAAGTATGCAGTGTAACAGGATTAGAAACTAGTGAAAATAATTTTTACAAGAATCAAAATCATCTTAAAGCTATAGACAATTTAAGAAGAACTACAACTGCTTCAAAAGATCAATTACAAAGAATGTTTAACCAAATAAATCAATACGTATAATATGGCTAGTATATTAAAAACTAGTATTAACCTTACAAACATAGATAAATCAAAAGTTATCGATGGTAAGAAAGGTAAATACTTGCCTATTACTATTACTATTAACGATGAACTAGATCAGTTCGGTAACAACGGACCTGTTTGTATAGCACAAACTAAAGAGGAACGTGATGCTAAAACTGCTAAAGTTTATTTAGGTAATGTACAAGTAGTATGGACAAACGGAAGCAATGTGGCTGTACCTCCAAGAGACGACAAACCACAAGCTCAAACACAAGTTAAAAACGAAGTTGAAGACGATTTACCATTTTAAATTAAATTAAATGCAGGACAAAGAGATCAATGGGTTTTTGATTGATGAATTCAATCAATATGGCCTAGAAGAGAAAAAACAGGGTATATGCCCTTTATGTTCTCACGATAGGAAACCTAAAAATACGAAGCTTAAATGTGCTTCTTATGATTGGGAACGTGGTCTCGGTACTTGTCACAATTGTAACACAACTTTTCAATTACACACGTATCAACGTAAAGGTGCTAGTGAAAAAGTATATGTAAGACCTACGGTCTCAACATATAAACCACCGGCAACTAAAGTAATTGGTTGGTTTGAAACAAGAGGGATATCTCAGAAAACCTTAACTGACTTAAATGTCGGTGAAGGTTCTGAGTTTATGCCGCAAACCGGTAAAACCGAGAACACAATAAAGTTCAATTATTTCATGGGCGATCAACTTATTAATGTTAAGTATCGCGATGGTAGAAAGAACTTTAAATTATATAAGGGCGCTGAAAAAGTATTCTATAATATAAACAGTATAGTGGGTTATGACTCTTGCGTTATAACCGAAGGTGAGATGGACGTGTTAGCATTACACGAAGCTGGTATTAAAAATTCTATATCAGTTCCTAATGGTGCTACATTAAATTCTAACAACTTAGATTATCTTGATAATTGTATAGATTATTTTGAAGACAAAGAAAAGATAATATTAGCAGTTGATTCAGATGAGGCTGGTCAAGCATTACAATCAGAACTAGTTCGTAGACTAGGTGCTGAAGTATGTTATCTAGTATCATTTGATGATTGCAAAGACGCTAATGAATACTTACAAAAACATGGCAAAGAAAAACTACAAGAGCGTATTAAAACAGCAAGACCAGTACCGCTTGAAAACGTTACAACGTTTAAAGATATTGAAGATGAAATCACAGACTTTGTACGAAACGGTTTTAAGAAAGGATATCAAGTTGGTCTTAATAACTTTGACGAAATATTCTCAACGTATACCGGTCAGTTTATTACTGTTACTGGGATGCCTAGTAGCGGTAAGTCTGATTTTGTTGACCAGATGGTTGTAGGTTATAACAACAACTATGCTTGGAAAACAGCCTTTGCATCGCCTGAGAATGCTCCTACATATTTACACGCGCACAAGTTAATGCGAAAGACTTGGCAAGGTATGCCATCGTCTAAAGATATACATGGAGACAAATGGAATAGAGTTGCTAATCATGTAAACGATAACTATTTCTTTATTGATATGGAACGTTACACACTAGAATCTGTATTACGTAAAGGAGCAGAATTAGTAAAACGTAAAGGTATTAAATGTTTAGTCATTGATCCTTTTAATAAAATTAGAGATGTAGATTCTAAGACAGAAGATGTTAATCGTTACACGATGGAGTATTTAACTAAGATAGAAACATTTGCTAAGAAATATGATGTACTTGTTTTTGTAGTTGCGCATCCAACAAAGATGTACAAAGACAAAGAGGGTAAAATGGAAGAGCCTACGATGTATAATATAAAAGGTGGTGGTGAATGGTATGATGCTAGTTATCACGGTATATTAGTTCACAGGGACTATGAAGAAAAAACCGTTAAAGCAAAGATATTAAAAGTTAAGTTTCAAAACTTAGGTGAAAACGGAGCTGAAGCCCATTTTACGTGGGAACCAAGATCCGGCTGCTTTATACCTCATGTAACTGATGATATTAAAAATGAACCAATGCCGTGGGAATAGATGCCAAGAGTAAAGAAAATAAAAATGGGAAGCTATATGCCTACTACTCAGGAAATGATAGCGTACAGGTGGTGTATAAACAATGGAATATATATATCCCCGTTTGCAACTGGAGAGGGGACATGGTATATAGAAATTAAAATGAACAATAAAACAAATAGGTCTCCATTAACATATGGTCCAACATCAATCTGGATACAGATCTATGAGTTTTATAAATATTATTATAATAAATATGCGCAGAAAATTTAAAAATGCAGATGAAGCTTATAATTATTTTCACGATAAAATAATTACAGATGGTATACCTTTTGGTGATACTAAAGCTTTATTCAACGTTGGGTTTACGTTGGAAAAACCGCTAGAAAACTTTATATTTAATAAAGAACGTGATTGGAATAATTTATATGCTGAGGCTGAATGGCGATGGTATTTATCTGGTGATCCTAATATTTATGAGCTAGGAAAAATATATGGTAAAATACCTCCAATATGGGAGAAAATGGCAGACAGTCACAATGAGGTTAGATCTAATTATGGTTGGCAATGGCAACGTAATGATCAGCTAGATTATGTAGTAGCTAAGTTAAAAAATTGCAAAGACACTAGACACGCGGCTATTAGCATATACGATTGTAAAGAACATAAAACATATGCTAAAGATACACCTTGTACTTATGCTGTTCAGTTTACAATTGTAAATAATAGACTAGATATGGCTGCTCTAATGCGTTCTAATGATCTCTGGTACGGCTTTTGTAATGATCAATACTGTTTTAGTAGATTACAACAATTAGTTGCAGAGAGATTAAATATTGAGGTTGGTGAATATTATCATTATGCACACAACTTACACTTATATAATAATAAATTATAATGATGTATTATTTATATCACATTCCGGGTAAAAAAATCGGTGTTACGTGTAATCTTAATAATAGAGTTACGTTAACACAGGGTTATAACCCAGACGAATATGAAGTTCTTGATCAATCCGAAGATATAGATTATATATCAGAGAAAGAGATAGAACTTCAAAAGTCTTACGGCTATAAAATTGATCGTAAGAAATATAATGAATTAGTTAAATTAAATAAAAAAATGAAGATAAACGTAACAGAACAAACTACTACGTTTCCATGTCCAGTTAATAAACTAAAAGGACAACTGTTAGATAATATAGGTATGGAATGGGAGACCGAACACGGTACTTTACATATCACAAAGAAAACAGTTCCTTGGATAATGAAAAACGTTAAAACGTCTATGTATAATAACAATAGATGTTATGTGTATAATAAAGCTTTTGCAAGATTATACGATAATAATGATTTGTTTTCAGAACCAACTATGGTTCAATGTGAAGACGATGCTATGTTTAGTAGAATTAGAGAATGGGCTCAAGATAGAGGGCTTTATGATGAAGGCAATGCTCATACTCAATATGTAAAGCTTCAAGAAGAAGCTGGTGAACTAGCTAAAGCATTACTTAAAGATGATAAACCTGAAATTATAGATGCTATTGGAGATATGGTTGTCGTACTAACTAATTTGTCACACATGCAAGGTGTTACAATTGAACAATGTATTGATAGTGCATATAGAGTTATTAGTAAGAGAACAGGTAAAATGATTAACGGAACATTTGTAAAAGATGAATAATTATAACGTAAAGACTGAAGATAAAATCGTGCAACAAGTTATCGAAAAGATAGATCAACGTAGTCTGGTTGGTCAAGCTAAGTACGGAGCAATGATGATGGAAGAGGTTGAAGGTAAAGACAAAGATCTTAATGACTTTTTAACTGATGTACAAGAAGAAATAATGGATGCATTGTTATATATACAAGCCGCAAGACATTGCTTACGCGATGAGATTGAAGAATGTATGATAAACAGAATGAATGTAATAGGTCAAAACGGTAATGATGGCTTGCATTATATTGATGTAAACGATGAAGAAGAAATATAAAAGAAAACGTGGACCTGTACAGGCAAAGAAAGTAACATATAATGGTATTAACTTTGCTTCAGGTCTTGAGCGTTATATGTACATGGCTTTAAAAAAAGCCAAAATAAAAGCCAAGTATGAAGGGTGTACATATGAAATAGTAAAAGGCTTTGACTTTACAAATACATGTGTAGCTAGAACAGCTAACGGTAAAGGAGATTATAAAGATAGAGGTAATAAAAAAATATTACCTATAAAATATACTCCTGATTTTATTGGAAATGATTTTATAATTGAATGTAAAGGTAGAGCCAATGAATCATTCCCGTTAAGATGGAAGCTATTTAAAAAGTATTTAACAGACAATAAAATTAAAGTTACTTTATACAAACCACAAAATCAAAAACAATGCGACGAAACAGTAGAGTTAATCCTCAACTCAAGAAAATAAACGCGAGGAAAAAATATGCTGAAAGACAAATTGATAAATGGGTTAAGTGGTCTTGGGAGCAAAGAGGAAAAGTTAAGTACAACGAACTTGTGAAATATCAAGATCAATATAATATAAAAGTTTATGGATAATAAAGAAAAATTAAACTGGTCTTTATCATTTGGATTTTACCCAGGTATATTGTTTGGGTGTAGAGCTTATGAAGAAGAAAAAAGTATAACATACGTGTTGTATCTACCTTTTGTAGATATAGCATTAGAATACCCTTATTAATATGAGTTTATTTAAAGAAAGAATACCTTACAAACCTTTTGAATACCCTGTTTATTACACAGAGGGTTGGCTTAAACAAGCGCAAGCTTTCTGGTTGCATACAGAGATACCAATGTCAGGTGATGTAAAGGATTGGAATGAAAAATTAACTCTGTCAGAGAAAAACCTAGTAGGAAACATCTTACTAGGGTTTGCTCAGACTGAATGTGCAGTATCTGATTACTGGACACAAAAAGTCGTATCATGGTTCCCAAAACACGAAGTGCAACAGATGGCTATGATGTTCGGCTCACAAGAAACAATACACGCTGTTGCATATAGTTATTTAAATGAAACACTTGGACTGGAAGACTTTGAAGCGTTTCTTCACGAGCCGGCAACGTCGGAAAGATTTGATAATCTGGTTAGTTATGACGGTACTGATCCTGTGGGCATTGGTAGAAGCTTGGCAGTGTTTTCAGCATTTGCAGAGGGCGTTAGTCTGTACTCAGCTTTTGCTGTTTTATATTCTTTTCAATTACGCAACCTTCTCAAAGGAGTAGGTCAACAAATGAAATGGAGTGTAAGAGACGAATCACTACACAGTAAAATGGGTTGTCAACTATTTAGACATATGTGTGAAGAGTTACCTGATCTTAAGAATCAATGTAAAGAAGACGTATATGAAGCAGCTAAAATAATGGTAGATCTTGAAGAAAAATATATTGATAAGATGTTTGAAATGGGTGATATTGAAAACCTAAAGTCATACGACTTAAAACAATTTATTAGAAAAAGAACAAATGAAAAACTACAAGAACTTGGTTACTCGGATAAAAGAAGATTTTTCAACTATGACAAAGACGCAGCAGCGAATCTTGATTGGTTCTATCATCTTAC
>Ga0164315_10003217_pt1 | contig 12640 bp, 6 predicted proteins | sample GuaBasSedimGuay6_FD_113737 | JGI IMG/M metagenome (GOLD analysis project Ga0164315, IMG submission 113737) | Subseafloor sediment microbial communities from Guaymas Basin, Gulf of California, Mexico - Guay6, Core 4569-2, 0-3 cm | ecosystem: Environmental > Aquatic > Marine > Hydrothermal vents >... | reverse complement strand
GTACCATATCACACCTTTTCTTCGGTCGCGCTCTGTCCTAAAAGACCGCTCGGTTTCAGGTATAACACCAGAATCATAACCACGAAGGTGGTTACATCTTTCCATTCACTGGGTAGAAATGCCGACCATGCGACTTCGACGAAACCAATGATCATACCGCCAAGCATGGCCCCCGGTATGGAACCGATACCGCCCAGAATGGCCGCCGCAAACGCTTTAATCATATAGATAAAACCCATATCGAAACGAACCGAGCCGTAGTACAGGCCGACCATTATACCGGCGGCGGCACCCAATCCCGGGCCGATCATAAAGGTGACGCGAATGGTTTTATCGACGTTGATACCGAGCATCCTGGCCATGGATTTGTTCTGCGCAGTGGCACGCATGGCCTTGCCAAGCTTGGTGGAGTTAACAAAAATCCACAAACCATACATGAGGGCAAAGGCCAGTATGATGATAAAGACCTGCCCATAGGAAATTTTGGCGTCGAAAATTTTAAAACCTTCCCAGCCAAGTACATTCGGAAAGCCCCGGTCGGAAACGCCCTGGCTCAGCATCATACCGTTGGACAAAAAGATGGACATCCCCAACGCGCTCAAAATGGCCGCCAGGCGGGATGCGTTCCGCAGGGGTTTATAGGCTACCTGTTCAATGGAAACGCCAAGAACGGCAACATAGGCCATGCCGAGGCCGAAAACCAAAACCATGGATAAGATAAAATGACTGTCGACAAAACCAACTTTTTGAAGTCCCGCCAGCACAATTAAACCGGCAAAGGACCCTGCGGTAAACATTTCGCCATGAGCGAAATTGATCAACTGAATAATTCCGTATACCATGGTATAGCCGAGGGCAATCAGGGAAAATATGCTGCCCAGAAAAATGGCGTTGATCAATTGCTGAATAAGAAAAGACGTTGTATCCATGTGGAAAGCTTCCTTTGACTAAGCAAAAAGACGACTTACTTCAAATTGGATGGGTGATCGTTGTTAACGATCGGAGGCAAATGCCCCCGATCGTTGGCGGTAAATTAGTACATTTTGTCGGTAAGTGGATTGTAATAAGGCACAAAAGCGCCATCTTTGACAATCCATACGGCGTGAGCCAGGGCACGGTCGCCTTTTTCGTTAAACTCGATTTCGCCGGTGGCTCCCAATGATTTCGTTGCCCGGATGGTTTCGGCGAGTTTATCTACACCACCACTTTTGATGCCGTTCAAGACCACCATTGTGGCATCGTAAGCAAAAAAGGAGAATGAACCGATTTCATTTTCACCGACGCCCCAGTCTTTGGAGTAGGCTTTTACAAAGTCTGATCGAACGGGGTTGTCGGCAACCGGTGCTGCAAAGGTCAGGTAGATTCCCTCGGTGGCCTTGCCCCCCACCTCGATGAATTTAGGCTGAAAACACGCATCTTCGGTAACCAGCGTAGCGGTGATTTCGAGCTGTTTGACCTGCCGTGCCATCAAGGAGCCTTCGGGTTGATAAATAGCCATGTAGATTACATCAGGATTCAGTCGTTTCAGGGACGTTAATATAGCGGTGAAGTCTTTGTCTCCGGGGGTGATGTGTTCGTGGGCGATAAATTCAAGTTTTCCGGTTTCCTTGGCGAACTTTTTGATATTTTCGATAAGACCGACGGTGTAGGTCTGGCGGTCGTCAATCAGGGCAATTCTTTTGGCTTTCAGGGAGTTTTCCATAAACTTTACGGCAGACCATCCCTGAACATCGTCTCTTGGCGGCAGGCGGAAGAAATTTTTGAATCCCCGCTCCGTAATTTTTTCATTGGTAGAGGCCGGTGTCAGCATGACGATGCCCGCTTCTTCGATCGGGATTGAACTCGGCAGGGTTGCGGAAGAGCAGTAGCAACCGATGATGGCGGATACGTCACTATGGATAAGCTTATTGGCGGCCATGGTGGCTTTGCCACCGTCACAGGCACTGTCTTCGGCCAGAATTTCGATTTTGTCAAAACCGGGCAGTCCGCCACTGGCCTCAAACGCTTTCACGGCGGTTTTCACGCCCTGGAGGATATAGGTTCCATCCTGGGCATAGGGGCCTGTCAGGGGGCTCATGGTGCCGATCTTTAGCGTTTTGGCTGTTGCCATGCCACCGAAACATGCGATCAGTGCGATGCACAATACAAAAATACCAATTTTTTTCATCTTACTCTCCTTGTGTTGGGTTTGTCTAACATGCCCACTTTTCTATAAATAAAAAGTGGGGAACGATTCTAATAGCATCAAAGATACCGAGAGATTCGGTTATTTTTTACCACCCGCTCCTAGGTAGGCCTCGATGACTGTTTCGTTGTTTTGGATCTCCTTCGGGGTTCCTTCGGCAATCTTCTGTCCATAATCGAGAACGGTGATCATGTCTGAGATTCCCATCACTAGTCGCATATCGTGTTCCACCAGAAATATATCCAACCCGGTATCCCGGATTCTGAGGATAAGATCCATCAGGTCGGCGGTTTCTTTGGGGTTCATGCCGGCAGCCGGCTCGTCCAGCAGAAGGGTTCCTGGTTCCGTAGCCATGGCTCTGGCAATTTCGAGACGGCGCTGATTGCCGTAGGCAAGGCTGGAGGCATAATCGTTTCGGAATTCCTCAAGTCCAAGAAATTCGAGTACCGCCATGGCCTTCTCTGCAATTTCTCTTTCTTCCCGCACCAAAAAGGGGGTGTTCAACAGTGCGCGTATGGCACCGCTTTTGGTACGGCAATGTAATCCCACCTGTACATTTTCCAGAACCGTCATGGAATTGAAAAGCCGGATGTTCTGAAATGTCCTGGCGATGCCTCGGGAAACGACCTTGTTGCTGTGCAGGCCATTGATTATTTCACCATTGTAAGTAATGGTTCCTTCGGTTGGTTTGTACACACCGGTGATCAGGTTAAACACCGTTGTCTTTCCAGCACCGTTGGGGCCGATTAAGCTTAAAATTTTCCCACTGGGTACCTCGAGATCTAAGTTGTTGACAGCCAGCAGCCCGCCAAATTTCATGGTAACATTTTTCAATAGCAACTCTGCCATACAAACAACTCCGGTTTTTAGGGTTTTAACAAAAGATGCATCCCAACAGCACCGATGTGACTTTTCCGGGGTAATATAAAAATTTATGGCGCATCAATAACCCCATCGTTGAATGCGCGTAGGCAGGACGAAACATAGGGTGATTTGTCTCCGGCATCGCTTGAAGTGCCGTTTAGGAGGCTATTGCCAGTTTCGGTAAATCCTACTTGCAGAAGTCGTATCCTCACACATTTGATGCCGAACTATCTTTAGTACTGAACAATAAATTAACGTTATTTAAATATAGAACCCGATTTATTTAGTCAATGAAAATATTTTGGTGTACCCTTGGTATCAAGGGCTCAATACCGGCGTAAAACACGCACGGCTTTTCCCATCTCTGTTCGCTGGATGGATTGGGGCGCAACCAGTTTAACCTTGGCCGTAAAATTCAGCACTGCTTTGATTTTCCCCTCGAGTTTCCGGGCAATAGCGCCCTTCTGATCCGTATCGATACCTGCACCATACTCGACAGTAATCTTGAGACCGGTATAGGGCGAGGGGTGGTCCAGAACGATTTGAAACTCTCCATTCAAATCCGGAACCATGTCTTCGAGCACCTGTGAAATACCGTTGGGAAAGACATTCACTCCTTTTACATTCAGCATATCGTCCGATCTTCCCACGACCCTGAATCGAAAACCGGTCCTGCCGCAACGGCAAGGGCCGGTGCCTAATATTTCCAGAATGTCTGAGGTCCGATATCGAACCAGTGGCTGGGCCTCTTTTTCAAGGTGGGTCAAGACCAGTTCGCCCTTTACGCCATCCTGGATGGGAAGATCTTCGCCTGTGGCCGGATCGATTAACTGGGCAAGCAAGGCTCCCTGGGCCAGAAAATGCAGTTGATAATTCTCACTGCAAACAGATGCAAAGTTACAGAGAACATCGGATACGCCATAATTGGCATTTTGCGGCTGCATTCCCCATGTATCCGCAATACGCTTGCGGTAGGACGGATTTTCAAGACCTGACTCTCCTCCAAACAGCCCGAGCCTGAGACCCAGTTCCTTTGGCTCGATGCCCAGTTCATCACGGACGATGTCCTCCAGATAAGCCGGATAGGAAGGGGTTGATGAGATTACACTGATGCCGGCATCCCGAATTACACGGACCAGTTGGCGTGAGTTACCCACCCCGAAAGGAAATACGGTGGCACCCGTCAGTTCCAAATTTGAATGATCCGTATAACCACCCATCCACAGGCAGTAGTTCAAGCAGTGGACTACCCGGTGGTGCGGTCTCAACCCTGCCGCCCAGAATGCCCTTGCCCCACAGTCATTGGTCATTTCAAGATCATTGTGGGTGAGGGCGGTGTAGATGAATTGCCCGGTAGCGCCGGAGGTCCGGTGAACCCGGTTAACCAGATCTGAGGCTGCTGTTAAAAAATCGCCGTAGGGGGGAGTCCGTACCTGGGATTCACGCAATTCTGTTTTTGTTGTGAAGGGGAGTTTGGCAAGATCTTGAACACAGGTGATATCTTTCGCAGCCATACCCGCCTGGCGATATTTTTCCTGGTACATGGTGTTGTTGGCAAAGACATACTGGATCTGGTCCATCAGTTTTTTCTGTTCGAGTTTCTTCTGGTCAGAGGGGGAAATCGCCTCCATTGCCGGATTCCACATGGTTCGTTCCATTGCTCCTCCAAATTACAACCATAGATGTTAGAAGCGATCTCAAAAAAGTTTTTTGGCCCAATTTCTGTGTTGGTTCTTTGCTTCAACTCCTCGGAATATTGCAGTATGCCTGCGGGTTGAAGTTTGGGCCCGCCTTAAACTTGAACCAAAACCCATTTTTTGAGATGGCTTCTACTTAAAGTTTACTGCTCAAATAGAACACGACCGGAATCGTGAAAATACTCAATAGTGTGGACAATAGGACCATGGCGCCGGCAAAACGGGTATCCACCCCATAGCGAAGTGGCAGGATAACCGAAAAAACCGCCGACGGCAGAGCGGATGCAGAAACGACAACGATTCTGGCCGAACCGGTAATGCCGAATATGTTCACCGCTAATACACCGGCGATAAATCCAAAAACAAATCGCATCAATAATCCCGATATCAAGTGGGGATCCGCACGCAGACGGCGTTTTCTCAATGAACACCCGAGGGCAAAAATCGCCAAAGCCGGAGCTCCGGCACCACTGTACTTACATGCATCCAGCAGCGGTTGTGATATTTCAATATCTGCATAGCGACACCAGAAACCCAAAATGATGGACCACAGCAGCGGTGTTTTAAAAACCTCCACCAGGCCTGAAAATGCGAATCCGCCTGCCACAAGAAAGATGCCGAGGGTAAAAATAAAAAATGTCTGGATCTGATCATAAATAACGATCTGGCTCACTGCCCCGGCACCTCCCCACAACTCCATCAGAGGAATTCCAAGAAAGCCGGAGTTCATAAAAATAATCGGCGGCAGAACAGCGCGTTTATCGAGGTTGAAAACACGGCAGTAAACCAGTGACGCGATCAACAAAAACAAGAGTACAAAACCTACCGCCCCCCCTAGTTTTATCGTATCATCGAGTTTTATTGTGGATGTGTAAAGTGAGTAGAAGACAAGCATGGGCATAAAAAAATCGGTAACAACCCTTACGAGGGTATCTTCCGACAGGGTGAACAACCACGAGCAGATATAGCCACCCAGAGCGAGTACGATCAATGGAAGCAGGATTAGATAAGGATCTGCGATCATCGTAAGCCTTTCTATTGAGAATTACTACAAAATTGAATTGGCTACCCCTAACACACGTTGAATCAGGATGCAAATATTGTGGCTTCTTATTGTATTGTTCAGCATTGTGGGGTTTGCCTCATGTGCCATTGTTATTGGTATGGCTTTTGTAAAGGAATCCGTACCGTTGGCTTTGGCAGGAACCGTTTCAGGAATCAGCAATATGGGCATGGAAATGGGGTCGATGATTTTACAACCCGCAATAGGCTTGGTCCTTGATCTTAAATGGGATGGATTATTAGAAAATGGAACCCGGGTATATGACCTCAACGCATTTCATATGGCCTTTGGTGCAATAATTGGCTTATCCATTCTCGGAACGATTCTTATTACCTTTGCCAAGGAGACCTTCTGCCAGCAATTGCATGAATGAAACACTTGATTAAAACGGTCCGATCCCTGAAACAATCTACGCTTCTCCAAATCTTACCCCTTCCAAGCATGAAATTATAATCTCTAAATTCTGGTCAACAGGCTAAAGGTTAAACCCCTCAACGCAACACATTGATGGGTATTGAAGGTAGGTTTGATTTCATTTCTAACAACCCGTTTGTCTTTAGTAAACATAATTCTATTGCACGTCGTTTTCCCGAAACCGACAGATTCAATTGCTACGGGATGGTTTTTTTATAATCGTCTATACGCAAATTAATACCGCAATAAATGAGTAATTGAGCAGGATTGATTTTAAATGACGCCTTGACATCATAGACCCAATAAAATCGTGAAATAAGCGCATGAAAAATGAGGAGGGCTGTCATGATAAAAAAATCTATTTTCTTTTCTTTGGTATTCTTTCTGCTTTTAACCATCATTACTCCGATAACACATACAGCTGAACAAACCGTTTTTGGACCCCAGAACTTTGAAATTGGTCGTTGGCATTTACATCTCTCTCGGCATTCGTTTTCAGTATCCACTCCAGGTGAAGGCAATATAACCATTACAAAAAATACGCCTGAAATGACGATCACTGCTGGATTTCTCTTTTTAAATCGCAAATTGATTCCATTAACTCAGTTTTTAACCGGCGATGACAGTGTTTTATATAAAGATGTTACTTTGAAATCTTCAAACGATATAACCGTTTTTCTTGGAGGTTCTCCCGGGGCCTCAATCAATATTGAGATTAAAAATGTCGACAGTTCGACACCACCGCCCACAGTTTCATTTTCAGTTGATCCGGATTCAATTCTTCAGGGTGAATCCTCCCTACTCTCATGGGCAACATCACTTGCGGATACAGTAACAATTGACCCGGGTATTGGAATGGTGACCGATAATGGATCGATAACTGTTTCACCCACCGAAACGACCACCTATGCGCTTACCGCCACAGGTCCCGGCGGGAGCATCTCTGAACAGGCGACAGTGGAAGTGGTTACAATACCTCAGATAGGCCTGGTAGTCTCCGATACTGAAATAGATTATGGTGAGTCTTTAATTCTGAGCTGGTCTGCGGATGGATATGACACTGTATTCATTAAAGACGGCCCTGTTGTTAGTGAAGAATTACCTAACGGAAACCGGGTTGTCACACCGGATTATACGACCACTTATTCTTTGTCGGCAACAAATGCGGATGGACCGATCTTTCTTAGGGCAGCCGTCAAGGTGATTGGACACCCCCCCGAGCCCCAACCCGAGGGATCGTTCGGAACACAGTATGAGGATCTTATCCCGGAAGATGCCAGCCTGGCGTCCTATAGTAGCGATAGGTTTATTGTTGTAACCGGGCTTGTCACCGATATTGCCGGCACGCCCTTAGAAGGTGTAAAAACGGAGATTCTCAATCATCCAGAGTATGGTACAGCCGCAACAGATGAAACCGGACGATTTTCCATTCCTGCCGAAGGTGGTAATGTACTGACGATTGTCTATCAAAAAGAGAATTATCTTTCGAGTCAAAGGAAGGTGAATACGGGTCATAACGACATTGTCGTTACTGAAACCATTGCCCTGATTGAACCTGATCCGGCGGCTACGACTTTTACGTTTGATAATAACCCATCAACGGTTATTACCCATAAAGGCACCCGGGTGACCGATGCTTTTGGAGGCAGGTCCTGTTCCACAGTCTTCAAAGGCGACAACAAAGCCTATGAAGTAGATACAAACGGAAATGTTTTAAGAGAGCTTACCACCATTACCACGCGCTCCACCGAGTATACCACACCTGAATCAATGCCTGCAAAACTACCTCCTACGTCAGCTTATACATATTGTGTAGAGCTTTCTGTAGATGGTGCAAAAAATGTGCGCTTTTCAAATCCCATTGCGATTTGGGTGGATAACTTCTTAGGGTTTGATGTCGGTGTGGTTATTCCGGCTGGGTTTTATAACCGGGATCGAGCATTATGGGAACCATCCGATAATGGCGTTGTGGTCAAACTCCTGGATACCAATACAGATACGATTGTAGATGCTTTGGATGCGGATGGTGACGATCAGCCGGATGACCTTAATAACAATGGGTCATTCTCAGATGAGGTCCTGGGGCTTGAAGATTCGCAGCAATATATACCGGAAACAACGTATTGGCGTATAGAAACAACACATTTTACACCTGGCGACTGGAATCTTCCATCCGGAACCCCCCAAGCGGCAACACGGCCAAATTCAATTTTTGGACCGGAATCAGATCAGAGTCCGGCCGGTAATGAAGGTTGCTATGGCAACTACACGGCTTCCTTCGTAGAAGAGCGCGGACGTATTGTTCACGAGGACATGCCCATCCCTGGAACGGATATAACCCTGCATTATGCCAGCAGCCGGGCTGAAGGCTATAACACCGTGATAACGGTTCCTGCAAGCGGTGAAACGGTTCCGGACGTCCTTAAAAAAATTGAAGTTACTGTCACGATTGCCGGTACAATTCAAAAACAGGAACTGTCGCCGGATCCTGATCAGGTGGCGGAGTTCTTTTGGGATGGCTTGGACTATCTGGGCAGACCCCTTCAAACGCCGATTCCAGCTCATGTGAATATAGGATTTGTTTATGATTTAATATACTATACGCCAGGTGATTTTGACCAGGCATTCGCGCAGCCAGGGGTCGAAACTACAGAAATCCCTGCCCGTCAGGAAATTATATTAACCAAAAGTAATGACCTCATGATTCACCCGTCCCGAAGTAAAGGCACAAAAAATTTTGCCAAAGGATGGACTATCTCGAATCACCATCATATGAATCTGCAGGATGTCTCCGTTTTACACAGAGGAGATGGCACGGCAGCGTTCAACAATGTTCGTACGATTGAAAGATTTGCCGGCAGTGGTAGTCTTTCTCCATTAGGTTTTCCAAATAAAGTGGCGGTCGACACCGAGGGGAATGTTTATGTCGCACTAGATTTCTACGGCGTGATTTATAAAATAGATCCAAACGGCATCATGAATAGCCTTACCGGTTTCTACCAGGGATGGGGTTTTAGTGGTGATGGCGGGCCGGCAGTCGAAGCACGAATTGAAGGCTGTGGCGGAATTGCGGTCGATAGTAACGGGAATATTTATTTTTCAGATTATGGCAATTCCTGTATTCGAAAAATCGATGCCAATGGCATCATCAATACAATCGCAGGCATACCCGGATCATCCGGCTACAGTGGTGATAACGGACCGGCAGACCAGGCACAATTTTATGGCCCCAAAGGTGTTGCCGTTGATGATATCGGAAACCTGTACATTGCAGATAGCTACAATAACTGTATCCGAAAGATTGATGCCAACGGTATTATTACAACGATTGCCGGCGGTAATGGAGCAGGTTATAGCGGCGACGGTGGATTGGCCATTTACGCACAGATTTACCAGCCGGAAGGTGTCGCTGTTGATCAAGCCGGCAATATCTATACTACCGACGCCACTGCATATGGCCCCCATGTCATCAGGCAAGTTGACACAAGCGGCATTATCACCACCTTTGCCGGGACAAGCAGTCGAGGATTCAGCGGTGATGGCGGTATCGCTACCGAAGCTCAGCTTTTTTATCCCCGGGACGTAGCTGTAGACAATGTCGGGAATGTATACATTGCAGATGATAGCAATTCTAGAATCAGAATGGTGAATACCAGCGGAATCATCACAACTGTCGCCGGATCAGGGACATATGCCTGGGATGGAAACACAGGTCCCGCCACCTTAGCCAAGTTTAAACACCCGCTGGGTATTGCAGTCGATGATGACGGAAATATTTTCATTGCCGACAATACCAATCATCTGGTCAAAAAAGTCTCTTTTCCCTCTTCATTCACCGATACAATTATGGCCGGTGGAAATATTTTTTCTGAAGAAAACCTTCAAGGCCATGCCATTTCCATAACAGGTTTTCATACAAAAACCGTTGATTTACACACAGGCATTACTCTCCGTTCCTTTGAATATGATGATAACAGGCGTCTAATTTCAATCGTTGACCGGTTTGACAATGAAACAGATATTTCAAGAGACGAGAATGGTATCCCCACATCCATTACGTCTCCTGATGGAATTACAACAACTTTGAGCATCGACGAAGACAATCACCTGAATCGAATTACCTATGCGGATGGAACTTATTTTGATTTCGAGTATGACCCGGAAGGATTGATGACGAACAAAATCGAGCCGGAGGGGAACTGGTTTGAGCATCAGTTCGACGCCAACGGAAGGCTTGTCCTTGTAACCGACGAAGAAGGGGGCAATTGGCGTTACAGCAAGGATAGATATGCCAACGGCGATAGTCTTATCCAGGTCATCACAGCTGAAGGAAATAGCACATCGTATCAAGATACTACAGACTCAACCGGTGCCTATGCGTCCACCATTACAGGGCCTGCCGGCGCTGAAACCTTGTACAACCGCTCGGACGACGGCCTGCATGTAACCAAATCTTTGTCATGTGGTATGGCGCTTTCTTTCCAAAATAATATCGATCCCGAGTACAGGTATGCGTTCGTCCGGGAAATGATAGAAGCAACACCATCAGGCCTGGAAAAAACCACAGTCAGAGATAAGATGTATGCTCCGGATTATAGTACCGGTGGTATTGGTTCAATTACAGAAACGATCGCTGTGAACGGTAAAACAACGACCATCGAAGATGATTTGGAGTCTCAAAAAACCGTTACTTCCTCAGAGGGAAGGACCACGGCACTAGGTTATTACCCTGACACGTTACTAACCAGCAGCATCTCTATTCCAGGTCTCTATGATACGACCTACGATTATGATGACAGGGGCAGACCGATTTCAAGCATTACAGGAATTAGGGAAACCGCTTATGTTTATAATACCCAAGGCTTCCTTGAATCCATTACCGATGCAGAAAATCATACCACAAGCTATACGTACGATGAAGTCGGACGTGTCACGCGTATTGACAGGCCGGACAGTTCATCGGTCTGGTTTTCATACGACGGCAACGGCAATATGACGGTACTTACCAATCCAAACACCGTAGAGCATGGATTTGGATACAACAAAGTCAATCTGAATGATTTCTACCAGACACCCATAAGCGGCAGCTACAGTTTTGATTATGACGGAGACAGGCAGTTGACCCAAATCAACTTTCCTTCAGGAGACCAGATCACCAATATCTATGACACCACAAGGCTCATGCAGGTTCTAACCCCTGAAGGTAATATCGATTACACCTATATTTGCGGCGACAAGGTGGAATCGATGGCCAACGGGACAGACAGCATCACCTATGGTTACGATGGAAAGCTATTAACCGCCGAAATTTTGAACGGCACGTTGTATCAATCACTTTTTTACGAGTATAATGATGATTTCAATGTAACAGCCTTTACATATGCAGGAGAGACAACCGGTTATGCATATGACGATGACGAGCTTTTGACAGGCGCAGGAATATTCATCATCACCCGGAATGTGGACAATGGCCTGCCTGAAACAGTGAGCAGTTCCTCCCTGAATCTTGATCGCGCCTTCAATGGATATGCTGAAGTAGAGGCAGAGAACTCGACAGTAAGTGGTATAGCTGTCAATTCATGGAACCTCACCAGGGATAACAATGGTAGAATCATCCAGAAAACGGAAATAGTTGCCGGTGTTACATCTAATTATATTTACACATATGACACTCTGGGAAGACTCCTGACGGTAACCAAAGACAACTCGCTGGTGGAAGCCTATCAGTACAATGCGAATGGCACCCGCATCTATGAGATGAACACCCTGAAAGGTATCTCCGGCAGAAACTTATCATATTCAGATGAAGACCACCTCCTGACCGCCGGTAATGTTTCCTATCAATACGACTTGGATGGATTTCTCATCAATAAAACCGATGGCACAGATGTAACGCAATATGACTATTCCTCCCGTGGTGAGCTGTTGAATGTGATCCTGCCTGACAGCACACTTATTGAATATATCCATGACCCCTCCGGAAGGAGAATCGCCAAAAAGATAAATGGTGCCATCACCGAGAAATACCTGTGGCAAGGACTGACCAGGCTTCTGGCAGTATATGACAGTGGAGATAACCTTCTTATGAGATTTGAATATGCAGACGGAAGAATGCCTGCTGCCATGACCAAAACCGGTGTCAGATATTATCTTGTATATGATCAGGTCGGTTCATTAAGGATGGTTGTAGATGGTTCCGGAAATGTGGTAAAAGTGATTGACTACGATTCCTTTGGAAACATCATAAGTGATTCAGATCCAGCATTTGAAGTTCCCTTCGGATTTGCAGGTGGGCTGCATGACAGAGATACAAACCTCGTGAGATTCGGCTATCGGGATTATGACCCGGACATAGGCAGATGGACTGCCAAGGATCCCATATTTTTTGCAGGTGGTGATACTGATCTTTATGGATAT
>Ga0164315_10003216_pt1 | contig 12640 bp, 11 predicted proteins | sample GuaBasSedimGuay6_FD_113737 | JGI IMG/M metagenome (GOLD analysis project Ga0164315, IMG submission 113737) | Subseafloor sediment microbial communities from Guaymas Basin, Gulf of California, Mexico - Guay6, Core 4569-2, 0-3 cm | ecosystem: Environmental > Aquatic > Marine > Hydrothermal vents... | reverse complement strand
TGCAAACGCTGATAGAATGTATATCATCATTACTGATAATGCTATTGTTGTAGGAACTACTCCTGTTGAGTTTGGTATTATGCCATTTAACACTTTTAGTGCTGGTGACGGTATCTTGATTGATGGATCTAATGTTATTTCTGTTGATCTTTTAGATGCTGGTTCAGGACTTGAATTTGCTGGTGGTGGTACTGATGAGTTAGCAATTGATTTTGCTTCTGATTTTACAATCGATGCTGCTGACGCTCTAGCTCCAAAAGCTAGTGACTACGCTTCAACTACTATTACAGAAGGTGCTTCAAGAATCGGAATTAACGATGCTTCAGCATATTACGCAGGTAACGAAGTAGAAGCTGCTTTAGACGAATTAGAAGCTCAACTTGGTGGAGACACTTCAAGTACTTTTAACTTTACTGAAGCTAATGTACTTGCTGACGATGATAGTGTATATCCTGCTCTTGAGAAATTAGATCTTAAATTTGGAGATTTAGCTTCTCAATCAAACGGAGAAGGTGCTTCTTTAGTTGGAATCGAAGATTCTGCAGGTAACTTTACAGCAACCGATGTTGAAGGCGCTCTAAGTGAGCTTTATACTTTAGCTGAAGTTTCTACAGGCGAAACTTACACAGTAGATGGAGTTGGGGTTACTAAGGGTGACGTTGTTTACTTTAGTGCTGCAGACACCGTTTCAGTAATGCCTATCAATGCTAATAATAGAGCAATTGGTGTAGCTTTAAGTACTGAAGCAGCTGCGGGTCAAGTTAAAATTGCAAAAGTTGATGAGCAATTGGATGGAGTTCTTAGTGGAGCATCATTTAATACCAGGTATTATTGGGATGGAAGTGCATTAACTTCTACAATACCATCTGGATCTGGACAGTATGTTCATGCCGTCGGAGTAGCTATTAACGCAACAGATATAATTTTAGATCTTTCTTTTATCAAAAAGAATATTTAATCGTTGTGAGGGTCGACTTTGTCGGCTCTCTTTTTAGGAATAAAATGGTAGATGATGTAAAAGTAATTATTGTAGAAAAGAATGGAATCGAATTAGAATTCCAGGAAGAGCTTGAATTAAAAGCCGCCAATATTACATATGATAATACCACCTCAGGCCTAGTTGCTACCGATGTAAAAGCCGGTATAGATGAGATATCAACTACAGTAGCGACATCAGCATCGCCTGGTTACTCTTTTGGAAAGGCTTCTAATGTAAATTCTGGGACTTATTTAAATGTAGAAGGAGTTCCTTCTAATAAGGCGGGTAGATGGGTTTATATAACAAACGCAGTTGTTGTTGAAGTTTTTGTTAGTAATGAAAAAGATACAACATTTACATTAGAGATATTACATCATTCAGGAAATGGAACCTCCTTAACGTCATTAGGATTTGTTACAGTAGTTTCTGAGTATGGAGCATCTTTTAGTGTAAACTTTCCTGTACCAACAGATACTCAATTATGCATGAGAGTTACAAGCGGTAGTCCTAGGAATGTAGTTGCTGGATTATCTCTACAGGGGACCAATTAAATGGCTAAAATACTTAAAAATACAACTAATAGCGATATATTCGTATCGGACACAGGCATATTAATAGCAGCTAATTCATCATATGATACTCAACCAACCGACGCATTACTATGGGCAGCATCTGACGAACTTATAATTCACTTAGGATCTGGAGATTTATTAGGAAACGACGGAACCAAAGATCTAACCCCGGCCGAAGCAACTAAGATATTTCAAGGATTATATCCAAGTTCTGTTGGAATTGACGGAGTTACTACAACTAATGGTGGCTTAGATGTAAATGCAACAGTAACTATAGAGCCGTTTAAAGTTAATAATACTTTTAGAGTAGATTGGTCTAAAACTAAAGTTGATCTTAAGAAACAATCATTAGGATATACATCTATATATACATACTCAGGTACAGGAAATCTATACTCATTTAAAATTCAATTTAATTCAAAAGATGTAGAAATTAAGCTATCAATAGATGGTATTACAATATTTGAAGTCCCTTGTGACCTGTTAGAGGATTTATTTCACAACGAAGACTCTATGGTAAGTTTATTCTTTTTAAAGTGGGATAAATCTAAAGATATATTAACATTTGAACCAAAAGATCCTATGAGTTTTGGGACAAGTGTAGTTATAGAAGCGCAAGCAGATTCGGAATCAAATAGTAAAGACATGAAACGTTATATGATCAACATAGATAAGGTAAGTTAGATGAAAAGTATAAGCCTAAACTGGACAGATTTCAAAACCAATCTAATTAATAGAAAGGGATCAATTCAATTTTATACGGAAGATAACCACTATCGTATATTCTTTTTAGATGGACAAATAGAGTTTACAACCTCAATAGAAAACGAAGATCCTAAATCATCACATCAGATAGATTTTGAAGATAACTATCTATCAGTGGCTAATTCTAAATTGAGTGATTCTGATAATGATGCAAGATCTATTATAAGAGTTGCTGCCGCAGACAAAGGCGCTGCATATAAGGCACATTTCTTTGAATTTGAAACATGCCTATTAGATTCGGTCCATTGTGAAAGTTGGCTTGGAATGTCAGATATGGACTTTTCTATTAAATTCTTTAAAATGGATGGAACCGAACTTTTGACTCAAAATGATATAGATACTATGTGTACCAAGACAGTAGTAACGTTTAAGCCTATGTACGACTATGAATTAGTATCAGGAAATGTACATATGATATCTAGACCGACAGAAGACCTAAGATTATGGGTGGTCGGAGGCGCGCCGGAACTTGGAGATATGGGTGCTAAGGAATTTATAAGAAATTTGAATTTACAATATATAGGTGCGGATGAGGGACTTCATACTGATGGCAGAGCCTCTAAATTCATGGCAGCCTCTACTATGGGAGTTCCATATAATACAAATCAATTACAGATAGTCATTAAAAGTTCTTCTGTTGGTTATAAACATAAAATTTTAATGGCATTTGAGTACTTTAGGAAATAATGAAGATAACAATAGGATTTTCACAACCAAAGAATAAGTTTTTCCCAATATTTAGTTGGGTAATTAGGCTGATAGAGTGTACTAAGTATTCACATGTTTATTTACAGTGGAAATCTGAATTTGCAGACTCTACTTTAACTTATCACGCAGCCGGAAACTCAGTACATTTCTTAGGATTTGATAAGTTCAATAAGACAGTACAACCTATACATACATTCGAACTTGATATAACCAGAGAGCAATATAGGGAACTACTTCACTATTGTTTTGAACACGCAGGTACAGATTACGGTATAAAGCAGATATTCGGAATAGCCTATGTTAAATTTATGGGATGTATAGGTAAAAAAGTAAATAATCCATTTAGTGATGGTGAAAAATCACAAGTTTGCTCAGAGTTAGTTGGTAATGTACTATCTGATATATTGGATAATGACCTAAAATTAGACCTAGATATTGCCGGACCTAGAGATATCTATGAATATTTAAATAATATCAAATAGTTATAATATATGTCGCAGTTAAAATAACAAGTTATATTATACAGGAGTTATAATGGCATCAAAAGATTATTTTGCAGCAAGAGACGGAAAGGAATGTGTCTCAGCTTTAAGAGCTAAAGTAGACCTATGGGAAGATACCCTAGAAGCTACAGGTTATTTTAATAAACTAAGAGATATGTATGCAGCATATCACGGAGCTTATTACTCCTCAGTTGGAGATGCTCATCAGATTACTTTCGGCGGCGACGAAGGTGAAATAGTTGAAATAGCTATCAATAATATGCGAAATCTCGCAAAACATATGCACACTATGATGACTTCTTCTAGACCTGCAATGGAAACTAGAGCAGTAAATACAGATTATAAATCCTTAGTTCAAACTCAATTGGCAAATGGTCTATTAGATTATTATATGCGAGAGAAGAAGCTTGAAGAATATTTTAAAGATGCTTGTGAATATGCTATTGTATTAGGATCAGGATCTATTAAACTAGCATGGAACCAGATGCTGGGAGAACTTACTAATAAGGATGAAATCGAAGCCGCTGAGACTCTAGGGACAGAAATCCCTCCTAGGGAGTATGAGGGCGATCTTGAAATAGACGTAATGAGTCCTTTAGATGTCATCAAAGATTTAACTAAAGAAGGCAGGGAGCATGATTGGATAATCTGTAGAACATTTAAAAACAGATATGATCTAATTGCAAAATATCCTGATTTAGAAGACGAAATACAAGGTGTAGATTCTAAAGCGTCTCTTGATAGGATTAGATTTAGCGCAGCAATTGACGATGAAACGGATGATATACCTGTATTTGAGTTTTACCATAGAAGATCAGAATCCCTTCCTAACGGTAGGTATATGTTTTATGTAAGTGATGATGCTATATTTTTTGATGGCGATTTACCCTATAAGAAGATACCAGTATATGAAGTATCCCCTTCTAAGATATTAGGAACTCCTTTAGGGTATACAGATTTATTTGATGTACTACCTATCCAAGATGCTTCTAACTCCTTAGTATCGTCTGCGATGTCTAATTTAAATGCATTTGGAACTCAGAATATTTTAAACCCAATCGGATCTAATATAGAAGTAAGTCAGTTAGCTGGCGGACTTAATATAATTGACTATAATCCACAAGCCGGTAAACCCGAAGCTTTAGATCTAGTAAAAATAAGTCCTGAAATATTTAGAATGCTAGACGTATTAAATCAATCAGCTGAAACATTATCTGGTATAAACTCAGTGGTAAGGGGCAATCCTGAAGCTAGTTTAAGATCAGGATCAGCTATTGCAATGATTCAATCAAATGCAATTCAATTTATGAGCGGACTTCAAGCTTCTTATACTTTTTTAATTGAAAATGTAGGACTAGGGGTATTAGAAATACTTCAAGATTTTGCAGACTCTCCAAGAATAGCTAATATCGTAGGTGAAAGTGGTAAAAGTTATATAAAAGAATTTCAAGGAGATGATATTGAATCTATCAATCGAGTAATTGTAGACTCTGCTTCGGCACTTACTAAGACAATTTCTGGCAGAGTCCAAATGGCCGACAACCTTTTACAATATCAATTATTGAAAAATCCTGAACAATATGTCAATATCATCAATACCGGTAAATTAGAAGTTGGAACTGAAGAAGTTCAAAAGAAATTCAATCTAATTAAAGGCGAAAATGAAGGAATGTTAAATGGAGAGGAGCAGAGGGTAATTCTGACTGATAATCACATGGAACATATTCAATCCCATAAATCAGTACTGGACGATCCTGTAATGAGACAAGATGAAGCTCTAGCTTCTGTAGTGCTAGGACATATCCAAGAACATATAGCAATGCTTCAAAACGGAGATCCTAATACTTTAATGGCATTAGGACAACAACCAATACCTCCTAGTCAGCCGCCAATACCTCCTAGTCAGCCGCCAATGCCGCCGGGAGCAGAAGCTCCGTCTCCACAGGGACAGCCGGCACCTGCCGAGGAAATGCAAAATCCTGCAGCATTATCTCCCGAAGATCAGGCAGTAGAGCAAGTAGGTGCTCAACCTCAAAATATCAGATTGCCAGAAGGCTTTGAAGATGCACCGTTAACAATGGCAGACAATGCCGAACAAAATGGATTATAGAATGGGAAAAAGAAAGAAAGGATTGAAAAATTTAGGAAAAAATATTAACACTATGTCCGATTCAGATAATCCTACATTTGATAGAGAAAGTGGAGAAGGATCTAATGAATTTCCTGCCATGTACAAAGCTATTGAAGAGCATAATAAAAGAGTTCGAGATAAGAAAAAGAAAAAAGAAGATAAAAAATCTAGCTGGTTTAGTAAAATAAAATCTAAAGTAGGACTTGATAGTGAAGGATAATTCTGAAGAAAAAGAAGAAAAATTAACAGTAGAGGAACTCCTTAAGAAGAAAATGAAGAAGAGGACCAAGGTTATGGACTTTTCTAAAATAATGGAGAAGATAAAAGAACAGGACAAGAAATCTAAAAAATAAACATATATAACTTAATTTTATAATCTCTACCCATATTGGATGAGATAAACTCTGACCTACCTAATCGGCGGTCAAATGGAGAATATCATGAGTGAAGGAACTGAGGCAGCAATTGCCTCTGATGTAGTAGAAACCGGACTAGAAGCAGCCGTAGAAAGTACAGAAAGTCTCGAAAACGGCGCAGACAGCATTGAAATCCCAGAATCCCTAGACAACATAGAAGATGCCGCTATCAACGCTGAGGGAGCCGCTGAGGATCTTAAAGCTGAATTAATCAGAACCCTTAGTCTTAAAGTAGATGGAGAAGAGATTACAGAGGAACTGCCCTTCGACGTAACCCCAGAACAGGCCGAATATCTAACAAAACAATTACAATTAGCTAAAATGTCTAATAAACGTGCCCAAGAGGCTGCAGACCTTAGAAAGACTGATATTCAACGTAATCAGGATATTCAAGATTTCATGGAATATATCAAGACAAATCCTAGCGAAGCTCTCAGTAAGCTTGGAATTGACGTAAAAGATTTTTCTGAAAAAGAACTTGAAAAAGAAGTTGAAAAGATGCAAATGACTGACGAAGAGCGTGAAATTGCTGAATTAAGGTCAGAATTAGAATCTAGAAAAAGAGCAGAAGATGAAGCTAAATCCACAGCTGAAGAGAGAGAGCAAGAAGTTTTAAGAGACAAATATGCCGCGGAATTTGAGAAAGACCTTTTAGGGGCTTTAGATTCTAGTCAAATGCCTAATAACCCAGAAATAGTACAGAGGATGAATCAATATATGAGAGTTGCTCTTCAAAATGGAATTGACTTGAGTTTTCAGGATATTATCCCACTAGTATCAGAGTCAATTAATACGGAATTAGAAAGATTAGTATCTTCTACACCTACTGATAAGTTGATTAAGATGCTAGGCGAAGAGAATGTTAAAAAGATAGCAGGATCTAGAAGAAAAAAAGTAGCCCCGCCTACAGCAAATTCTGTATCAGATACAGCAGCTGGTAAATCTTCAGAAAAGAAAGATAAAAAGAAAGTAAGAATGGATGATTTTTTCAGAAATTTATAGAATTTAGAAGGGTTACAAGGATGTAACATTTTAATTTTACACAAACGTAAACATTTAAGTTAATGGAATAACAAGTACTAGTATAAATACTTAATCACAAAGTAAATTATTAAGATCTTATGATACCCGAAAGGATTCACTAGTACCAAGATAAAGGAAAGTTGACAGTAAGTATAATTACTTTAACATATTACAAGCAATAATGCAAGTAATACTTTATTTATCTTAGGAGATAATAATGGCAGAATTTAATAGTGTCGATACTCTAAGTGGCTTTTTTAAAGTTGTTTATAGTTCTGACCTCGAAAACTTAATCCCAGAAGGTGTAAAACTTTCTAAAATGATCCCTTTTGTTAAACCAAATCAAAGACTTGGTGCTGAATATAGACAACCTGTAACATTACAACTTGAACACGGTGTAAGTTATGGTGGTTCTGCAGGTCTTGCTTTTACACTTAACAGTGCAATTGCCGGAACAACTCAAGAAGCTTCTGTAAAATCATGTGAAATGGTTCTTAGAGGACGTGTTGCTATTAGTGCAATTTCTCGTTCAATTAATGATGCTGCTTCTTTTGGTAGAGCAACTAAACATGTAATTAAAAACTTAATGGTTTCTTCTTATAAGAAACAAGAACAGATGATGTTCTACGGTCAAAAAGGTCTTGCAATCGTTGACGGAGTTGTTTCTGCTTCAACTACAGTTCCTTTAAGAGTAGAGTCTTTTGCTCCAGGTATTTTTGCTGGTGCCGAAGGTATGAGAATTAACATTAAAACAGGTACTTCTGCTTCTGATGCAGCTGCTGACGTTTCTATTGTTAAAGTTGATATCAAGAATAAAAGTCTTGAATTATCAGCTGCTGTTACTCTTGCTGACGGAGATACTATCTATGAATTTGGTGCTTACGGAAATGAGTGTTTAGGACTTGAAGCTATGCTTGACGGTTCTGTTGCAGCTCCTTTTGGAATCACTTCAGCTAGTTACTCTCTTTGGGAAGGTAATACTTACAGTGCCGGTTCTGCTGCTCTTTCTCTTAAAAAGATTGGAATTGCTGTAGCTGACGCTATCGGTAAAGGTCTTGACGGAAAATTAGATGCTTTCGTTAATCCTTCAACTTGGGCTGATTTAATTGATGAGCAAAACTCAACTCTTAGGCAAGTAGATTCTTCTTTTGACGTTAAAAAGTTTGAAAATGGTTCTGAAAGTATCGTTCTTCATAGTCAAAATGGTATCATCGAAGTTCATTCTTCAACTTATGTTAAAGAAGGAATCGCATTCCTTTTAGAACTTAAGTCATTCGAAAGAGTTGGATCTTCTGAATTAACATTCAAACTTCCAGGAACTAACGAAGATTATATGATTAAACTTCAAGATGCTCATGGTATCGAATTCAGAACTTACTGTGATACAGCATTATTTTGTAATGCCCTTGGACATAACATCATAATCCAAGATATCGTAAACAGCTAATCCTGAATAATTAAAAAATCTAAAAGATCTATTCAGATCACAAGAGGGAGAGCATCAGCTCTCCCTTTTTATTTTAAGTACTTATACTATAATTATGTATATTCAGTAATTTACAAGTTAATTCAATCTGAAATAACAAGTACTAGTATATAAGAATATTCTAAATGAGGTATAAATGTCTAAAAAAGTAACCATAGGCACATCAATATATACACTGGCAACCCAGGGCACAGGAAAAGGATGGGGAGAAACTGAGAGTGATTTAATAGAAGCTCTCGTAGACTCTGTAAATGCATTCAACGGACCTGGGGACATTCTACCAACATCTACTGGAATATCCAACGCTACAGGCATGTTAGGAGCCGTAGACGCTTCTACAGGTATCCCCACTCCAAACGGCGGATCTGCAGGATCTGTATTGATAGATGGAACTGGCACAACTGGAGATTCCTATAAAATATCAGTAGCTGGATCTTATGATTACGGATCTGGGCTAATCACCTTTCAAATAGGACAATATATCGTCTATAGTGGGACAGTCTGGGAAAAGAAAGATCAACCTGCTACCCTAAACTTTGAAGCAGTTCCATTTTTTCAATTCGATGGAAATGTAGTTAGCTTTTTCGAAGCCGATTATACTGTAAATCGAGTAACAGATTTAGAAACTACATTCGAAGCAGGTAAAATATTCGGAACTAATAACCCTAATGACACGTGGTCGATTACAATCCAAAAACAAGGCGACTTAGAGGCTGGAGTTTTCTTCGAAATAAATGCAAGTGGTCAAGTAATATATGCTTCCGATTATATGTCAGGAGTTTACAATAGTTCAGAATCTAAGATATCATTTAAAGTTAAGTCAATCGTCAAATAGGATAAAAGATGTTAAAATTAGTTAAATTTTTACTAGGAATCATAATAAAGCCTACGACTACAGACTCTGCTGGAGATTCTAACAAAGCCAAAGAAGGGGCTTTATGGGTATCAGATACTGCAGGAGAGAATAGATTTAAAACATATCTAAACTCCTCAGATCACGAAATTACAACAAATGATCAAACTCAAGTATTTTTAAATAAGAAATTTGGAGATTCTACAGAATTCCAAAATACAGACAACATAGTAACAGATGACTATGATACCGGAAGTTTAATAGTAAAAGGCGGAGTGTCAATATCTAAAGATGTTCAAATTCTCGGAGAGCTGCACGCCAATGGGCTAGTATTAGACACAAAAGATCCCAACATCACATTAAATAAAGGCGGAGCTGCTGTAGATGACGACACAGCCGGTATAACAATAGATCTATCTACTACAGATGCAGAAATCATATACGACTCCTCACTTTCTTCTAAATTTAAAGTAGGATTAAATGGAGACTTAAAAGAAGTAACAACAGTTTCTGATTCCCAGGATCTTTCTAATAAAACCATGCTAGACGAGCTTACGTTTACTGAGATAGCAAGCCCTTCAAATCCTGTAGCAACTGAACATAAACTATACCCTAAATCTGATGGTAAGTTTTATACGTTAAATTCTATTGGAGATGAAGTTCCTTTGGGATCTGGCGGCATAACGAAAGTATCATTGTATGATTCAGTATCAACAGCTTTACCTACAGGACTGTCAGTCATAGTAGATGGAGTAACTGCAGTAGATGGGGATCAAGTTCTTTTCTCAAATCTATTAGTAGATAGTGATAGAATATATGAATTAAGTGGTGTTGGGGTAGCCTTAGTATGGACTGCCAAAGCTAATTTTGCTAATGGGGTAGATCCTATAAATGGAGATATGGTAATAGTCCAACAAGGTACAGCATTTTCTCAGCAAGTAGGTATATTTGACGGAACAGATTGGAGTTACAACGAAAATGTAAGATATTTCAATGGAACTGATTATTATGAAGTTTCAAGTTTAAATGCTTCAACAATATCTAACAATACAACTGGAAATATATTCTCCGTGGCTTATGCTGGAAGTGAGAATATGGTAATAGACTATTCTATAACAAGAGGATCATCTTCGGAAACTGGTCAGCTTTACCTCACAACTGACGGTACAGACGTTTCTCTAGCACAGACCGTTGCTAATATAGGAGCTTCTGGAGTTGAGCTTAGCGGGCTTATAAACGGCTCTGATGTAGAGTTAAATTACATCTCAGATAATTCAGTAGATGGCACTATAAAGTATATTATAAAAAGATGGTCCAACGGATCTGGAGGTCCAGCTGGAGTTCCTAGTTATAGTGGAGCTGGTGGAAGTTCTACACCAGCAGCAGGAGTCATCCAGGATATTCAAATTCATGGGTCCGATGGAAACTTAGGAGCAGATGCAGACTTTAAAGTTGACTCAACTGAAGGTCAATTAAATCTGGCAGGATTGAAGATACAGAAACTAAGCAGTGATATCACTGTTAACGATAACCAAGCGGCGTTTACTCCTCTATTTAGTTACCCATTATCTGAGAAGTTTACAATAGTAGAATATTCAATAGAGCGTGGAACGAATGTTAGAGTCGGTAGATTAATGATTCCATCTAATGGAGTGTTAATCAATCATTCGGATGATTTTTCAGAAACCGCAACTACAGGAGTTTCTTTAACGGTAGCAGTTAACGGAGCTAATATAGAAGTACAATATTTATCAACATCAACAGGTTTATCAGGAACTTTTAAATACTCACTTAGAAAGTGGTAGAAACGTCTTAGGAGGACAATATGTCAGGAACTTTACATTTATCAGGTGCATTACAAGTAGGATCACTTGCTGCCGCACCCTCTAACCCAGAAGTCGGATTTCAATATTACGATTCAGTTCTAGGTAAATATCGTCAATGGGACGGAGCTGCTTGGGTTGAGCCGGCAAATATCGAAGATCTATCTTCTACTTCAAATGGAGAAGGTGCAAGTACGATAGGGATTGAAGATTCTGCAAGTAATTTTACATCAACCGATGTTGAAGGCGTTACCGTAGAATTATACGATCTAACTGATACTGCACAATCTGCAGCGGACTTAGCTAATAGTAATATAAATTCCCACGAAGATGGATCTGCCTCAAAGCATGATGCTTCTGAAATTGACGTAGAAGCTGCTGATGGTAAAAACCATAGTGCCGGTTCTGCTGAAGCTGTAATTGGTGCATTAGATGATGCAATTGGTGCATTAGCTGCTACTCCATCAAATTATACTCCAACTAGTTCTGCAATCGTAGCTGACCATTTAAGTGCCATTGATACTGCACTTTCAAGTGCTGGTGGAACTTCTTTTGATGATGATACTTTTGAAGTTAAAGATAATGTAGATGCTTCTAAGAAGATAACTTTACAAGCCTCGGCAATTACAACTGCAACTACTAGAACAATTACAATGGCCGATGCTGATGTAGATCTAGCTGACATCTCAACTAACGCTTCTAATATCTCAACTAATACTGGAAATATTGGAACAAATACTTCTAATATAGGAACCAATACTACCAATATTGGAACTAACTCTTCGAATATCTCAACTCTTCAAACTTTTGATACAGATTTAGGATCTACTGTTAATGCTAAAGGTGCTTCTAAAGTAGCCATTGAAGATGCTAGTTCTCAGTTTACTTCAACTAATGTAGAAGGCGCTCTAGACGAATCTTTAGATGCCGCTCAGGCAGCTCAAGTTACAGCTGATGCAGCCATTCCATCTTCTCAAAAAGGATCCGCTAACGGAGTAGCAACTCTAGGAGCCGATTCTAAGATACCAAGTGCTCAGTTACCGGCTATAGCCATTACAGATACTTTCGTAGTTGCTTCAGAAGTTGCCATGCTTGCTCTTACAGTTGAAACCGGTGATGTAGCTGTTAGAACTGATGAGAATAAATCCTATATTTTAAAAGGAACAGATGGATCATTACTAGCTGATTGGGAAGAGTTACTAAGCCCTACTGCTCCAATTACAACCGTAAATGGACAAACCGGAGTTGTAGTATTAGACTCTGATGATATCTCTGAAGGATCTTCTAATTTATACTTTACAGATTCTAGGGCAAAATCTGCCGCAGTATCTGATTCAATTACCGATGCCGTAACTGACGTTGCTCCATCTCAAAACGCAGT
>Ga0164315_10003215_pt1 | contig 12647 bp, 6 predicted proteins | sample GuaBasSedimGuay6_FD_113737 | JGI IMG/M metagenome (GOLD analysis project Ga0164315, IMG submission 113737) | Subseafloor sediment microbial communities from Guaymas Basin, Gulf of California, Mexico - Guay6, Core 4569-2, 0-3 cm | ecosystem: Environmental > Aquatic > Marine > Hydrothermal vents >... | reverse complement strand
GAGTTGAACTTTCTTTGGGCATTAGACATGTGCAATCAAGGTGATTAATTAATATATTATTTTTTCATGATGTTTTACTTAAGTATTTAAATGATTAATTTTGAATCAACTAAAAAGAATATTATACAATTTAAATGATTAGAAGTGTTCACTCCTATCGATTTAACCTCTGTGAAACTCTGTGTCTTCTCTGTGAATCTCTGTGTAACAACCACTGCAAAGAAAATACCGGTCTGTCCGCAAAGAATATATTTAAATTTGTATGACAGAAATAATCAAATAATAATTAATCCCAGTCTTAAAATGAATTTTAAAAACCAGTTGTATCTTATAACAATTATTTTGTTGCTTATTATTTCCTGTCAAAAAAAAGAAACATCTATTCAAATAGATAATTTGACATGTGAAAACCGTATTGACCCCTTAGGAATAGACATTTTACAACCAAAACTAAGCTGGAACTTAAAATCACTTCTTAGAAATAAGAACCAATCTGCTTATCAAATATTGGTCTCTGATTCACAAGAGACATTATCAAAAAACCAGGGTAATCTTTGGGATACCCAAAAAGTAAATTCTGATCGATCGATTCAAATACCTTATAAAGGAAAAGAACTCATTAGCGAGAATTTAGTTTACTGGAAGGTGAGAATTTGGGATGAACAAGGGGCGATATCTGACTGGAGTCAGCCGGCACGGTGGGAGATGGGTTTGGTAAATCAAAATGATTGGAAAGGAGAATGGATCAGTGATGGAAAAACAGAACCTCAAAATTTCAAGGAGTTTTATGAAGAAGACCCTTCACCTCTGTTCAGACGGGATTTTAAGGCCTCTAAAAAGATCAAAAAAGCAAGGCTATATATTTCAGGATTGGGGTATTACGAAGCAACACTCAATGGTGTAAAAGTTGGGAATCATGTTTTAGATCCGGGTTGGACAAATTATGACAAGAGAGTGCTTTACGCGACATACGACGTTACAAAAATGATAAATAATGGAGGAAATAGTATTGGGGTTACCATAGGAAATGGTTGGTTCAACCCTTTGCCAATGAAGATGTGGGGAACCTATGATTTAAGGGAATTTTTGACAAATGGCAGACCAAAATTTATAGCCCAACTTAAAATTGAATTTGAGGATGGAACAAAAAAAGCAATCGTATCTAACGATAAATGGAAAACCCACGAAGGTCCCATACTTAGGAATAATATTTTTTTAGGTGAAATTTATGATGCCAGAAAGGAAATTCCCGATTGGGACATCTTTGGTTTTGATGATGATAACTGGAAGAATGCCAAATTAGCGACTGATAAAACCGGGAAACTTCAGGCGCAAAATCAACCTCCAATAAAAATTACCGGAACAATCAATCCTGTAAAATTGACCGAACCAAAACCCAATGTTTTTATTTTTGATATGGGCCAGAATTTTGCAGGCTGGGTAAAATTAAAAGTTCAAGCCCCGGCCGGAACAGAAATAAAACTTCGATATGGTGAACTAGTGCATGAAGATGGAACATTGAATTTTATGACCAGCGTTGCCGGTCAGATAAAGGGTAAGAACAAAAATGGCGAAATGAAAGGAGGACCATATTCACCCGAGATAGCATGGCAGAGTGATACTTATATTACCAGTGGTAAGGGAATAGAATATTATGTGCCAAAATTTACCTTCCATGCGTTTCGATATGTAGAAGTTACCGGTTATCCCGGAAAACCGGAAATGGATACCCTGGAAGGAATGAGACTGAGTAGCGATTTGACCAAAGTAGGTGAATTTGAATGTTCCAACGAATTGTTCAATGATATTCAAAGTATGACAGAATGGACCTTTTTAAGTAATGTTTTTAGTGTTCAGTCAGATTGTCCACATCGTGAGCGTTTCGGTTATGGAGGTGATCTGGCGGTTACAACGGATGCTTTTATATATAATTATGATATGTCGAATTTTTATACCAAAGTTGTTCGTGATTTTCAGGATGCAAGACTCCCGGATGGAAGGCTTACGGATACTGCCCCTTTTGTAGGTATTGATTATTGCGGAATAGGCTGGGCATTTTCACATCCCTTGACCTTATTGGAATTGTATCAGTATTATGGAAATATTTCTTTGATAGAAGAACAATACGATACAGCAAGAAAATGGTTTGAAGGTGTAATTTCTAACAATGATCTTATAATTACTGCCGGACTTAGCGATCACGAAAGTCTGGCAGAAATACCAACCTCAGAAATGGTTACTCCGTTATATTATCAAAGTGCGGTAATCATGTCAGAATTGGCTGAGATCATTAATCGAAAGGAAGATGTTAAAAAATATAAGGATCTGTCAGAAATGATAAAAAAAGCTTATCTGGAAAGATTTCAGGATAAGGGAACCGGGAAATTCGCGCCATATACGCAAGGCAGTCAGTCTTTTGCTTTATATACAGGAATTGCCCCGGAAGAAAATCAACGAGATGCCCTTAATTACCTGGTAAAAAACATTGAAGAAAAAAATAAAGGCCATCTTTCTACCGGAATATTTGGAACGAAATATGCATTGGATGTGCTTTCGGAAAATGGATTTGCCCAAACTGCTGCCAATATGGTAGATAAGAAAACCTTTCCGGGATGGGGGTTTATGTTGGCTAATGGTGCTACTACCTTATGGGAACATTGGGAACATGATAATAGTCTCTATTCTCATAATCATCCCATGTTTGGTTCTGTTAGTGAATGGTTATACAAATGGCTTGCCGGCATTCAGGCAGATCCAACTGCCATTGGATTTGATAAAATAATTATCCGTCCACAGATGGTTTCTAATGTCAATTGGGTGAAAGCAAAATACAAATCCGTTCGGGGAGAAATTGTTTGTGAATGGAAACGCAATGATGGTAGTTTCCAAATTGATCTAACGATTCCCGTTAACACAACAGCTTTAGTTTATATCCCAACCAGCGATCTTAAATCAGTAATGGAAGGAAATATGGACATTTCAGATATAAATGACATCGAATTAATAAGAATGGAAAACGGAAATGCCATTTTTAAAATAGGATCCGGTAAATATAGTTTTGAATCGAAATTATAAAAAAACGAATATGCATAAATTTCTGATCATAATATTATCCCTATTTGCTGCATGTAACATAGAAAAAAATGGACTGACGGGTTTAATGGTTGAATTTATTCGAGAGCCTGAACAAACAATTATTCTTGATCGGAATCCTGAATTTAGTTGGATAGTTCCGGTTGAGGCTGAATTTCAAACTGCTTATCAAATACAGATTGCCTCTTCAAGATCTCTCCTTAAAAAAAATGAAACTGATATTTGGGATAGCAGTAAGATAACGAACAAAAACTCCATTGAAATCTCTTATCCTGGAAATCAACTTTTTGATAATACAACATATTATTGGAGAGTCAGAATTTGGGATGAAAAAGACAATCCAACTTCATTTTCAAAGATTCAAATCTTTAGAACAGGAAAATTCGAAGACTATGCAACTACAAATAACAGATTTATTAGTGAATTGATCCAGCCGGATCAACTTATTAAGAATAAGGATAACAATTTTTTTATCGATTTTGGAAAAGATGCCTTTGGTACTTTGCTTTTGCAGAATGTCAATGTAAACTCTGCTGACACTATAATTATATATCTCGGAGAAAAGGCAAAAGGGGATAGGGTGGATAGAGATCCCGGAGGTTCTATACGCTATCAAAAAGTCGAATTAGTGTTAGATCCTGATAAAGAAGAATATGAGATAAAACTACCTGCCAATAAACGAAATACATCTGGAGCAGCAATAAATCTCCCTGATAGTCTTGGTATTATAATGCCATTCAGATATTGTGAAATAGAGAACTTCCATGGAGAATTGCATAAAGAAAATATTCAACAGAAAACCTTCACTTATTATTTTGATGATAACGAGAGCTATTTTGAAAGTTCGGATAGTATCCTGGATCAGGTTTGGGATTTGAGTAAATACAGCATTAAAGCAACTTCTTTTACAGGGCTTTATGTGGATGGAGACAGAGAAAGAATTCCCTATGAAGCCGATGCTTATATCAATCAACTGGGTCATTATTATACAGATCGTGAATATTCCATGGCAAGACGAACCAATGAGTATTTTATAAAGTATCCTACCTGGCCAACAGAGTGGATCTTACATACGGTTCCAATGTTCTATATGGATTATATGTTTACCGGAAATACTGAATCCTTAGAACATTACTACGACAAGTTAAAACAGAAAACACTGCTAAGTTTGGCTCGTGAAGATGGTTTAATATCTTCAAAAAATATTACTTCTGATATTATGAGTCAACTTGGGTTTACAGATCCGGATGCAAGACTAAGAGATATAGTAGACTGGCCTCCCGGTCAAAAAGATACCGGTTGGCAACTTGCGACTGAAGAAGGAGAAAGAGATGGATACGAAATGGTGGAAATAAACACGGTAGTAAATGCCTTTCATTATCAGAATTTAAAACAAATGGCTACTATCGCAGGAGTTTTAGAAAGAAAGGAAGATTCATTATTTTTCTTAAAAAGAGCAAGACAAGTAAAAAATTCGATCAATGAAAAATTATTAGATTCAAAAAATGGCATCTATTTGGATGGAGAAAATTCTTCACATTCCTCTTTACATGCAAATATGTTTCCTTTGGCCTTTGATCTGGTGCCGGATAATCGTAAAGAATCTGTCATTAAATTCATTAAATCACGCGGGATGGCATGTAGCGTATATGGCTCACAATACTTATTGAAAGGTTTATATAGATCTGGCGAAGCCGACTATGCAATGAGCTTATTAACAGCTACTCACGATAGAAGCTGGTGGAATATGATCCAATCAGGATCTACCATTTCCATGGAGGCCTGGGATATCAAATACAAACCAAATACAGATTGGAATCATGCTTGGGGAGCCGTTCCTGCAAATATAATTCCTTCAGGAATGTGGGGAATAATTCCTGTAGAACCGGGATATTCAAAGTCCAGGATCAAACCTCAATTAGCAGGATTGAAAACAAGCAAAATTTTGGTTCCAACTATTCGTGGAAGTATCAAGGCTGAATTTATACAAACTGTAGATTCGTACGAATTCCATATTGAGCTGCCTGGAAATATGAAGAGTGAATTTGTTTTACCAATTCCGGAAAAAACTGCTATTTATTTTAATGGAAAAAGAATTAATAATTATATAGGAATTTTAAATTTGTTACCGGGACCTAATATTATCAGTATTAAACCAATATAAAAATGAATAATAAATTCAAAGTAATAGTAAAAATTGCTCATTTGACAGGATTGCTTTTATTTATGCAATTAAAGCCATACGCACAGGAAATAAACAAGACGGAACAACGACCAAATATAATTTTTATTATTACAGATGATCAACGTTGGGACGCATTAAATTATGCAGGTAATGAACTTATTCGTACACCTAATATGGACAAATTAGCCCAAGAAGGTGTTTATTTTGAAAATGCCTTTGTGACTACTCCAATTTGTGCTGCCAGCAGAGCAAGTATTATGACTGGTCTCTTCGAGCGAAAGCATGGTTATACATTTACAAAACCTCCTTTATCAAAAGAGCTTATCGATAAAAGTTATTTTGCCTTGCTAAAAGAAGCCGGTTATTATAACGGTTATCTCGGGAAATTTGGCGTGGCATTTGAAAACAAATTAGATACTACCCTCTTTGATGTGTATCGACCTTATACTGCTGATTTTTATTATCGTTTAACCGATGGTGCGACAAAACATACCCATTTAACCAAAATAATGAGTGAAAAGGCCCTGGATTTTATTAAAAATGCACCTTCGGATAAACCATTTTGTCTAACAGTGAGTTATAATGCTCCTCATGCAGAAGACCGTTCACCGGAGCAATATATTTATCCTCAAAATACCGAGACACTTTATAATGATATTAATGTCCCAAAGCCAATATTAGCTGAAAACAAATATTTTAAGGAACAACCCGATTTTGTCAGGGAAGGTCTTAACCGTACGCGCTGGTACTGGCGATTTGATACAGAAGAAAAGTATCAGGAAATGGTTAAAGGATATTACAGAATGATCAGTGGTATTGATAATTCGATTGGCAAAATTCGAACAGCCTTAGAGGAGAAGGGATTGGCCGAAAACACCATTATTATTTTTATAAGCGATAATGGGTATTTTCTTGGTGAAAGACAATTTGCCGGAAAATGGCTGTTATATGATGTTTCGCTCAGAGTACCTTTGATCATATATGATCCGCGATCTAAGATTCATAAAGATATTGACACCAACGTATTAAATATCGATATTGCACCTACGATCCTTGAATATTCTGGTATAGCAATACCCGATGTTATGCAAGGTGTTAGTCTTGCAGGCTTTACTCAAAAGAAAAAAAGCCCGGTAATAAATAGAGATGCATTTTTATGTGAACATTTATGGGACCGTAAGGATATCCCTTCCAGCGAAGGAATTCGTACTGAAAATTACAAGTATTTCAGGTATCGAGATTATCCTGAGTATGAAGAATTGTACGATCTGAAAAATGACCCTTATGAAGAGATAAATTTAGTAGAGAATAAAGCGTTTGAAATTAAATTGATTGAGCTTAGAGAAAAATTAGATGAAATAATTGAGAGTGCAGAATGATTAAGTATCATAATCTGCGATCATCTGCGAGATCAGCGAGAAAGAAAAAGAAGAAATCCTTAAAATACCAGTCATAAATAAAAAGTAGCTAATGATTAAAAAACTTAAAATAGGAATAATCGGAATTGGAACAATAGCCGACATCCATGCACAGGCAATTAGAGCGTCGGTAAATATGGAATTGCACTCCGCTTATAGTCGCAATCAGGAAAAAGCAAGCCATTTTGCAGAAAAATATAATATCCAATGCTTTACGGATTGGAATAAATTTATTGAAGATCCTGAATTAGATGCGGTTTCCATCTGTACGCCAAACGGGGCGCATCTGGACTTTGGTGAAAAAGCAGCAGAGGCACAAAAACATGTGATCGTTGAGAAACCCATTGAAGTAACTTTGGAGCGCGCTCAAAAACTGATTAGTGTCTGTAAAAAGAACGATGTTCAACTGGCAATTATTTACCAGAGTCGTTTTATGGATAATATGCAGGAATTGAAAGAATTGTTAGAAAATAATGGACTTGGTAAATTATTCATGGCAGACGCCTATATCAAATGGTATAGAACCCAAGAGTATTATGATAGCGGTGCCTGGCGGGGTACTTTAGAACTCGATGGTGGGGGTGTATTAATTAATCAGGCTATTCATACCGTTGATCTATTGCAATGGCTGATGGGGGATGTTGCAAGTATTTTTGGTCAAACCGGTACCTTTACACATAATTTGGAGGGTGAGGATAATGCCGTGGCAACACTTAGATATAAGAATGGAGCTATAGGGGTGATTCAGGCATCTACTTCGGTGCAGCCTTCTCAATCTCGTAGGATTGAGATCCATGGAGAAAAAGGAACTGTTCTTATTGATGGTGATGAAGTTAAAATTTCATTGATTGAAGAGGTGTCAATAAAGGAAAACTCAACAAAAGATAAAGCAGCAGGAGCCGGATCTTCAAGTCCTTTGGATGGATTTTCTTTTGAGCCGCATAAAAGGCAGTTTGAAGCGATTGCAAAAGCCATTCAAAATAATGAAATTCCACCGGTATCCGGTGAAGAAAGTTTAAAGTCATTAGCCATTGTTTTAGGAGTTTATGAATCCGCCAGAGCAAACACTGTAATACAATTAGAAAAGTAATCAGAGTTGTTTTTGATGCAAAAAATATAAATGCAACACCCATTTTCAAAACCTATATCTATAAAATAAAAGATTTACAAGCCGTTTCCTAAATTATGACGAAAACAGAAAAGACTTTTTTTTGAGGAATTGCTAACTTGATATTTCACGTCGCTCCTATGGAGCTGTTTTGATCATTCACTATTTTTTACAAACAGTTCGCTTTTACGAAGCGGATCTAAAGATTATTTTTACAAGTAGATTGCCTCTTTGGGGCAGTTAAACCCGCTTTATGCATTGGAAAATCTATTCCGTTTCTAAACATCTGCAAATCAGAAACTTTGTTGAGTTTTTTTGATTTAACCATAACGGTGCTATGCTAAAACCAATAAAACTCCCTGATTTACCTGCCACGCCGGCAGGCGGGTTGCTGTTTAGATCCTCATTACGAAGTTCTAATGCATAAAGCGGGTTAAAAAAACAAATATTTTAATCACTGGTTTAGCCCTGTAAGGGTAAACCGTTTGTAGAAATATAGATAAAACAATGACTAGCTCCATAGGAGCGACCTGAAATATGTCAAATCAAGAAGAATGTATGGATCTATTGTGAAATTTGAAATTGAATATGATAAGAAACATCACACTTGACTTGACGCTAGATCAACCGTAGTTAAGATATTTGCTATTAATCATAGAATTCCAGTAGTATATTTACATGCTTATTCCTTAATTTGTAAGAAATTCACTTTTTGCAAAAAAAAAAGATGCCTTATGAGAACACTTTTGCTTATTGGAATTGTAATTAGTTCCTTTTTACTTTCAAATTGTGGTGCAAAGGGAAAGAGTAAAATCGGAAAGATCAGGATAATTATTGATTCTGATGCCAATAATGAATTGGATGATCAGCATGCCATCGCTTATGCTCTTTTTAATGGAGATCTCTTTGATATAGAAGGTATAACTGTAAATAAAACACAAAATGGAGGTGATGTTGAAAATCAAAAAGCGGAAGCCGTACGTGTAGTTAAGTTATGTGGCCTTTACCCACAAATTGCGGTCTATAAAGGAGCAAATGGCAGTTATAACGAGATTGTTGGAAACATTGATGAAATTAATTTCGATGGAGCCGAAGCAGTAAATTTCATTATCGAAAGGGCAAACGCTCAAGACGATCGCAAGCTTGTTTTGGTTCCAATAGGAAAGCTTACAAATATTGCACTTGCAATAAAAAAAGATCCTGGAATTATACCTAAAATCAAAGTATTATGGCTCGGAACAAATTTTCCGACAGATATAGGAGAATATAATTTTTATAATGACTATACCGCTGTAAACCCGGTTTTAGAATCGGGAGTTGAATTTGAAATTGCAGTTGTTGGCAACGACACATCCACAGGAACTGCTTCTGTAAAAGCTGCTACTTCCGATATTCGGAAATTCATGACGGGAAAAGGGCCACAAACAACCAATACGGTGGAAGGACGTCATGGTGGAAATTTTAATAATTTCGGGGACTATTCTGTAAACCTTTTCGAAAACACACAAGACAGTCATCGCTCAATGTACGATATGGCAGCAATTGCAATTTTAAAAAATCCAAAATGGGCAATTCAGGATACCATAGGTGCTCCGAAATTAGACGGCAAACATTGGATCAAACAGCCAAATAATAAGCATAAAATTATAATCTGGGATAATTTTTTACAAAAGGATATTATGGATGATTTCTATGATACTATGAAAAATTATAGGCTTGTGGAAGTCAATTAGAATTTTTGATCTTATAAGTTATGCTTTATGGATAAATTAAAGGATAGTCGAGTGAAATGTCTGTTTATTACCAATACATTATGACCAAATTCTCAAAATTATTTGTATTCTTATTAATATCGTTCGTTGCTACAACATCTATCGCCCAGCAAACAGAAAGAATATATTTATCGGGAACTGATTCTAAAAACACTGTAGAATGGGACTTTTTTTGTACCGAAGGCCAAAACAGTGGCTCATGGACAAAAATAGCCGTTCCATCCAATTGGGAATTACAAGGTTTTGGGAATTATAATTATGGTAATGATTGGAGAGCTAATGGGGAACCAATAAAAATTGGGGAAGAACATGGCTTATACAAACATAAGTTTGATATTCCGAAAGATTGGAAGGGGAAAAGAATAAAGATAGTATTTGATGGTTCCATGACCGATACTGAGGTAAGGATCAATGGAAAACCGGCAGGTGAAATTCATCAGGGCGGTTTTAACAGATTTACATACGACATCAGCAATCTATTAATTTATGGCCGTCCAAATTTGTTGGAAGTAGATGTTGCTAAAAGATCTGCCAATGAGTCGGTCAATAAAGCAGAGCGAGAAGCAGATTTCTGGATCTTTGGCGGGATCTATCGCCCCGTATTTCTTGAAGTAAATCCATCTGAATATTTGGCAAGGGTTGCTATAGATGCTAAAGCCAATGGCAGTTTTTATGTGCTATCAGTTTTAAATAACACAAAAATAGCTGGAGAAATTAAAGTGGAATTGAGCAATGTTGATGGAACTCCCATAGATGGTGATTTTCGATCTGAGATCAAAAAAGGGAAAGATCAAGTTGGTATAAGTGGTAAATTTGAAGGTATTAAATCCTGGAATCCGGAGATGCCAGTGCTTTACGATATGAAAGTTTCTTTGCTGAAAAACGGAAATTTAATTCATGAAGAAATAAAGCGTATCGGATTCAGAACAGTGGAACTTAGAGAACATGACGGGTTTTATATAAACGATAAAAAGGTGATATTCAAAGGAGTTAACAGGCATTCCTTTTGGCCGGAGACAGGCCGTGCACTAAATGACGACAACCATAAATTGGATATATCATTGATGAAAGAAATGAATATGAATGCTGTTAGAATGTCTCATTATGCTCCCGATGAAAGGTTTCTGGAATTATGTGATTCTCTCGGGCTTTTTGTTTTGGATGAATTGACCGGTTGGCAAGATGGGTACGATACGACTATTGGTCCGAAACGGATCAAAGAATTAATTCTGAAGGACGAGAATCATCCAAGTGTCGTTATTTGGGATCATGGAAATGAGGGAGGTCATGATCTTGCTAATGAAAAATGGTTTTATCATTACGATATTCAAAAAAGACCGGTAATCTATCCCTGGTTGAATAAAAATGGTGTGGATACGCATCATTACATTTCTTACGATTTTGGTATTAATCGATTTGCCTTTGGTAACGATGTTTTTATGCCTACCGAGTTTTTGCATGGATTATATGATGGTGGTCATGGTGCCGGTTTACATGATATCTGGAATCAATTCCTTACAAACCCTCGTGCTGCAGGAGGATTTCTTTGGGTGTTTGCTGATGAAGCCGTGTTAAGAACAGATAAAAAAGGAATTGTTTATGACGCAAATGGCAACCAGGGTCCGGATGGGATATTAGGTCCTCATCGGGAAAAAGAAGGAAGTTTTTATACGATCAAAGAATTATGGTCGCCAGTTCAGGTCGAGCCGGTTGTGATCAGCCCGAATTGGAATGGAAAACTGTTGATTAGAAACTCTTATATCTATACAAACCTGGATAAGGTTAGTTTTACTTGGAAGGCAATTAGAACGCCCTTGCCCAATGAAGGTCAAACGGTAATATTGGCATCAGGTTCCTTTGATGGCCCATCGGCAGAACCCGGAGAAACTCGATCTATTACCATCGAACTAAATGATGATTTTAAAAGATCCGATCTCTTTTCTTTGACCGCTACTAACCAAGCTGGGAAAGAAATTTATACATGGACCTGGCAAATACAAGACCCGAAGATAATAGTCGAAAGGTACCTGGACGAAATAATTGTTAATGAAACCGATAAGATCATTATCAAAGAATCGGAGATGGTTTTAAAGGCAACAATCAATGATCTGGAATTTACATTTGATCTGAAAAATGCCCGATTGCTTAAAATATTAAATGCTAAGGGCGAAATTTCTTTTACAGGAGGTCCTAAGCCGGTGGGTGTCGAGTCTCAGATTAAAGAAGTAAAATGGTTTATTGATAAGGAGCAAAATCTTATCCTTGAAGCCAAATCGGATAAGTATCCGGAATATTTTTATTGGAAATTACATCATGATACAGGCCTCTTGGAGTTGGAAGTCGCTTATAATTTATCAGCACGTGGAATCAAGAATATTGATTTCCTTGGTGTTAGTTTTAACTATCCCGAAGAAAAAGTGAGATCTATGCAATGGTTTGGCAATGGGCCATATCGTGTTTGGAAAAATAGAATACATGGTACCAATATGGGGCTTTGGGAGAAGGAGTATAACAATACCATTACCGGGGAGAGTTTTGACAATATGATCTACCCTGAATTCAAAGGATATCACGCCAATATGAACTGGGTGCGGTTTGAGACTACCGAGACGCCATTCACGATCTTAGCAGAAACGCCAAATCTATTTATGCAAATTTTCACTCCTGAAGTCCCTAAAGAAGTTAAAGGCGATGTAATGCCGGTTTTCCCGGATGGAGATATTTCATTTCTTTATGAGATTCCGGCTATGGGAACTAAATTTAGAAATGCTGTGGAGCTGGGTCCAAGTGGTCAAAAGGGAAAGGATAGATTGCATTGGGATGATGAAGGATCCCCAATTCATGTATGGTTTGACTTCAGATATTGAAATGGAGGCCTGTTATTAAACAAAAAACTCATAACATCAATGAAAAACTTTAAACAATTTATCTTTCTGGCAATCATAATGGTTCTCAGTGGATGTGCTGAGAATAAAAATGACTTTACACAATATGTCAATGTTTTTATCGGAACGGAAGGAGATGGTAATACCTTTCCTGGGGCAACTATGCCATTTGGTGCTGTGCAACTG
>Ga0164315_10003214_pt1 | contig 12648 bp, 20 predicted proteins | sample GuaBasSedimGuay6_FD_113737 | JGI IMG/M metagenome (GOLD analysis project Ga0164315, IMG submission 113737) | Subseafloor sediment microbial communities from Guaymas Basin, Gulf of California, Mexico - Guay6, Core 4569-2, 0-3 cm | ecosystem: Environmental > Aquatic > Marine > Hydrothermal vents... | reverse complement strand
GAAATATTAAAACAATTACCAAAACGTGAATTCTTAGATCAAGATTTTTACAAATTTACAATGTTATGGTTTGTTATGAACCATTTTCCTAATGCGGTTGCTCGTTATGAGTTTATCGATAGGAGAAATCATAAATATCCAAAAGGCTTAGGAGAGGTTCTTAAACAAAGAATAGAAACATTTAAAGATATTAAATTATCTAAAGAACATCGAATAAAATTTCAAGAGAAAGTTTCCTTTTTACCAAATTTGTTTTTTGATTTTTTAGAAGGATATAGATTAGATCCTTCCGAGGTTTCGATTAATCAAAAGGAATCGGGTGAATTATCAATTGTTATTAATGGCTTTCAATATCGTACCATATTATGGGAAGTTATATTAATGTCTGAAATTTCAGAAATAAATTTCTTAATGACTGGAGAAAAACCAACAAAAACTTTATCTGAATTAAATCAACAAGATATTAATAAAGGTAAAAGACTACATGAAAATGATGTAAATTTTGTTGATTTTGGTACTCGTAGAAGGTATTCCTTTTCTAATCAGGATAGAGTTATCAAAAATCTGAAAATAGGAGGTAAATCATCATTTCAGGGAACTTCGAATTGTTTTTTCGGAATTGTACATGACGTTAAAATTCTGGGGACTATGGCACACGAAATAATTTGCGAAGTAGCAGCAATTATGGGTTATGCTCATGCAAATAAACATTTAATGGAGATGTGGAATAAAACATACAATGGGAATTTAGGTTCGGTTCTAACTGATAGTTATGGTGTTAAATCTTTTTTAAGTGATTTCGATTCTTACCAATCACGTATTTGGGATTCTGTTAGACATGATTCAGGATCACCTAAAGTTTTTGCGGACCAGATGATCAAGCATTACGAAAAAATGGGCATTGATCCAATGTCAAAAACAATTATTTTTTCTGATGGATTAAATGTTGATACCGCAATAGAACTTTCAGAATATTGTAAAGGTAGAATAAAGACATCATTTGGTGTAGGTACACACTTCAGTAATGATACTGGTGTGCAACCACTCAATATAGTTATAAAGTTGTTTAAGATTGATAATAAACATGTAATTAAACTTAGCGAAATTGCTGGTAAACATGTAGGTGATAAAAGAACAATAGAATTAGTAAAAGAATTAATCGATTATTAATTTTCTAATTATAATTTCTCAATCAACGCATTAAAAAAAATAAATTGAAAATAAATTAAACTTACCTTGTAAGTTTTAATAAATAGATAAAAAGATAGATAATTATGATAAAAAACTTCACAAAATTTTTCACAGCTTTAAGAGCAGTAGCTGATGAAGACCCAGTTTTAAGGTGGCTTGCGATTATAGTTTTATTTTTTGTTCTGATAGTAGCATATTCTTATATGATGATGATATTTGGTATAATCCTTTTAGCGTATATTGCTTTACTTTTCATGGTATTTTTATTTGGAGAAATAAAAATCATTAAAGAAACAGACGAATACGTTGAAAAAGAATATAACTTCTGGAACATTTCAATAAAAGTTAAAAATTATTTTTAATGAGAATCATTTGTATGAAATACAAGACCCGTTGTTTTTTATATTATACTTTAGATTAAAACATTGGAAAAAATAAAGAATAAACATGAATGATATAGTTAAAGAATTTAAAAATGAGTATATGGAAGATTTTAGTGATTTGAATTTAATACCAGAATCACTACTTGAACAAAGTGCTGAACAACTAAAAACTTTTATAACATTAAAAAGAGATTTTGGCGAATCTAAAATTATGGTTAATATCTATCCTGATAATGGTGATGAACATATTGAAATAAGTGAATCTGAAAAACATGTTGATATAATGGCTATTTATGATACAGACGCAGTTTATGAACTTATTTATGAATATGATGGCGAATAAAACGTTTATTAAAATAAAGTTAATTGGTGTTTTTTTTAATTGGTGTTGGAAATATCCTTTAGACATTAAAGAAAATTTTCAAGATATAAAATCAAGATATTTTTTTGAAACAGACCCGGAAATGTTAGAACTTTTAAAATCTCTTGAAAAAGAAAATGAAAAAATTAGCATATGTTAAATAAAAACCTTAATTTTGCATTATGATAGATCAAAAAAGAATGGGAAAATTAACGAAAAATTTTAATAATATGGATTATAGTAAAGTAGTTGAAAAATTAAGAAAAGAAATGAGAGATTACATCGTAGATAATCATCTATATTCTCTTGTTTTAGGTATTTCTGGTGGAATTGATAGCGCATTAGTTGCCGCAATAGTAAAACCAGTTTGTGATGAACTTAACATTCCTTTGATTGGTCGTTCAATCTCAATTGAAACAAATAAAATGGATGAAGTCGAGAGAGCGCAATTGATTGGTCAAATGTTTTGCACAAGTTTTAGTGAAGTAAACCTCACACCACATTTTAATGTAATGGATGACATTGATGAAAATGTTGCAGGAAAAGTTCCAAACGACACAGCATATAAAATTCGCAGGGGCAATATCAAAGCACGTATGCGAATGATCTACCTTTATAACCTTGCCTCTAAACATAATGGTTTGGTTCTTTCCACAGATAATTTAACAGAATATCTTTTGGGTTTTTGGACACTTCATGGAGATGTCGGGGATTTCGGTCTTATACAAAATCTATGGAAAACTGAGGTTTATGAATTAAGTGAATGGATTGCCGGAAATGAATGTGATGAAGCACAAGAATACGCACTTATGAGTTGTGTTCATGCTGATGCAACTGATGGTCTCGGTATTTCAAATACTGATTTAGACCAAATACTTCCTGATTGGGGTAAAAGACACAACACTACTCAAAGTGGATATGTTGAAGTTGATCGTATTTTATTAAATATTATGATGAATGTTGAAAGATTGGTTGATATTAACACGAATGTTGAAGTTGAGGCACTGTTTGGAACTTTACTACCATTATATGATGATTTAGATGATTTCGACAATTTTATAAATTCTCCTGTCTATAAAAGAGTAGTGGCAACCGAATTTAAAAGAACAAACCCATTAAATGTTAAACGTAAAACATACATATAAATGAGAAAAATAATACGAATTCAAATTGGTGGAATAGCACTTATCTTAGCAATTTTTTTTACAAGTTGTAGCTGTAATAAATACGATGATTTGAATGATTACATAGGTTCTACTGTTTTAGATACTATACCAGTTCGTTGGAATGATGATAATAGTATACGTCATTATAAATATAAAATTAATTATAATGAAAAATCTACTTATTCAATAAAATTTACAACTCTAAGAATTAAAATAGAAGATCATTATTTTGTACCAGGTGATATAATTTCATTTGAAAAACCTTTTAACAGTAATAAAAATAAAGATAAAATAAGCACAACCAAAAATAATTTTATAGAATGAAAACAAATTTTATATCAATTTTACTGAGTTTAAGCCTTACAGCACTTTTAATAGTAATAATAGATTCTTGTTCGCTAAGTGTATCTTACGACAATCCAAATTCTTATATTGGTAGTAAAGTTTTAGATACAATACCAATTTACCAAGTAATTAATTATGACAATGATGGAAATGAAATAACGAAACTTCACTATTATAAATATAAAATAAACTTTATGGGGAGTGATAGTGTGACACGCTACCTTAAAACAATAAACGTGAAGATAGAAAATCATTATTTTGTACCAGGAGATACTATATCATTTGAACATGTTTTAGTTCCAATAGGAGAAAAGGTAAAAAAAGTAAAAACAAAAAATAAAAATTTTGTAGAATGAATATCTTATATCGAAAAAGAAATTACGAACCAAAATTAAGAGTGTTTTTTCTTTTGTTGTTTATTATCTTCGCTTTTGTTGCGAGTTATTTAGGTTATAATGCAGGATTAGATATTGTTCATAAAGATGTGGGATTTATAACGTTTTTAACAGCATGTTTTTCAGTATATTTTTTAAGAGCCACAATTCATACTTTTTTTGCTATTTTTAGACGACAATTAGTATTATTTCCAACAACAAGTGAATATGAACTATTTTATAGATGCAGAAAATAATTAAACAAAAATTAGACGGTTCGGAAGAAACAGCTAACACGATGTAACTATAATGGGATATGGTAATGATTCAATTTCTCATGGTGAAGAACAATTTTTCACTAAACGAAGTGAAGCCCTATCAGGGAAACAGAATTATAAAGAATACATTTATTGATGCAGAAGAAATTTTTAACAAAGATATGTTGAGATTAAACCCAACATTTAAATTAAATAATAAACTTAAAAAAATAAAAACATGAAAGTATTACTAATAGTAGACGTTTTAAATGATTTTGCACACCCAAAAGGGACAATGTACACACCAGGCGGTGAAACAATTTCAAAAGTGATAAATACATTTAGCGATAATTTTGATCATATAGTTCTTGTTAAAGATTATCATCCTGCAAACCATAAATGTTTTGCATCAAACAACGAAGGTGCAAAATACGGTGATGTCGTAGATTTAAATGGTGTTCAACAAGTTATGTGGCATGACCACTGCATTCAAAACACATGGGGTTCTGAACCATTCTACGAATTATACGGTAACTGGGATCATGTTCAGTTAAAAGGAATGAATCCCGAACTCGATTCATATTCAGGATTTCTTGAAAATGATTTAAAAACTAAAACAGGTCTTGCAAAACATTTAGAAGAGATTGGTGCAAGCGAAGTTTATGTTGTTGGTTTAGCAACTGATTTTTGTATCAAATATACTGTTTTAGATGCGATTGAGGAAGGTTTTAAAACTTATGTGATAGTAGATACTATTCGTGGTATAAACATCGAACCGAAAGACTCTAAGAAAGCCATGCAAGATATGTTAGAAGCTGGAGCAATATTAGTTAATTCGAAATGGATTATAGAAAAATTTACAGGAAAATCAAGTCCCGCTATAATTTCTGATAGAGAAGTTGATGAACCAATGTAATTTTAACATACAAACAATAATATTTAATAGAAGATTTAAAAATTTAGCAAAATGAAAACAATCAATTTAAGAAATGGTGATATTATTTATGTTGTACAGACATTCGAACCAATTTTTAATTTAAAATCTTGTTTCTTATCCTTTCAAATCATCAAAAAAATCTTTTATTTCTTTAGCAAAAAATCAAGGAGTTAAAATAAGTGAAAGTGATTTATTAATTATAAAGCGTAAACTTTAGTAAAAGGTTTACCAAAACAAAAAACCTCTCAAAATTTGAGAGGTTTTTTTATTTATTATTTTGTTGATTCAACAGAAGCTTTTCTGTATGGTGTGATTAATTTCTTCATCTCACCTAAAGCTTTGCGAACATCTGCTTCTGCTTTCTTATTACCTTTTTCTAGGAATTTTGCATGTCTTGATTCTACAATAATCCATTGTTCTTCAAGTTGTGCATAAAAATCATTTAATTCTGACATAATTTATCCATTTATTTTTTAATCTTACGATTGAAAAGTATATATTAAACCTAAATGCTCCAAAACTATAATAAATTTTCAAAAAATATTTTAATATATACATTTTAGTATTTTATAAATTTCAAATTTTTTGAGGCTTTTTTGCCTTAAAAAAAAATTCTATGAAAAAAGCAAATTACAAAGATTATCCAATTGAACCTCAACACTTTAACTCTCTCAATTCTAAATTAAGAGATTTTTTTATTAAAAAAGAATTTATTGAAACATTTCCACAACCTAAATTAACTATCTTAGCAGCATGTGAAGACCCAAAAACTGTTAGAAGTTTTGAATTTGATGGTAAAATTTATCCCTTACCGCAGACGAATCAAATGAACTTGGAAGAAGAATTATTATTAAATCCAAATTTGAAAGGACTTTTTTGTTTAACAGCATCATATCGGGATGAACCAAAACCAATTGACAATAGACACCAAAAAACTTTTCCTATGTTTGAAGCAGAATATAGAGGTGATTTTGATCACTTAATAAAAACAGTTAGTGAATGTTGTGTTCACTTAGGATTAGTAAAAAAAATTGAAGATATACCAATTTTCACTTATGATGAATTGTGTGAACATTATGATGTAAGTGATTTAGAAGCTAAAGAAGAAACTTTAATGTGGAAAGAATATGGTGATGTAGTTGCTATTATTGATTTCGTACCCAGAACAAGTCCGTTTTTCAATATGAAACAAGAAGGTTATAATAAACATGGTGAAAAATTATCAAAAAAAGTAGATTTTATTATATGTGGACAAGAAACATTTGGATGCGCAGAAAGAGAAACAAATATTAAAACAATGAGAAACAATTTTCATACAATAAGTAACGGAGAATACGCTGGACTATTGTTTGAGAAATTTGGTAAAGAAAGAGTTGAAAAAGAATTAGAAGATTTTTTATCTTTACCAATGGAAACAAGATATGGTTTTGGAATGGGTTTTACGAGACTTTTAAGAGCGATGAAAATAAAGGGTTTGATTTAATCAACCCTTTTTATTTTTTCGATTAAAATATAATTTTGCTATTTGATTTATAATCGATTCATAACTAATTCGATATATTAAAAAATAAAACTTAAAAATAGTTAAATATCTAAGTTTAAAAATTTATAAATCATTTTTAGAATTGATTAAATTTCTTAATGTGACTTTTAAGATATTTTGTCGGTAATAGTTAAATAAAATCATGAAATTTAATGTAAATTTATGTAATTTCAAAAGTTTTTAATATTTCACGATAAGAAGACTCTATTTTTGAACTTTGAAATATCATATTCTTCATTAGCTATTGTTAATTTATCTAATTTAAGTCTGGTGTTCTTTACTAATCTTATTTCTTTTTCGTCTTCACCTAAACTTGGATGCATATTAGCAATTATTGTTTCTACCCACTCAACTTGTCTTTCATCTATTGTACATTGGAATAATACTTCTATATCTTCTTTACTCCAATGGGCTTCTGCGGCTGATTCTTCCCATGACCAAAATATACCGAGGTGTTTTCCCTTCTTTATAAAATTATCTAGCCATTTTTTATGCACAGTTATCATTCTCCAAATTGTTATTCGACCATCTTCTATTAGATTTTCAATTTCGAGTTTTGCCCCATCAAATTTATCTTCCATTTCAATTTCTAACCAATTTTTAAATTCTTCCAGTTCTTCAACTTCTTCATCTTCTAATTTATTTAAATCTTTTTTACCATAATAACTGTGTCTAAAATCACCAATAGCATATTCATAATTAGAACTGTCCCAAAGATAAAACATCTCTTTAACAGACAAATCACTAAAATCCATATCATATATGCTTGATTCATTTAAGCAAAATTCGTTAAATTTATAAATCATTTAGAATTGATTAAATTTTTTAATGTGACTTTCTGATATTTTAATAGGATATTTTGTCGGTAATACTAATTTAACTTCAGTAGTTTTAAATCTATTAGTTAAATTATTACTCACTAAATGATTCTTCAATATAAGATTTTTGTCTCTAATTCTATCAATAACCATTTCGAATAATTCATCATTGGTTGTGTTTCTGGTAACATCCTCTAAGTAAGCTTGAATGTTATTAGCATAATTCATATTATTTAAATCATCATCATAAAAATGTATAGTTTCGAAAGGATCTTGCTTGATGGCAATAAATCGATCATCGTTTATTTTTAGACCAATTAAATGTTCCAATAAAATTCTTGTTTTATTCTCAGCAGTTTCATTTACATATCTATTATATGTAGTGGCATCATTTATAAAATAAATCTTATAAATATCAATACCTAATTTCTTTAATTCTAATCTGAGTTTATTTAGTAAGCTTTCGTGTAATGATCTATTACTTCTTCCAGTTAATAAAATGATACTATGTGATTTGTGTGATAAATGAATGATGTTGTGTGTTATAAATTTTAAATCTGATTCATCTATTTTATTTTTTGTTGTAAATTCTGTAAAAGATAACCCCAGTTTATCAATCGGTATTCTTCTTTTCTTTTGTATTTTGTTATGTAAATCTTTAGATATAAAATATCTTTTATCGTTATAATCGATAAGTATATTATCTTTTTTATAAATTCCAGTATTTATTAATTCCATTTCTTGTTGACTTATCTTAACAATTGGTTTTGATGGGTTTTCTTTATTAATAACCCACACATAAGAATTAGTTTCCCATAACGTAGAATCAAGATCAAATATATGAATTTCTGACATTTTAAATCTTTTTTAATTTCTATTATATATTAAAAATAGAAAGGAAAAAATAATTTTTAAAAAAGTTTGGGGAATCAATTTTTTGTTGTATCTTCGCATCATGGAAAAAGGACATATAAATTTTTTGCCGCTGTTCACAGAACACATAGACAATTCTGATGTAGTTGATAATATGAAACCAAACTACGACAAATATTCAGGTCATATAAAGTATTCATTTTATTGTGATGATGTAGAAATTTATGCAATTGTGATGTCAGAACCTAAATACCATATTTTATATAAATCTGAATATTATAAAGTATCGCCAAACACACCAGGATATATTATCGAAGATATTTATGCGGCTATCAACGCATTAAAATCTTTTGACAACAAAATATTAAATTAAAAATGGAAAATCAAATAGAACAATATCAGAAATCTAAAATCTCTCTAAGATATTGGCTTCACGGAAAAGGCTACTTTGAAGCTTTAAAGGCTATGAATTATGCTGAAAAGCATCATAAAGGAACTCGTAAAGATGGTATGCCAGAATTTTCACATCAAATTTCTATGGTAAATTTATCAAGAACTTTTATAAATCATTTAATATATCCAGAAGAAACATTAGTTACTTTATTTCTTCACGACATTCCAGAAGATTATGATATTTCATTTGAGGAAATTGAAAAGATGTTCGGTAAAAAAGTTGGTGATGCTGTTTATCTTTTATCTAAAGAATTTCGTGGTGAGAAAAAAGAGACTGCTCTCTATTATGAAAGAATACAAACGTGTCCTATCGCATCACTCTCTAAAGGAATAGATCGTGTTCATAATATTTCTACAATGATTGGAGCATTCACTGAAGAGAAACAAAAAGAATATATCGAAGAAACAGAAACACGCATCATTCCTGCTTTAAGAGAAGCGAGAAGAACATTTCCTGAACAAGAACCATGTTTCGAAAACATCAAATTTATTTTATACAATTTAATTAAACTGTATGCAGCAATGCATAAAAAACAATAATATGAAAAGGGTAACAAAAGAATCAAACAATGTTAAAAGTGTAATTAGCTATAAAAGAGAACGTTATCATAAAATCTGCATGGTTGCTTAACTGATGCAATCATTCATGTAGATTTTATGAGAACATTTTCATATCAAAAGGTAGTGTATATTTAACCATTATACGCATCTTTCATAAATATATCACTCATTGTTCCCATATTATCTTGGCATTCTACCACCACCCAAATTGTTCATACTAGGCATTCGTGGCATCTTAGGAGAATTTTGTTGATATTTTTTCTCTTGTTCTTTTTGTTTTTCCGCCTCCTCTTTTGTACGTTTATTAAAAAGTTTTATATATTCTTCAAATTCCCAATAAGGTAATCTGTCAGTTTCTGAAAACTGAACGCCTTTTTGATATAAGAATTCAAATTTATTGTTTATTATGTTTCTCAAATCTACCTGAAACAGCGAAAATACCTTTTGCCCCTGTGGGAAACTTAACATCGGTGCGGACCTCCGTGCCGCACTCTGGACAATTCATTTTCAATCCTTTTAGACCAAATTTCATTTCATTAACCATGCCATCTATATCACCCCATAATTCAATATCAAGACTGCTATATTCATCTTCTCTGGTAACTAATGCTTTTTCAGACACATGACTTAAATGTGGTAACAAGAAAGGCATAACTTTATTGAAAGAAACATTTAATTCCTCTTCAGCCGCAACTTTTTCTTTCATTTGAGTAAAAAATTGTTCTTGAAGTCCAATTGTTGGTGGTGCAAGTTTGTAAATAGCCTTATCAAAATCAAGCTTAAATAATTTTTCTCTTTTATTATAATAATCTTCGAGACTTTCTGGCATTTCGTAAAATTCAAAAGTCTTTGGAAAATCACTATTTGAACTTGCTCTAAAAGGAATGTCAAATTTATGACCACATTCACATTTAACAGACTTTGAATAAGAATGTCCTTTTTGAAATGTTAATTCTCTAATCAAAAAGATTAAAAATAATCTATCACCATCTTTAACATCTTTGTAAGAACCTTTAACATTACCAGGTAAAATTACTCTTACACAAGTTGATAGTAATTGATTCATTTTTTCTGTTACATCTAAATAATTTTCATCATTTACAACTGAATATGCTTGTATTTCAGTTACTTTTGCTGCTCTTATAGATATTTTTGTTCCTTCTTTATAGAAATAAGTCAATGGTAATGAACCTATTTCTATTTGAATATAATCTAAAGGATTCTCATTATTACCTATAACAACATCGTTTACATCATTTTTAGAAGATTTTTCATTTTCTGACATAATTTTCCCTAAATAATCCATTTGTTGTTTGTCTTTATCCATTTTTCCTATTTTTTTTAATATATATTTTATTGATAATAGTCATCCACAAGAATTTTTTAATTATTCAAGTAATTTCTTGAAAAATCAGATTTTTTTATTAATATATATCTTAAAGGAAATCAAAAATTAAATTTTATATATAATAAAAAAAAACAATCAAAAGAAAATGCCATTACCACATTTTAATAATATCCAAACGCACACAGAGAAATGGGAACCTATTCACAAGAATTTGTTTGAAACAACTTTCATTTTACCTACACCATTACAGGATTTTGGAACTGAAGCAACACACTTACTTTTAGAAAATGCTACAAAAGTTACACTACCATCATACCCTGAGATACCAACAGTGATGCAGAGGTTTAAGTACAGCACAAGAATGTTTGTTCTTGTACCAGATAAAACATCGTTAGATAATGTTGAAATAGATTTTAATTTAAATCAAAATGAACAACATGAAGTATTTGTTTGGAATATGATGAAAAGTTGGTACGATTTAGCATGGAATAACGAAAATGGTATTCTGAATTATAAAAAAAACATGGTGGGGGATATTGTAGTACATGTTCACGATAGAGAAGGTCATATAATTAGAAGAATAACATACCACAATGCGCAAATGACTCATTTTTCAGGTTGGGAAGATGCTGACTGGGAATCAAACACAGAAGTTGTTTCGTTAAAGGCTAAATTTGTGGTGGATTATTGGGAAGATTATTACTATACTCCACAATTTGCAGCAGGTAGAACTGCCAGAGCCAGTTAAAACAATATAAAGAAAAATAAATCAAAAGCACAAAAGCACAAAAGCACAGTGAGTCTGTGCTTTTTTGTAAATATGAAAAAATGTCGAATTTGCGAAAAAAATAAAGAAATAGATGATTTTCATAAGAAACACAATATGAAAGATGGTCATAGAAATGAATGTAAAAAATGCGTTAAAATTTTAAATAAAAAATATTTAGATAAAGAAAAAAGAAAAAATTATGATCAAAAAAGATATTTAGAAAATAAAGAAAAAATATTAAACCAAAAGAAAAAATACTTTGAAAAAAATAAGACAAAAATATTAGAACAAAAAAAAGAATACAGAAAAAATAATAAAGAAACAATTAATAAATGGAGAAAAAACAATAAAGAAAAGTTATCAAAAAACCAAAGAAAATATAGAAAAGAAAACCCACATATAATTGCATGGAGAACAATTTTATATAGAGTCATTAAAAAATTTAATACTAAAAAAGAAGCAAAAACAATTGAAATTTTAAAATATTCCGCCGAGGATTTAAAAAACCATATGGAAAAATTATTCGAAAAAGGAATGAGTTGGTCTAATCATGGAAAATGGCACATTGACCATATAAAACCTGTATCAAAATTCAACAGAAATACGCCGATTGAAGTTGTAAACGCACTGTGTAATTTACAACCATTATGGGAAAAAGACAATTTAATAAAAACCAACAAATATTAATTGGGTCATAATTATTTAATATATAAAGAAAAATAAACAACAACATGGAAAAACTAAACAAACTAAAATGGGTGCTATTCTTTTTAATTATCTTATTACTTGGTGGGTTTTTATATAGCACATATGCTGATTGGACGTTAGGTATGTTTCAAGGAACTTGGAATTTATTCGGGGCTATTATTATAATAATAGGATTAATCGGAACTTTTTGGAGTGCTTTTAAATTAAAGAAAAAATAAATAAGGCATAATTTAATATAATTTGATTTTGATAAAAAGATTTTACTTTATGTAAAATCTTTTTTTATTTATGCATTTGGTATTTCGGTGTCGAGTTAACATTGAATAAGATTAAAAGAAATGATAAAATTAAAAGCGATTTTACAAATAAAAATAATATTAAATTAGTCAGAATAAAATATAATGATAATATTAAAAATAAAATATTTAAATTGATAGATAATATTTAATATATAAATAAAATAAAATAATATATGAGTTGCCCTTTCTACAAGAATATGAAACCTGCTGGGACATCGTTTTTCGTATTTCCTAGTGCTGCGAAATCCATAAGTTTAAATTT
>Ga0164315_10003213_pt1 | contig 12649 bp, 8 predicted proteins | sample GuaBasSedimGuay6_FD_113737 | JGI IMG/M metagenome (GOLD analysis project Ga0164315, IMG submission 113737) | Subseafloor sediment microbial communities from Guaymas Basin, Gulf of California, Mexico - Guay6, Core 4569-2, 0-3 cm | ecosystem: Environmental > Aquatic > Marine > Hydrothermal vents >... | reverse complement strand
GTATTATCAGCTAAGGAAAGCCTTGATATTTTGGATTCATTAAAAAATAGTAAAATCTACCGGCCTGACCAGTACAGTTATATGCTTTATCCCGACCGGCAATTGCTCCGGTTTATGGAGAAAAATGTCATTCCGGAAAAATCGGTTAAAGAATCTGCTCTGTTTCAAAAGCTTCTTGAGGACAAGGAAACTTCTATCATCAAGGTAGATAAGGAAGGTATTTGTCACTTTAACGGAACATTTAGAAATGCAGCAGCTCTTGAGGTAGCCCTGAATGAGTTAAGAGTTGGAAGTTATAGTCACTTGATTGAAAAAGAAAAGGATAAAATCCTTGCAGTTTATGAAGGTATTTTTGACCATCAATCTTTCACAGGTCGTTCGGGAACTTTCTACGGATATGAAGGATTAGGGTCCATATACTGGCACATGGTTTCCAAACTACTATTGGCCACACAGGAATGTTATCTCCAGGCCATTGAAGAAGGCGCAGATAATTTAATGATTGGCCGCTTAAAGCAACACTACTACGAGATCAAGGCAGGAATCGGATTATACAAGGCTCCTGACTTATATGGTGGATTCCCAACAGATGCTTATTCTCATACACCTTCGAATTCTGGTGTTAAACAACCAGGTTTAACAGGCCAGGTGAAAGAAGATATAATTTCCCGGATGGGTGAATTGGGAATTTTTATCAGCCATGGAAAAATCAGCTTTGATACGATTTTATTGAATAAAGAAGAAATCCTTGAAGACAATCAGGTTCTGGATTATTTTTCACTTGATGGTAAAAGCCAGCAAATTTCTTTAAATAAAAACCAAATTGGTTTTACATTCTGCCAGGTGCCAATTGTGTATACCTTTTCTGATGTAGAGAAAACATCTGTAATTTTTGAAAATGGATCCATTAAAACCTTCAATGAAAGCTCACTTGACCAACAGGTAAGTAATAAAATATTTAATAGAAGTGGGGAAGTGAAAAAGGTTGAAGTATCATTCAAAACCAACAAACATGTACGATAGAGGTGATAAAATACTGGCTCTGACAGGAGTCCAAACTATAAATAAAACGGAAGAAGAGCTGAAAGCCCTTTTTCATAAAGTGCTAAAACACAAAATGCATGGCTTGTGCTTCAGTCCGTACATGGAAGGACAGGAACCAGGAACACAGTTAACAGAGGAGCAAATAAGAAGAAGGATTGAAGTTATCATGCCACATACAAAATGGATAAGGTCCTTTTCATGCACTGAGGGAAATGAAATGTTTCCTCGCATTGCAAAAGAGTATGGATTAAAAACCCTGGTTGGAGCCTGGTTAGGAACAAACGAAAAAATTAATGAGCAGGAAATTACCAACCTGATTCAGATTGCCAGGGATGGGCATGCTGATGTGGTAGCCGTTGGTAATGAAGTAATGTATCGCGGTGATTTTTCTGAAGTTGAACTTTTGGAATATATAAACCGGATAAAGAATGAAATCTTTGGTATCCCTGTTGGTTATGTGGATGCCTATTACGAATTTGAAAACCGGCCCAATCTTACGAATGCATGCGATGTAATCCTCGCAAATTGTTATCCCTTTTGGGAAGGATGTAGCATTGATTATTCCTTGCTATACATGAAAGATATGTATCGTAGAGCATTGAAAGCAGGCAATGGAAAAAAGGTGATCATCACTGAAACGGGTTGGCCTAATATCGGCGAAAAGTTTCATGGAGCAGAGCCTTCGCTTAGAAATGCATTGGTCTATTTTCTGAATTCCCAGCAGTGGTCATATGAAGAGGATATTGATATTTTCTACTTCTCCTCCTTTGATGAGTCATGGAAAATCAGTGATGAGGGTGATGTTGGAGCCTACTGGGGGCTTTGGGATATAAATGAAAAACCGAAGTACTAAGTAATCAAAGCACACAATTCTAAAAAAATAAATAAAATAGAATGCCACAAAAACACCAAGACACCAGGCTACACAAATCAAAGAAATCGAAGGTATTATACTTTGTGATTCTTAGTGTCTTTGAGACTTGGTGGCAAGACATGAACTTTTCGAAGAGGGTGCAACCAATAAAGATAAAAACCGGCAAAATACTTTTTATTGTTGCCTTAATAAGCTTCGTTGCTTGCAATCAAAATAAGAATACAAGTCAAAAATCTATGATAGAAACGGAACAACAAGAAGGAAAATTACAATCAGAGGGAGATCTATTAATGGGTGTTTCAAAAGCTATTTCTTATTCCGGGTTTAGAAGTGGACAACATCCCGACCGTGGAGATGGGGCTAAAAACCCATCGTATGAGCAAACGCTGGAAGACCTTAAGATTCTATCAGAGGAAGCAGGTTTTAAACTTATTCGAATTTACGATAGTCGTGAAAATTCTGAATTGGTTCTAAAAGTTATCAAAGAAAACAATCTTGATATTAAAGTATTGCTGGGAATTTGGTTAGATGCCGAATTAAGTAATCACGAAACCTGTGCATGGTTGACAGAACCAATTCCTGAAGAAGAGCTTCAGCAAAATAAGAAACTGAATTTAATCGAAATTGAAAGAGGAATAAAACTAGCCAACGAATACAAAGATATCGTAGTAGCTGTGAATGTGGGAAATGAGGCGCTGGTAGAATGGAACGATCATAAAGTGGCAACTAATACCATTATTGCTTATGTGCTAAAGGTAAAAGAGGCCATAGAACAAGAGGTTACTGTAGCCGACAATTATAAATGGTGGGCCGATCATGGAATAGAACTGGCAAAAGCAGTAGATTTTATTTCCATTCATGTTTACCCGGTTTGGGAAGGAAAAGATATTAATGAAGGATTATCCTATTCAATTGAGAATGTTATGGAGGTAAGGAATGCACTACCAGAGGCCAGGATTGTAATCTCTGAGGCTGGTTGGCCCTCTGTTGCTTCTGAATTTCCTGAGCGTGTGAATGAAGAAAAGCAACAACAATATTATAATGAATTTTTGGCCTGGTCGAAAGAGAACAACATTACAACTTTCATTTTTGAGGCTTTTGATGAAGATTGGAAAGGAAATCCAGGAAATATGGAAGGAGCTGAAAAGCATTGGGGTTTGTATACAGTTGATCGTAAGCCCAAGAAGGTAATGCAGCATTTATATGCTGAGTAAAATTGATAAATGGATTTGATAACAATTAATCATTTTTAATGACATGAAAAATCAATTAAAAAATTTGATTACGCGATTTTGCACTAGTGAAAGTAACAAAACGATGCCTGTTAGTCGAATCTCTAATGATCACTATCCTGATAGAAATGGAAGGAACGCCAAACAAACTTCACAAATTAGGTCTGGTAAAACTAATTCCTACAGAAACATCTAATTAAGTATTGTCAATGAAAATATTAACTATAAATATATTTAACTAATGGTTGCCCGATATAAAACAGCGTCGGCTGATATTGTCCCTTTCGGACAAAAAATTGCATTTGGATCAGGACATTTAGCGAACCAGCTCTTCCCTGCAGCTTTGGGGGTTTTTATGGTTGTGCTAATTATGTCCTTAAATATGAATCCCATACTAGCTGGTATTCTGGGAGCTTTGCCAAGACTTTTAGATGCTTTAACGGATCCAATAATGGGTTTTATTTCTGATAATACTAAATCAAAATGGGGCCGACGAAAGCCATATATTCTACTGGGAAGCATTATTACCGGTATAAGTTTTATGATTATGTGGCAATTGAATCCAGAGGATACACAGACCTATAATTTCTTTTATTTTTTAATCGTATCCATATTTTTCTACATCGGATATACCATTTTCGCCACGCCATTAATTGGATTAGGTTATGAAATGACTCCTGATTATAATGAAAGAACCAGGTTGATGGCTGTTTCGCAATGGATGGGTCAAATTGCCTGGATGATAGCGCCCTGGTTTTGGGTAATTATTTATGATCCCGACATTTTTGCTTCAGCCCCTGAAGGCGCAAGAGAACTTTCCATATGGGTGGGTGCGATATGCATGTTTTTGGGTGTAATGCCAGCCATTTTTAACAAAGAAATGATCGTCCCTGATAAAAGCAAAATGGCAGATTTATCAATAAAACAACTGTCTGTTAACACAAAAGAATTTGTAAGGGGAATAAAACTTACCTTAAATAACAAACCTTTCGTAAGGTTATGTGGTGCCACCTTCCTTATATTTAATGGCTTTCAAACCATTGCTCAGTTTGCCATGTTTATTATTGTATACTATCTGTTTAATGGTGATAAAGTAGCCGCAGGATCCTGGCCTGCCTGGTTTGGTACCATTAGTGCCATGGCTACGGCATTTGTTGTAATACCAATCATTACTAAACTATCAGAAAAAGTTGGCAAAAAGAATGCTTTTGTAATAGCTACTTTGTTATCAATTGTAGGCTATGCTTTAAAATGGTGGGGATTTAACCCTGCTAATCCATGGCTTATGTTTATGCCTATTCCGTTTCTTTCTTTTGGTATTGGAGGTTTATTTACACTTATGATGTCAATGACAGCCGACGTTTGTGATTTAGATGAGTTAAATAATGGAGAACGTCGGGAAGGTATGTTTGGCGCCGTATACTGGTGGACTGTAAAGCTTGGTACTGCACTGGCATTGCTTACAAGTGGAGTCGTTTTGTCTTTCGTTGGATTTGATCAATCTATCGATGAGCAATCAATAGAAACACTCACAAACTTGCGAATTGCGGATATTGTAATCCCTGTAATAACTGCATTATTAGCTATTGCAATTATGTGGAGATATAATGTTACTGAACAAAGGGCGCTTGAAATCAGGGAGGCACTTATTGCCAAACGAGGAAAGGTTAAACACCAGGGTGATAATGGAAATCAGTAATCAACTAATAATGAAAACAATTAGAATTTTCTTAAACATATTACTAATGGCCATTTTCACAGCTTGTAATGTTCACCAAGATAAGTTGCTTGTTGATGTTTATGAAACTTCTGCAAATGGGAATAAACTCCAAAAAATTACTGAACTTTCTGCTGGTGTTGATGCCGTTTCAATAAAAATACTACCTGAAAATAAATATCAAACCATCACCGGTTTTGGTGGTTCGTTTACCGAATCGTCTGCTTATTTGTTAAACCAGTTGAGTAAGAAAAATCGCGATTTGATACTGGAAGCCTATTTTGGGGCGGAAGGAGCCAGATATTCATTAACACGCACTCATATTAATTCATGTGATTTTTCATTGAGTAATTATTCCTATGCACCTGTTGAGGGAGATAAGGAATTAGAAAGTTTTTCAATAGATGAGGATCGGGATGATATTATTCCAATGATTAAAGAGGCTATGGCTATTTCGGAAGATGGTTTTAAAATTATAGCTTCTCCCTGGACAGCACCACCATGGATGAAAGACAACAACAATTGGGTGGGCGGAAAATTACTTCCTGAATATTGTGGTACCTGGGCTTTATTTTTCTCAAAATATTTAACTGAATATAAAAAAGAAGGCATAAATATCTGGGGCGTAACTGTGGAGAATGAACCCTTGGGAAATGGAAATAATTGGGAAAGTATGCACTATACGGCTGAGGAGATGGTAGATTTTGTGCAATATCATCTCGGGCCAAAACTTGAAGCGGATGGGCAAGATGCAAAAATTCTGGCCTATGATCAAAATCGTGGAGAGGAATTAATTGAATGGGCTGAAGTAATTTACAAAGATGCAGAATCTTCAAAATATTTTGATGGTTTTGCCATCCACTGGTATGCCAGTACTTTCGATTGGTTTCCCAAATCATTGAACTTTACACATGAAATGGCTCCTGATAAATATTTGATTCAGTCTGAAGCCTGTGTTGATTCAGAAATACCACACTGGCAAGACGATAAATGGTATTGGTCGAAAGAAGCAACGGATTGGGGATGGGACTGGGCTCCTGAAGAGCAAAAAAAGAATCATCCAAAATATGTCCCAGTTCATCGTTATGCAAGGGATATTATTGGCTGTTTAAACAACTGGGTTGATGGTTGGGTTGATTGGAATATGGTTTTAGACAAACAAGGTGGACCAAACTGGTTTAAGAACTGGTGTGTTGCCCCGGTAATTGTTGATCCGGAAAATGATGAAGTTTACTTTACACCATTGTATTATACGATGGCGCATTTTAGTAAATTTATTAGACCAGGTGCTGTGCGCATTGGATTTGATAATCCAGATAAAACATTAATGATTACTGCTGCTCAAAATCCAGACGGATCCATAGCGGTTGTAGTATTAAACATGAACCCCGAACAGAAAAATATTAAATTCTCACTGAATGAAAGTTCGGTAGATGTCCAGATAAGTGCCCAGGCAATACAAACCATTATCATTCCTGCTATAAATTGAACCCAAATATGAGGAAGTTAACACATATCGTTTTGATCATCCTTTTGGTAGGGATTTTAACATCCTGCTCAGCAGGAGAGAAAGGCACACATGTTAGTATTTCTGGTCGACAGATATTGGTGAACGATACTCCATATTTAATCAAGGGCATCTGCTATCATCCAGTGCCAAAAGGCAGCGATCAAAGGAGCTTTAGAAATTTAAGTGAGGATTTGGCTTTGATGCTTGAAGCAGGTATCAATACCATAAGGGTTTATTCACCCATTCTTGAAAAATCTGTCCTGGATGAAATAAATGATGCAGGAATTAAAGTCATCATAGGTTTTGGCTACAATCAGGGAGGGAATAATGATATCCTTTCCGGAACACTTATCGACTATATAAATACATACAAATCTCATGAAGCAATACTCTTCTGGGAACTTGGTAATGAATATAACTACCATCCCGAATGGTTTGAAGGGGATATTAAAAACTGGTATTCGGCATTAAATAATGCTGCAGCACTCATTCATCAAAATGATCCATCGCATCCAGTTGCAACTGCTCATGGTGAATTGCCGGATTCTCTCTCACTTGCAATTTGTACCGATATTGATATTTGGGGAATGAATGTTTACCGCTGGGACAATCCGGCTGCAATTTTTGAAGAGTGGAAAGCAAAGAGTTCCAAACCCATGTATTTGTCAGAAGCAGGCACAGACAGTTATATGGTAATTGAAGCGGTTGGTTATCAGCAAGGGGAAAACCAAAAAGCCCAGGCGAATGCAGTTTCAAATATACTGGATGATGTATTCTTGAATCAAGAGGTATGTTCAGGTGTGGCATTGTTTGCTTTTGTGGATGAGCTTTGGAAAGCCGGAAATAATGATGAGCAGGACATAGGAGGTTGGGCACCCAAAAGCAGTGGTGTCCCATATGATGGTGCTCCCAACGAAGAATATTGGGGAATCGTTGACATAGAAAGGAATAAGAAAAAAGCTTACGAAGTGGTGAAAGAAAAGTACAAAGAGGTTCACTAGAAAATATGAACGCAACAGGAACAAAATTATCAATAAAAGAGAAACTTGGTTATGGTCTTGGGGACACAGCTTCCCATTTTGTATGGGACATGGTAGGCTTCTGGATCCTTATTTTTTATACGGATACATTTGGTATTTCGGCTGCTGCTGCTGGAACCATCATGCTGATTGCCCGTGTTTGGGATATGATAAGTGATCCTGTTATGGGCATCATTGCTGACAGAACAAATACCCGCTGGGGAAAATTTCGCCCCTATATTTTATGGATGGCATTGCCTTATGGTATTTTGGCTGTTTTAACTTTTACTACACCGGACTTGGGTGAAACAGGAAAAGTTATTTATGCAGGTGTGACCTATTTGTTATTGATGACCGTTTTCACTGCTATTAATCTTCCCTACTCATCATTGGGAGCCGTAATGACATCAGATTCCTACGAAAGAGCCGGCCTTAACTCTTACCGTTTTATTTTTGCTTTTGTCGGACAATTTATTGTTACAGGTACGGCTCTCACACTTGCCATGTATTTTGGTCAAGGCGACAATGCAAAAGGGTATCAATACACTTTAATCCTTTTTGCAGTCATTAGCTTTATCCTTTTCATGATCACCTTTAAAACAACAAAGGAAAGGGTACAGCCTCCAAAGGATCAAAAACAGAACCTGAAAGAAGATCTTAGGAATTTATTTAAGAACAGACCCTGGGTAATTCTGTTTTTTGTTGGTATTGTTTCGTTTGTCATGTTTGCCATGCAAAATCTTTCCATTGCATATTATTTCAAGTATTGCATTGGTGATGAGGAAAGTGTACAACTATTTAATGTAATAGGAACCGTTGCTCTCATTGCCGGGATTCCGCTATCAAAACCATTGTCGAAACGATTTGGGAAAAGAAATGTATATGTGGCAAGCTCGCTTGTATCAGGTCTGTTTTTTATACTGCTTTATCTTCCCGCCTCGAATAATATTATGTCCATTTATATCTTAAATATTTTGGCCAAATTCACTTATGCTCCTGCAGTTCCATTGTTATGGACTATGCTTGCAGATACAGCTGATTACTCTGAATGGAAAAATGGCAGAAGGGCAACAGGTCTTGTATTCTCAGCAGCTACATTTGCACAGAAGGCAGGATGGGGAATTGGTGGTGCTTTGGCTGGATGGTTATTGGTCATTTATGAGTTCGTCCCCAATGTGGAACAAAGCATTACAGCACTTACCGGAATTAAACTTATGATTTCAGTATTCCCGGGGATGCTTTATATGTCGTGTGCTATTCTATTATATTTCTATGCCATTGATCATAAAACCTGTAAGCTTATGCAAGATGAGCTGGAAGAGAGAAGGAATATGTCTGGCGATACTACAATTATTAAAAGTTAATGTATGATACCAAAATTTAACAATAAAAAAGTTTTATGCATTGGAGAGGTTTTGTGGGATAATCTGCCAGGCGGAACCATGCCGGGAGGTGCGTTGTTGAATATTGCCCATCATCTCCACAATAAAAAAATCCCTGTAACCCTGGTGAGTAAGGTGGGTACAGATACAAAAGGAATAGAGCTTCTTGGACATATGAAAGAAGCTGGTTTAAAAACAGATGTAATCTATTTTGATGACACGCTGCCTACCAGTGAAGTTGATGTTAATATTGATAGGTTTAAAAATATTAAATACAGCATTTGCGAACCAGTGGCCTGGGACAATCTTAAGATCAACATGAAGATCGTTGATTTTGCAGGAACTGCAGGAGCCATTGTATACGGAAGTCTTGCATCCAGAAATAATATTACACAGGATACAATCAGAGTGTTGTTAAGTTTTGACAATGTAAAAATCATGAATGTTAATTTACGTCCTCCTTACGACACAAAGGAACTTGTTGAGCCATTACTAAAAAAAGCAGACATTGCAAAGTTGAAGGAACAGGAAATGGATCAGATTCTCGGATGGCACAATAAAGTAATCATTAGCGAAAAAGACAAATTAAAATGGTTGTCAGAATTTTATGATTGTAGCATTATTTGCTTAACAAAAGGGAAAAATGGCGCAGTAGTTTATAATAATATACTCTACACGCACCCGGGATACCAAACAGAAACGCGTGATAATGTTGGTACGGGTGCTGCTTTCCTGGCAGGATTTATTTCATCACTAATTTCAAAAAATACGATACAGCAATCGCTAGATGAGGCTTGTGCCAATGCTGCTTTAACAGCATCTTCGGATGGAGCGATGCCCGAATATGAGAATAAAGATTTAAGATAAATGAACAATTTGTCTGGTAAAGTAGGTACGGCAATAATACACTGATTTAGGTTTGCTTCATAAGGATTGTATTAACACCACCGCCCTTTTGCATGTTGAACTTTTCAGATTATATAACTTCTATACTAAATCATTATCAACCCTCAATCTGGTTTGATAAGGGTGTGTACCAATGGAGAGCCTTGTTTTTAATGTATTTCTCTGATATATAACTTAATGATGAAAATATGATGTACTGTAATTGGCTCTTAGATGTAATTATGTTGTATTACATTTCTTGATTTAGTCTGTTATGCTATTTACTTTTGTAATGAAATTATTATTAATTGTTTTCAATAGAAATATAAATAAAATTCAGAAATTCTAAAATATTCAATTAAACTAACAAAAATTATCATGAAAAAATTATTACTTGGATTAATGATGCTCTTTGCATTTACTTACACCTTCTCACAAATAGAAGGAACATGGAAAGTTGCTTCTCAACCCGGTTCTCTTGGTGTTGGCCCAACTCAAGGCGATATAAGCTGGTGGTCAATCAATGATGCAGGAATTGTTGAAAGAGCTTGTTTTTTTGACGACAAATTTGTTTTCAATGGAGATGGCAGTTTTAACAATGTTATGGATGCTGACACATGGCTTGAAGGATGGCAAGGTGTTTCACCTGATCAATGTAATACACCAGTATTTCCTCATGACGGATCTAATCCTGCAACATGGACATATGATGCAGGTGCAGGAACACTAACATTGAATGGAACGGGAGCTCATTTGGGGATTCCAAAAGTAGTCAATGGCTTAGAAATTACAGAACCATCACAAGCCCCGGCATCTATTACATATCTTGTAACAGAAATTAGTGCTACCGCTATGACAATTGATATTTCAATAGGAACCGGATGGTGGCGTTTTATTTATGCCAAGGAAGCTGCATCTGGAGAAGATGCTTCTTTAAGTGATTTACAAGTTGATGGTTCTACTATCAATGGATTCTCCCCCAGTACTACTGAATATTCCTACGGACTTGAACCAGGTACTGTTGATGTACCTCAAATTACTTTAGCCACTCCAACAGATCCTGATGCTACCAGTGTAGATATTACACAGGCTAGTTCTATTCCTGGAGATGCAACAGTTGAGGTAACTGCTGCCAACGGAACTACTACAATGACTTATACGGTATCTTTTGCTATTACCTATGCATTAACATTACCTGTAACCTTTGAAAATGAAGGTATAAATTATGATTTAACTGATTTTGGAGGTAATGCTTCTGAAATAGTTGAGGATCCTACCAATGTAAACAATATGGTGGCAAAAACCATTAAAACTGCAGGTTCCGAAACTTGGGCTGGAACTACTGTAGGAGGTACTGCTGGCTTCTCTGAACCTATTCCTTTAGCAGAAGGCTCTACGTTTATGACTGTCAGGGTTTGGTCGCCAACAGCTGGAACACCCATTCGCCTTAAAGTTGAAGATTCTAGTGACCCAACCAAAAGTGTGGAAACTGAGACCAATACAACTATTGCATCAGATTGGGAAACAATACTATTTGATTTTAGTAATGAGGCTCCAGGTACGGAACCTATTCATTTTGATTATTACTTCAATAAAGCTTCGATCTTTTTTAATTTTAATATACCCGGAACTGATGAGGTTTACTATTGGGATGACATGGAATTCGGAGATCTAACATCAATTGAAAGCAGAAATATTGAAACTTTAACTTTTGTACTAAATCCTGTTCAGGATGTTTTAACTCTGAAGACAGATATAGATATAGAATCAATTCATGTTTATAGTTTGTCTGGACAATCTTTCAATGTGAGAGAGATTAGTGAAAACAGCTATGATCTGACTGGACTCAGTAAAGGATTATACACTGTTTTAGTTATTGATACAAATGGTAATAATTTAGTTGGTAAAGTATTAAAGCAATAGGTTAGCAAATTAAGTTTTATTCAGAAGGGTTGTGCGTAATGCACAGCCCTTTTTTAATTTTAGCCAATGTCTTTTCATTTTACAGCTGAACTTTTGAAAAAGGTATCGGAATTTTGTCTTTAGTATTTTAATTCAACAGCTCTTTATTTTTGAAGGAAATGCTAAGAACCATTTGCAATATCAAGGGTTTAGTCTTTCAATCAGATATCTGAATTTCAAGATAATAATTAATATCTTTTATTACTTCAATTCCATGTAAGACTAAAATGTGATTGATGAATTGGTAAGATTCCATCTGGGAAGCCAATAAATTCATGTATAATGCTGATATATAAGCTAAAGATGAAAATTTGACGTAATGTTATTTGACCATTGATGTAATTATGATGTAGTGTTTTTCTTGAATATGTACACTATAGAAATTACATTTGTTTCGATATTTAACACAAAATACATCAATTCTCAATTGATAAATTAAAAGCAAGAAATATTAAATCAAATCTTTAATACAAATTAAAAAAAACAAACATGAAAAAGTTATTACTTGGATTAATGATGCTTTTTGCTATTAGTACATTTGCGCAAAGCACTCACACAATTGATTTTGAACCAGCCGGTGTTGGTGCAGATTGGACCTGGGTTGTTTCTGATAATGCTAGCAATCCTCCACTGGAGTTTATAGCTAACCCCGTAAGCGGTGGCATTAACACAACTCCCACAGTTGCTAAATTTACTGCATTAGCTGCTGGAATGAACTGGGCTTTATGTTTTACTAACGATGACGGGGAGTTTACTTTTGATGCAACAAACGCTACTGTTAAAATTATGGTTTATAAACCTACTATCAGCGTTGTAGCTATTAAGTTTGAGGGGATGAGCCCGGCCATAGAACTTCAAGTTTCAAACACAGTAATCAATCAATGGGAAGAATTAACTTTCGACTTTTCAGGATCTATAGGAAATACCTATGACAGAATTGTTGTTATTCCTGATTTTGTTCAACCTTATGTTACTGGTACCGATAGAACTTCTGACAATATTGTCTATTTTGATAATATTCAGG
>Ga0164315_10003212_pt1 | contig 12651 bp, 14 predicted proteins | sample GuaBasSedimGuay6_FD_113737 | JGI IMG/M metagenome (GOLD analysis project Ga0164315, IMG submission 113737) | Subseafloor sediment microbial communities from Guaymas Basin, Gulf of California, Mexico - Guay6, Core 4569-2, 0-3 cm | ecosystem: Environmental > Aquatic > Marine > Hydrothermal vents... | reverse complement strand
TCCCTCACCTCTTCAAAAGCATTGGCCGAGGCGCTGTTGCAGGCAATCAGGATCACCTTGCACTTCTGCTCCAGCATGAAATCGGCGATACCCAGCGAATAGTGAAGAATGGCCTCCTTCGACTTATCGCCATAGGGAAGATGGATTGTATCTCCAAAATAGATCAGCTGCTCCGAGGGGAGCATGGTATGCAATGCATGTGCTACGGTAAGTCCTCCCACTCCCGAATCAAACAGACCTATCGGATTACTCTTTCCCATTTTATCAATAAATTATATCTGACGATCTCATCGAGATCTCAGAATTGAAGGTACAAAAAAATGGGATCATGAAGTAAAGAATTCCTCACAATCCCATCCTATCTCTTTTTGCAGAAAGCCTCTTTATACGTTCTACTTTTTACTTTCTACTGGCTTCAATTTATTGAAGCCCCAACTTAGCTTTTACAGGCTCAAGCATATCCATGCTCTCTTCGGAGACATAGACAGGGTTTCCCTGACTCAGGTCAAATACATAGAGTAGTCCATTTTCTTTGGCTACTTCGTCAATGGCTTTACGCGCCTTATCCATTACCGGCTGGATCATTACCATACTCTGCTGCTGCAGGTCCTGTTGTGCGGTCTGGGCAAAATTCTGAAGGCGAACCTGCATCTCCTGGATCTCAGAAGCTTTGGCTTCTTTAATCAGGTCGCTCAGGGCGGCTTCGGTCTGGTTGAACTCTTCAATCTTCTTGTTGATCTCTACCTGAATACGTTCAATCTCAAGGTCGTATTGCTGCCTTAAATCCTGCACTTGCAACTGTGCAGTATCATATTCGGGCATGGACTGGAGCAACTGCTCTGAAGTAATGTGGCCAAACTTCTGTGCGTGGAGTGCAAAGGTCATACAGAGTATTCCCATTGCCAGGGTCATTCGTTTCATCGTTTTCATTCGAAATTGTTTAAATTATTTAAGGTCTGTTGGAATTTTCCTGAAGAATTTTCCATTGTGTGTTATTGCGTATTTAACTGATTGTTTGCGCAAAAGCGCTACAAACGTACATAATGTTTTTTATGATTACAATACTGACTTTATAAAAAACCTTAATTCTTATAACCTAGCTTTTCAAGTACTTCGTCACTCAAATCATAGCGGGGATTTGAGTAGAGGATGGAGGCCCCCGAAGCAGTGTCGAAAATCACTGCGTAGCTGCCTACAGCCGAAAGTTCCTTTACCGCCTTATATATGGCGTCCTGGATGGGTTTCACCAGCTCCTGGCGTTTTTTGGACAGATCGCCGTCAGGTCCGAAATATTTGGCCTGAAGCTCCTTTACCTGACGCTCCCTGGTAAGGATCTCCTCCTCCCTCTGCTTCTTCATATCATCAGTAAGCAATACACGCTCAGATTGGTAGGTCTTATACATGGTCTCAATCTCGGTATACTCCGCCGCCACCTCTGTTTCCCAGGTCTCCGAAACTTTATCAAGCTCGGTCTGAGCCGCATTGTAGGAAGGGATGTTCTGAAGAATGTAGTCCGAGTCCACAAAAGCGAACTTCTGTGCAATGGCCACACCCATAAAGAGAAGAAGGGCCAAAGTAGTTGCTGCTAATTTTTTCATGGTATATGCTCTTTTTTGGTTTTTTCTATGCTATGCAGTTCAAACTCCGTACCAAAATGGTAAATCCTTTAATATTAGAACTGTTGACCGATGGTGAAGTGGAACTGTGAGCCACTGATACCACTGGATCCGGGATAAGGATCAAATCCCCAGCCCCAGTCGATCCCAAGCAGTCCGAACATGGGAAGGAAGGCCCGCACTCCTAATCCTGCAGCACGCTTGGTATTATACGGATTAAACTCAGCGATGCTGTACCAGGCATTTCCTGCCTCAAGCCAGGCGAGTACAAAGATGGTGGCTGATGGATTCAGCGAAACCGGGTACCTCAGTTCCAGTGTATACTTGGTATATACATTACCCGACTTGTTTCCGTCTACCGTTGGAGTCAGACTCCGGTTAGGGTAACCACGCTGTGCAATGGTCTCCCGTCCATAAAGGTTATACCCCGAAAGACCGTCCCCACCCAGGTCGAAGCCTTCGAAGGGTGATGGACCAATGTCATCGTTGTAGTGTCCCAGCCATCCCCAGTGCAACCTTGCCATAAGAACCAGGTCGCCGATGAGGGCATGGTACCAGTCGGCCTTAAACATCCAGCGATGGTACTCCACCCATTTATACTTATCACCATCTCCTATATTGGCATAATCCACACCCGGATTGAATAAGGAATAAGGGGGGGTGATCTGAAGGCTCACACTCAGGTTGGAACCCCTCCTGGGATAGATAATCTGATCCTGTGAGTTCCTGCCCAGGGTAATGGTATAACTGAAGTTGTTAAAAAATCCATTGTCCACCAGGAACAATCCCGGATAATCCTTCACCTTGTATCGCTGGTACGAGAACGCATTATAGAGGGTAAAAAAGTCATCGGGCCAGGTAAGCCTTTTTCCAAGTCCAACCGTAAAACCAGTGACTGAGTAGTACTCATCTTTGATGGCATCCCCTCCCTGCCAGATGGCATATGGATTCCGGTTCATCTTGGAATAGTAACCCGAGACTGAGAAGGAGTTAGGTTTCTTTCCTCCGAACCACGGTTCTACAAAGGAAAAATTGTAAGATTGATACACTTTACCGTTGGTCTGGGCCCTCAATGACAGGGTCTGTCCGTCGCCCGAAGGCACCGGTCGCCATGCTTTAGGATCAAAAATTCTGCTGGCTGCAAAATTGGAGAATCGGATACCAATGGTACCCACCAGCATTCCAGCTCCGTATCCTCCTGATACCTCCAGCTGATCGGTGGCGCGTTCCACCAGTCGATATTCAATATCCACAGTCCCATCGGCCTGATTAGGAATGGGATTGGGCTCAATCTGCTCGGGATCGAAGTGTCCCAGGTTGGCCAGTTCCCTCACTGTACGGATCAGCTCCGACTTGCTGAATTTATCACCGGGCATTGTGCGTAACTCCCGCCTGATCACATGCTCGTTGGTCCGCGTATTTCCCTTAATGATCACACTGTTCACAGTGGCTATCTCACCCTCATAGAGGCGCATTTCATAATCGATGGTATCGTCATCCACACTTACCTCCACAGGAGTAAGCTGGAAAAAGAGATACCCGTTATCCAGATAGACCCCATTCACCGCGTCTTCGTCGATAAAGAGGCGTTCGTCCAATACTTTCTGGTCGAATATATCTCCCCTCTCGATTCCCAGCACCGCATTTAGCAATTCGGCCGGAAATTTGGTGTTCCCGATCCACTCTATATCCCCAAAGTGGTACCTGTTCCCCTCTTTGATGGTGAGGTAAAGCTCAAGCCGGCCCCTGTTATCAGGAATCACTGCAATGGAATCGGAGACAATCTGTGCATCCCTGAATCCATTTTCATTATAGAAATCTATCAGCAACTTCTTGTCCGCCTTATAAGAATCAGCCACCATCTTGGAGGCTTTGAAGAAATTGATGCTTACCTGCTTTGTATCCTTCAACTTGCGCTTGAGAACTGTGTGCTTGAAATTGTCAGCTCCGATAAAGAAGATCTCATTGATCTTCACCCGTTCATTCTTGCGAACAAAGATCTCCATCTGTACCATATTCACCCTCAGGGTATCATCGGTAAGTACAATGGAGGTCTCGCAATTGAGGAAACCCTTCTCTTTGAAGTGATCCCGGATAATCCGCTGCGTGTTATCCATGATGTCAGCCGTGACCTGCTGACCATTCCTTAAGTTGATCTTCTCCCTCACATCCTGGGTTTCGGATTTTCCGATCCCGGTCAGGGTGAGTCGCGACATGCGCGATTGCTCGGTGAGATAGATATCCAGCCAGATGCTATCGCCCTCTATCTTTGAGGCTGTAATGCTTGCATCGGAAAAGAGTCCCTGGCTCCAGAATTTTTTCAGCACATCGGTGACCTCATCCCCTGGAAGGGTGATGGTGTTTCCTTTCTTCAGACCCGATAGGCTGATCAAAACCTCCTTCTGGATAAACTCGATGCCACTCACCGTCACATCTGCAATCACATACTCTTTGGGATTCTCATAATCCATCACCTGAAGGGTATCATGACCCACCCGTTCCTGGGCTGCCATACCGGTAGCGATGATCGAGAGTACTATTAAAAGAAAAGTCCGTTGTCTCATTCCTGCTTCAACTGTTATTTGTAAAAACTCTGGACTTTTCACTTACCTTACCGAATCGTCGCTCCCGTCGTTGATAATCGATAATGGCTTCATAAAAATGCTCCTTGCGGTAATCGGGCCACAGTACCGGTGTAAAGTACAGCTCCGTATACGCAAGTTGCCAGAGTAAGAAATTACTGATCCTTCGTTCACCACTGGTTCGAATAAGCAATTCCGGATCGGGCATAGACGATGTGGCCAGGTAGGATTCCACCAGACAACTATCTATTTGATCCGGATCCAGCTTGCCTGACTTGGCATCGAGACACATTCGTTTTACCACATCGGTAATTTCCCAGCGTCCACTGTAGCTGAGTGCCAGTACCAGTTTAAGACCGGTATTTACCGACAGTGAATTCACCGATTGTGCCAGATGCTTTTGCACGCTATTTGGAAGATCAGTAATATTTCCAATTACTAGCAGGCGGACATTATTCTCGTTTAGTTTTTTGGTCTCATTGGCGATGGTATTGGTGAGTAAGTTCATCAATCCATCAATCTCTTTGCGGGGTCTCTTCCAGTTCTCGGTAGAAAATGCATATAAGGTGAGGTACTCCACACCCAGTTCTCCCGCTGCTTCCACTACCTGACGAACCGACTCCACTCCATTCCGGTGCCCGAAAATGCGTTCTCCGCCTTTCCTCTGGGCCCACCTGCCATTGCCATCCATAATCATGGCAACGTGCTTTGGAATGCGTCTTTTGTCTATTTGTTCACTCAAATCCATTATAAATCAACTTCACTACAAAAACTGTACCCTATTTCTTGCCGTATGTAACATCGTTGTAAGTGGGACAGTCCTCCCGGAAATTAAATATTTTATAGGTCAGGAAAATCCCGGTAAACATATACCAGTCGTTGTTCCCCACCGATGTTTGCACCTCTTCTCCGCCCGGGTTTGTCACACCGTCAATCAAATCGGTAAAGCTTTTTCGCATGGTCACCTCCACTCCTCCGCTCAACTTCTCTCCAAAATTCATCTTGAACCCTCCCCCGAAGGGCAGGTAAAGGTGCGATACCGATTCGCCTGATATGTTCAGACTATAACCCAAACCCGCTGATACATAGGGCGAATACTTCGTTTTCCTGTAGGCGGTTTTATAGGGCCACCAGTTGAACTCAAAATCAAGGCCCAAATCTACGAAACTTGACTGAAATTCTACCTCTCTGTTCCCGAAAACTTCACCAGAACCGCTCAGATTGTAAAAAACTGCATGGGCCCGTAACGCATTCCGCATATTCAGGTTGTACCTGAGGATAGGGCCAATGGCCGGGGGAACCCATGTGGGTTGAGGTATGTTGGGGCTTACATCACCCAGGTACCAGGGTACGGCAGCCATAAAACCAATGTCGAACTTCCGCTGCCCATGGGCCGGAACCAGAAAAAAGAGGGAAATTACTATGAGTACCGGAAGAAGCCTCCTACCAGAGATAAGGGTCCGCCTATCTGTAGAGTTTCTTAAAGATGGGGCGTCCTTTTCTATCGTTCCGTATTTTATATATTGCTTTAACACTAGCCAGGAAATAAGAATCGTTATATTTTGAAAACTCGGAAGCATAACCATCCAGGTAGTCGGATGCCACAAACTGGTACCCCACCTCTGCTCCTATGCTCCATCTGGGATCGATGGACCACTTAAGCCCGGCTCCCAGGGGGAAAACGAGGGCATAATTGGAATTATTGTTGTAACCAGGATTTTCAATGGGCTCCTCCCCATTGTTATTTAAATCCTTTACGGTAGCCTTAGATAGTATACCTCCAACTCCTGCAAAGAAATACTGGTAGAGTTTGTTGTAATTATTTACCATACCCTTCCGGTTATAAACCGCCCCGGAAACAAAGGTCCTGCTCTCTCCTATCAAATAGTATTCTGCCCGAACCACATGCTGGAAAGCATTGCTGTTAAAAGAATAATAACGGCCGTGACTGCTACCCTGCTCATCCTTTCCTCCATACATCATCCATGCCAGGTCGAGACTCACCACAAAATCCTGGGATAATTTAAAACTGGGCTTAAACCCAAAGGAGGGTCGCAACCCGTTGAAATTATTTAAAAAACCTTTATTGGCCAGTCCTATGTCTCCGTGAAACATAACAGCTCCCACATAGACATCTGCCTCATACCTGCGAAGTTTCCAACGCTGACTGTAGCCATCCAGGGAAGTGATCAGCAACAGTGCGATGATGGGAATCAAGATTTTGTTTCTCATGGCCGGGTCATTCAGTAATCAGACATAAAAATAAACAAATATTTTTAATTACGCTTATCTGCTCCCCACATCAATTTGTTACGAAGGGTGCTGTAGAAGCTTATATTCTCTATTCGAATCATTTTCAGGGTGTAATCTGCCTTGCGTATGGTTACCGAAGTATCCACATCCAGGTCGATGGTTCGTGAGTCGATGGCCAGCTGAAACTGAGGGTCCCGGGTATCTACTGAAAGCTGCAGTACCGCTGAGTCGGGAAGCACCAGGGGTCTTACGGTAAGGTTGTGTGGTGCTATGGGTGAAAGTACAAAACTTTTGGACTCGGGTACCACAATGGGCCCCCCCACACTCAGGTTGTATGCCGTTGATCCGGTGGGTGTTGATAACAAAAGCCCGTCGGCCCAATAAGCGCTTAAAAATTCATCATTTACCTTCACATGGATGGTAATAAGCGATCCTGAATTCTTATAGAGCCTAACCTCATTAAGGGCCACATCCAGGTCATGTAACTCAGTGCCGGAAGCCTCCACCTTCAGCAGCATGCGCTCTTCAATATCGTAATTCCCGCTGAACACACTCTCCAGCGACTCGGACAGGTTCTCCTGTGAAATATAGGAGAGAAAACCCAGTCGCCCTATATTCACACCCAGAACCGGGATTCCGCTGTCCCTCACCAGGTTCACCGTCTCCAGGAAAGTTCCATCTCCTCCCAGGGAGAAGAGAAAGTCCAGATCGGCCGGCAAATCGGAATGACTGTTGTAGAGCCCGGCTACTTTGGGCCTGAGTCCAGTCTTCTTCTGGAGGAACTCATATAGGGGCTCAAAAATCCACACATCCACATTGAGCATGCTGAATTTGCTGAACATGGTGGCTATATTTTCGCGGGCATATGAAGGAAAATTCCTTCCAAAAACAGCGACTTGCATCTCTTATGTATTCAGATATTTTAGAAAGACATCAAACCGTTCCTGGTAAAACTCATCCAGGTCCTCATCGTTCATATGGGATGAAACCACGGTGTAGTTGTAGCGGTTGAATGTGGCCATCACAGAGGTAAGATCGGTGAGGTTGATCTTGAGTGTCACCCTCAGTTTATTCGCATCATCGGCTGAGGCCACATAGGAACTGAGGATTCTTGCGTTGTTACCCTCCACAATCTGCGCAATCTCGCTTAATGAGTAGTCATGGGTGCTCATCTCAAGTTCAATGATTCCACCCGGCTGTTGCATGGCCGACAGGTGTGCAAACTTGCGGGTAAGCTCCTCCTGGGTGATCACCCCCAGGTACTGTTTCTCGTGGTTCAAAACCGGCACCAGGGTAAGCTCAAGCCGCGACAGAAGCTCAATCACCTCATAAATATGCTGCTCCTCATTCACAAAAGGCTTCTGAAGAGAAAGGCTGTGGTTGCCTACTGGTTCATCCGGATTATTCAGGTCATAAATATCGGCATCAGATATCAGCCCCAGGAATTCCCTGTGGTTCACAATGGGAAGGTGCTTGATCCTGAACACCTCCATCCATGAAAGCGCTTTGGTGCCTGAATCTGAGGTCTTCAGGGCAGTCACCACATCCGATATGAGTTCTCGTGCCAGCATAAGGTGCTAAACTTACATGTTTAACGTATACAAAGCAAATATTGTTCCATGTTGCTTGAAAACGGAATGATTTTCAAGCAACATGGAAGGTTACAAGCCTGCTTCGCAGGGTTACAGTTTTAACATTTTTTCGATGGTATTGAGCAGAATGGAGATGGCCACTTCGTTCATGCCTCCCTGGGGGACAATGATGTCGGCATATCGCTTGGAGGGTTCGATAAACTGCAAGTGCATGGGCTTCACGGTTTTTTCATAACGGTCCAGCACCTTTTTTACATCCCTGCCCCGCTCCATCATATCGCGCTGGATCACCCTTCCCAGCCGATCGTCCGAATCAGCATCCACAAACACCTTGATGTCGATCTCTTTCACCAGGGGCATGTGGGTGTAGATAAGGATCCCTTCCAGGATAATCACCTCTTTGGGTTCCACCGGAATGGTCTCCTTTGCACGAGAGCAGGTAAGGTATGAGTAAATGGGCTGCTCTACAGGCTTTCCCTGTTTGAGGAGCCTGATGTGCTTCACCAGCAGGTCCCATTCAAGGGAGTCGGGATGGTCAAAGTTAATCTGCTGCCGCTCCTCCATGGGCAGGTGACTGCTGTCCTTATAATAGCAGTCCTGGGGAACCAGGGCCACCCGGTCCTGAGGGATTCGCTCCAGGATTTTCTTTACCACCGTGGTCTTTCCCGATCCGGTGCCGCCTGCGATGCCTATTGTAAACATGTTATTATGTTATTGGGTTATTATGTTATTGGGTTAATAGGTTAGTATGTTAATGGGACAAGCTAAATATAAGAAGTTAAAATCTAAACTCCGATTGGAAGAACCAAATATCATATTATCCCCCTCTTTGTTACAGATTTCTTTAATATTATGTATCGCTGTATTACAATATTTTATATTTTTATATCGCTCTTTGTTACAATATAACCTAATTTATAGCATTATGTTCCATAGATCGATAGTGGATAAACTAAAAATATGGTCAGAGAAATCATACCGAAAACCATTGATACTCAGGGGAGCGAGACAGGTAGGAAAGACTAGTGCCGTTCTGCTTCTGGCCGATTCTTTTGATCAGTTCATTCACCTGAATCTGGATAAAGATGATGACCGGAAATTATTTAGTGCCCATACAGAAGTCCGTTACCTGTTTGATGCCATATGTCTGCACGCAAAAATCAAGCCGGTTAAAGGCAGTACACTGCTCTTTATTGATGAAATTCAAAATTCGCCGGCAGCTGTTCAGATGCTCCGCTATTTCTATGAAGAGATTTCATGGCTGCATGTCATTGCTGCCGGATCACTGCTTGAATCACTCACTGTAAAAGGCATTAGCTTTCCTGTAGGCAGGGTTGAGTTTTTACCCGTGAGACCCTGCTCATTCAGTGAATTTCTTGTGGCATTTGATGATTCACAAAGTAATCAGTTGATCCATCAGGTTCCTTTCCCGGAGTATGGACATGATCATCTGCTAAAACAATTCTTGTTATATACGTTAACTGGAGGAATGCCTGAGATCATCGAAATATACAGGCATGAACAGAGCGTAGCATTATTAAATCCGGTTTATGAAGGTTTGATCGCCACTTATCTGGATGATGTTGAGAAATATGCCAGGAACTCGACTATGGCACAGGCAATCAGGCATACCATCAGGCATGCTTTTGATGCCGCATCTTCAAGGATCACTTTTCAGGGTTTTGGAAATTCAAATTACAAATCCAGGGAAATGAGTGAAGCCTTTATCACCCTGGAGAAAGCTTATCTGCTTCAACTGGTATACCCAACAACTTATGTGGAGAAACCAGTAAAACCCAATTACCGAAGGTCTCCCAAATTACAGCTTGTGGATACTGGTCTGGTCAATTATGCATCGGGTGTTCAGGCTGACCTTCTCAACTTCAAGGACATTCATCAATCTTTCCGTGGAAGAATTGCTGAACATATTACTGGTCAGGAACTACTTGCACTATCAGACTCCGTACTCTTCACATTGAACTACTGGACCAGAGAAAAGAAAGATGCCACAGCCGAAGTAGATTTCATTTGGAGCCACAGGGAGAAGATTATTCCCATTGAAGTAAAATCGGGAAAAGCTGGAAAATTGCGTTCACTTCATCAATTCATTGACAGGGCGCCACACGCACTGGCGGTCAGGATATACTCCGGCAAATTCAATATTGAAAAGGCCACAACACTGGCCGGCAAAGAATTCACCCTTCTCAACCTACCCTTCTATCTGATTAACAAACTACCCGAATATCTTTCTTTTGCTGAAAAATAATTTAAAGGAGGATTAAAACTAACTTTGTAGCAAAACAGCATAACTAAGAAGATATGGAGCCAAAATTATACCCCCTCAGGTTTAAACCAATTCTGAAAGATAAAATCTGGGGCGGAACAAAACTGAAAGAGATACTGGGGAAAGAGGCATCCGATATTGCCGGTGAAAGCTGGGAGATCTCAGGTTATGAAGGGGATATCTCTGTGGTAGAATATGGATACCTGAAAGGCAACACACTGGAGGAGCTGGTTGAGGTCTATATGGGCGACCTGGTGGGGGATCAGGTTTATGCGAAATTCGGACTGACCTTTCCGTTGCTGATCAAGTTTATTGATGCCAATGATGTCCTCAGCATCCAGGTACATCCTGACGATGAAATGGGTAAGAAGCACCACAACTCCTTTGGGAAAACAGAGATGTGGTACATTGTGGAATCGGAAAAGGGGGAGAATAAGGGACAGCTTATCGTGGGGTTCAACCGGAAGATGGACGGGGACAAGTACATGGCCCATCTGAACGGGGGCACGCTCCGGGAGATAATGAATTATGAAAAAGTGGAGGCTGGAGACATCTACTTCTTACCGGCAGGCAGGATCCATGCCATCTGTGCGGGTGTGTTACTGGCCGAAATTCAACAGACTTCTGATCTTACCTACCGCATTTATGACTGGGACCGTAAGGACGATGCAGGGAACTCCAGGGAACTTCATACCGAACTGGCACTGGATGCCATCGATTTCAGCCATCACTCCCAATACAAAACCCACTATCGGAGTGCCGGTAACGGCACGGTGACCGCGGTGGACTGCCCCTTCTTCACCACCAGTGTGATCAAGCTGGATCAACCCGTGGAAAAGGATTACAACCTCATCGATTCCTTTGTAATCTATATGTGCATGGAGGGGGAAGCCGGAATTACCTACCGTGGAGGTACCGAGCTGATCAAAAAAGGGGAGACCATCCTGATTCCGGCCGAATTGAAGGAGCTGGCCATTGTTCCCACCGAACCCACCACCCTGTTGGAGGTATATATAAAATAGAAAAAGCTCATGAAGATCACCAAAGCAGAATTTATTACCAGCAGTTCGGATGTATCTCAGTGTCCGCCGGAGCAAATTCCTGAGTATGCCTTTATTGGTCGTTCCAATGTGGGCAAATCCTCACTGATTAATATGCTGGTGGAGCGAAAGAAGCTTGCCAAAACCTCCTCCACGCCTGGGAAGACCCGGCTCATCAACCATTTTAAGATCAACCATCAATGGTTCCTGGCCGACCTGCCCGGATATGGGTATGCCAAGGTTTCCAAGAAAGATCGGAACACCTTTGCGAAAATGATTGAACAGTATGCCACCCGGCGTACCAACCTGGTCTGTTTCTTTGTGCTGGTGGATGCCCGTCACAAACCCCAGCAGCTGGATCTGGACTTTATCGAGTGGCTGGGCGACAACAACCTGCCCTTTGTGATCGTACTTACCAAGATAGATAAGGTAAGTCAGTTGGTGAAGTCCTCTAACCTGACGTTGCTTAAGGACGAGCTGAGTAAATCCTGGGAGGAGCTTCCTACGATCTTCGAAACCAGTGCTGAGAAGAGAACGGGCCGTAAGGAGCTACTAGGATTTATAGATGATACCAACCAGAAGTTGGTATCGTAGTTATTGAGTTAATGGGTTATTGGATCAAGAGGAGAAATCACTCAAAGGTTATCGTGGCTCCATCCCGGAATGTGACCTGCATTTGTGTTACATGATCAAAAACCACCCTGTGTTTTGATCTTCCTCCCCTCTCCAGCTGGCTCTTTTGAATAACCACCTTTAATGGTTTCTGTCGCACTCTTTTTACAGTACCAATCACCTTGCCTCCATTCTGGTAGGTGATCTCCACGTTCTCTACCTGGTCCAGTTCAGATCCAAAAAGGATGGCTATTTCAGGTGTGATTTCCATGATTCTGGTAAAAGTTCCAATTAGTTCTCCAGGAAGTATTTAATGGTCTTCACCAACAGAGCAGGTTGCTCGGCGTGTACCCAGTGTCCGGCTCCCGGAAGGGTGACAATTTCGGCCACCGGGAAGAGGGAACGGATCAACAGGTGGTCCTGAGGTTGAATGTAGTCCGACTCTGCTCCGGAAATGAAGAGGACCGGAAAGCCGGTGATCCCCCCTACAGGTATGTTGGATGCGTCTATCCCTTCAAAAATCTTATCCAGGTTATTGTTCAGGGCCTCCAGGTTGATCCGCCAGCTGAATTTCCCTGAGCTGTCCCGTCTCACATTCTTCAATAAAAAGCTGCGGATGCGGCTCGAACCAATCCTGGGCCTGAGGGCCATATCCAGTTCTTCCCTGCTTTC
>Ga0164315_10003211_pt1 | contig 12653 bp, 13 predicted proteins | sample GuaBasSedimGuay6_FD_113737 | JGI IMG/M metagenome (GOLD analysis project Ga0164315, IMG submission 113737) | Subseafloor sediment microbial communities from Guaymas Basin, Gulf of California, Mexico - Guay6, Core 4569-2, 0-3 cm | ecosystem: Environmental > Aquatic > Marine > Hydrothermal vents... | reverse complement strand
CGCTTTCACTAAGTAACATAGCGGGAGTAGCCTTTCATCTCCATAAATAACATAATTGTAACTCCTTGCGGAGCCCTCTCTGTTAGCCTAATTGCTTAGGTTTCCAAAGAAACGTGTCGCACGACTCATCTCTAACTAAGTACTGAAGCATAAATTTTGAGGTATTTTAAAAAAATCATGTAGGAAAAAGGTGGGCAAACCAAAAGACGTTTGCCCACCCTACAAAATACCCGAAAATTTATGATTCCTTACTTATAACTATATTTCGGCTATGACTAGCATTTCAAAATCATCTGTTGTCAATGTTCTGCCACGTTTAAAGTTACCGATTTCACCTCCATAAATATCAATGTTTAAATAACCTAGCGTCTTTAATAGCCACGTTATTTCGGAAGGCGCGTAATACCGTTCATTGCAATTCAAGGTTTTTTTATTGCCAGAATCATCTGTAAGCTCAAGTGCCGAATGATCCCGAAAAGTCATCAAATCAAAGGAATTATTATGACTTTGTCCTTCAACGAGGTTATTATTGATGAAATTTTTTACGGAGTGATAAAGGGGGAAGAGGGCATTAAGCGTTGTAAAGATGAGTTTTCCATCATTTTTTAAAGCATGAGTTGCATTTTTCAAAATAGAAAAGTTCATTTCGTCTGTTTCCATTAAGGAGAAAGCACCTTCACACAACATGATGAGCAAATCAAATTCATGAGTGAAATTGAGATGTCTTGCATCTAACAATTGAAAATCAATAACCACATTTTCATTTTTGGCTTTTTGTTCTGCGCGTTTGAGTTGCGATTCTGATAAATCAATGCCAGTGACTTGATATCCTCTTTTAGCTAATTCAATGGCATGTCTACCGGTACCGCACCCAATATCCAAAATTCGCTTGGATTTATTGTAGTTCAGTTCCTGTTCAATAAAATCGGTTTCTTGAATAGTTCCCTGCGTAAACTTTTCTTTATCATAAGTTTCCGCATAATTTAAAAACAGTTCTTCGTACCATTGAGTCATATTTTTCCTCTATATACAATGACATGTCATGACATCGTTTTTAACGTGTTCTGACAAAATTCATACATCATCGCTTTGAACAAAAGGCAAAAACCTGGTTTTATTTATTATAATGAAGAGCGAATGCGATAAATATTGAACTTGGGTTCGGTTTCGCCGTTCTCTTTCTTCCACTGATTATAACTTTTTTGGTTGAAAACTATAACGATATGAATTTTACTGAATTGGCATAAATGGTATCATTCACATTCAATCCCTCCCTTCGACAAGCTCAGGGAACACGGGGTTGAGGCCTTTTTGATATTGCTTTCCCCAGGTGGAACAAAGGGCTATTCACATTCAACCCCTTCAGGGTTGGCGTGTTGATAAGCTATCAACAAAATCCGTTAGAATCAGTTCTTCCAAAGTAAAGTGTCGCGGCTTATGTATAAAGAGAGAGCAGCGCTTTAGGGACTACCCACCTAAGCCGCGACAGCCGATGTATCAAGGGTTACGTGGTTTTTTCATGTATGGCCCACTGGATTTCCATTCTAGGCATAGGGCAAAACCTTCAAGGTTTCCAAAACCTTGAAGGTTTCTAACTGAAATGATTTATCGATCAAACTATAGTACCGGAAAGCGGAAAGACCAAAACCACTCACGTTTTTGGGTGGTCTGGAAATTTTCGCTATGGCACTTAGTATCTAGGTCTGCGTTGAGGACGTTCATTCCTTGGACGCGCTTGATTCACTTTGAGATTGCGTCCTTTCAGGGAACTTTCATTCGTGACTTTGATGGCCTCCTCCGCTTCTGCTTGGATTGGCATTTCAACAAAACCAAAACCTCTGGATTGCCCGCTATATTTATCGGTTATTACACTGGCAGCAGATACTTCGCCATGTTCCGTAAAAAGTTCTTTCAGTTCTTCGTCTGTCACGCTATGGGGCAGGTTACCAACATATATATTCATCTATCGTTCGGTCTCTCTCAAGTGTGCGTTGAACAAAAGGAAACTCTCGAATAACCAACAGCACAAATTAGACGAGAGTGTTCAGCCAGTTAGGGCAATGCCGTTAAATAAAATACACAAAATGAAAAAAAACCACTTTCCGCCCCACTTAAACACTTACAAGGACAATGTGTTTTCAAATTTATTTAATTTGATTTTTTTATTAGTATGGGTATTATTATTTTCACGCGCCTCCCTGATGGCTAATTTTTTTTGGTTTCAAATACCTAACAGTTCAGAGATACCTTAAAAGGTGTCATTGTATGACTTTTAAGGCTATCAGAATAACAGCGACCATCATAAAAGATATGTGTCGTGAGTAAAATGTAGGGTGGAATAGCATTGATGCAGAGCGTGAAAACGAACAGTGTTCAACTGCAAGCTTTATCAGCTTATTCCAATGTATAGCCTTCCAAAAAGTGGTTATAATCTTTAGCTGGTTTTTTTAAATCTCTTTAACTCAATGATCAAGTTTTTAGTCTAACAATTAATAACTTCAATGCGATTGTATATGAAGAGATTAAAACCCTTAACTACAAGGATTGTATATAACAAAGGATTGGATCGTGAGCTTAATAATGGCACGCACGATAGACAAATAACTAGAAAATGGTCACGTATGGCGATTTCTGGGAAAAAATATACCATTTCCAATTTTGAAAATCGCACCCTTGGTATATTCTTTTTTCGATCTCGATGAAAAAAACGATAAACAACAATTATTGGTATAAATTAATAACTAATAACTCGCCATTAGATCGTGAGTCATCAGGTTTAAACCCGCATCGATTATGTTGTTGAACTTGCCCAAGCATACACTTGTCGTTATAGGTGTTTTTGAAATCCTTTCTTATATACAATCCTTGTAGTTATAGGTTTTTTAAATCCTTCTTTATTTATATAATTCTTGTAGTTTGGCCTTATAAAAAACTTGTGAGTCGAGTTTAATAAAAGCTATTCCAATAGTTGGAAAAGCAGACTTTCTAGTTTACCCAAGTGATGATAATTAGGTTCGGGTGATTTATATTCTTTCTGAGAATATTAACTTTCTTGCCTATTGCCTCTAGCTGTTTGTTGTTCCCTATAAGTACCTTTTATCATTACCGTATTAACATTAATGAGATGATTTAAAAGTGCTTGTTTAAACGCAACCCAATTTGGCGGATTGCAATGACGAGTTATGCCAAACACAAAAGCATGTTTAAATTTTGTCTGTAACTGCTTTTGACTAAAATGGCATCGCTAGATAAGGGGGAACCATAAATATTTTTTGAGTCCCCATAATTTTGGTAGATGGAATAAAATGGCTGCCACACCTATAAAATTTTTTAATATATTGATAGGTAAAGTGAGCAAATATTTAATTTATTTATTTGCCCACCCTTTTGTCATCGTTCAATACGAAAATTTATCGGTCAATTTCCCCAAAAACTATATCCTGCGTCCCAATAATGGCAACCACATCAGCGATCATGTGCCCCTTTGCCATTTCGTTCATTGAGGCTAAGTGAGCAAAACCGGGCGCGCGAATTTTCAGACGATAGGGTTTGTTAGCACCGTCGGATATTAAATAAATACCAAACTCGCCCTTTGGATGTTCAACCGCTTGATACACTTCGCCTTCTGGGACACAGTAACCTTCAGTGAATAATTTAAAGTGGTGAATAAGGCCTTCCATGTCGCCTTTCATCGTTTCACGTCGGGGCGGGGTGAATTTATGATCATCAACCATAACGGGGCCGGGATTTTCGCGGAGCCAGTCAATACATTGTTTAATAATCTGGTTGGATTGGCGAAATTCTTCCATGCGGACTAAGTAGCGATCATAGCAGTCGCCATTGACTCCCACCGGAATGTCAAAATCTAATTTATCATAAACTGCGTAGGGTTGTTTTTTGCGTAAATCCCATTCTATGCCGGAACCACGTAACATCGGCCCCGAAAAACCTAAGTTAAGCGCACGTTCTGGGGACACTACACCAATGTCAACGGTGCGTTGTCTCCAAATGCGATTTTCGGTGAGCAAAGTTTCATATTCATCAACATATTTGGGAAAACGCTCGGTAAAATCCTCAATAAAATCTAATAGCGAGCCTTGGCGATTAGCATTTAGGCGTTTGACATCAGCCTCATTATGCCATTTAGAAGTTTCATATTGGGCCATGCGATCTGGTAAATCTCGATAAACGCCACCCGGGCGATAATAGGCTGCATGCATTCGCGCTCCGGTAACGGCTTCATAACAATCGATTAAATCTTCGCGCTCCCGAAACGAATACAAGAACATAGTCATCGCGCCAACATCTAGTCCGTGTGTGCCTATCCACATCAAGTGGTTGAGAATACGGGTAATTTCGTCAAACATCACGCGGATATATTGGGCGCGAATGGGTGGCTTAATACCAAGTAATTTTTCTATCGCCATCACATAAGCGTGTTCATTGCACATCATGGACACATAATCCAGTCTGTCCATGTAGGGCACACTTTGATTAAATGGCTTACTTTCTGCCAGTTTTTCGGTGGCGCGGTGCAATAATCCAATATGGGGATCCGCCCTTTCAATGACTTCACCGTCTAATTCTAATACCAAACGCAACACCCCATGTGCGGCGGGATGTTGGGGGCCAAAATTCATGGTGTAATTGCGAATTTCAGGCATTCTGTTATTCCTTACCTTTTTTCAGGCATTTGAACTGTGATTAATTGATGTTACACATAAGCAATATAAAATGCCACGTCATTCCGGCGAATGCCGGAATCTCGTTAAAAATGTTATCTAAGGAACGTGCATGAAATAATTGGGGCAACCATAAAGGATTGCCCCTACGTCACGTGATGATTTGTAGGGGCAATCCCTTTGCGGTTGCCCAAAGTTGACTAAGTTGTTTCATGCACGTTCCTAAAATGCCGGTATTCTGGATTTTCGATCCCCCTGCCTCTGTAAGTCTGCTTTTGTGAAGGCGGGGGGGACAAGGTTTGCGTTCAAGACGGCAGTGTCGCGTCAGTGATTAACTTGACAATGTCATATTTCAATCAGAACCAAGTTTTTTCGTACAAGGTTCGCCTTGTACTCCTGAGCAAGAACCAAGTTTTTTTGTACAATCGAGTTTATACCGATTTAACGTAATTCATTGATTTACTTAAAATTCTCAGTTGGGTAAATGTCATAAAATCAAGCGCTTAAATTAAATCGGTATAATGTCTAATATTCGTCTTGTATTTCGATAATATGACATTGTCAAGTTAATTATGATGAAACTCTTCATCGTTTTAATATGGTTGACTATGATAAACGTTATCACCGTTATCATCAAAATCATTTTAATCACAGTTCAAATCTAATTGACATAACGGTTATCATGACGTACCACTCTAGGCACGAGTGTCCGCGGTTCTATACTCACCGGTTCATAAATAACCCGTTTCTTCTCAGGATCATAACGCATTTCAACATTGCCGCTGAGTGGAAAATCTTTGCGGAATGGATGCCCTATAAAACCATAATCGGTCAAAATACGGCGCAAATCGGGATGCCCGACAAATAAAACGCCAAATAAATCAAAGGCTTCTCTTTCATACCAAGTGGCAGAATTCCAAATACTCACCACTGAATCTATGCGCGGTGGCTCGCCTTCGGCAAAGGCTCGTACTCGTAAACGCTGGTTATGTTTAATGGATAATAAATGATACACAACGGCAAAGCGTGGCGAATCGCTATTTTCTTTATAAATGTTTTTGCTGACACCACGACTAAAGCCAGTACTGCTTGCTTGCTTGGTTTCCCAATCGGCTTGTCCATATTGAGAATAATCAACACCGCATAAATCCATTAACTGGGAAAAATCAAATCTATCGCGTAATGCCTGACACACAGTGAAAACATGCGCAGCTGGCACTTCCACTGTGAGTTCTTTGTATGCAATGTCCGCCTTTAGGGGGATATTGGCAAATCTTTCTTGTAGTTCGGCACGTAGCGTCTCAAGAGAATTAGCCATATCAGTTATCAGTTATCAGAGTTTTTAGTGGTCAAAAAACGGTGGTAAAATTTCAGGCTTCAAAAAAATCCGATTTTTTGAAAAAATCGGATTTCTAACCAAATTCAATATCTTGTTGACTATCCCATAAATTGTTGAAAAAACTTGGTTTCGAGGACTTCAAGTTTTTGTGTACAAAAACCTGATGCCCTTGAATGGATTTTCACGGATTTCAAATACGCTCAGTATATCACTTGAGTAGATGATGTATCTTTTTGTTAGCTTGCCTTGGCAATTGTGTTGGTACGCTTAATTTTATTTTGCAATTGCAATATACCATATAACAAAGCTTCAGCGGTGGGCGGGCAGCCGGGCACATAAATGTCAACCGGCACAATCCTATCGCAGCCGCGCACCACGGAATAAGAATAATGGTAGTAGCCGCCACCGTTGGCACAGGAGCCCATAGAAATCACCCAACGTGGTAGGGGCATTTGATCATACACTTTACGCAAAGCGGGGGCCATTTTATTGGTTAAAGTCCCCGCCACAATCATCACATCGGATTGACGGGGGCTGGGCCTAAACACAATGCCAAAGCGGTCAAGATCATAACGTGATGCGCCGGCCTGCATCATTTCGACAGCGCAGCAAGCCAAACCAAATGTCATAGGCCACATTGATCCGGTCCGCGCCCAATTAATGAGGCTATCCGCCGTGGTTGTGACAAAACCTTTTTCCAGCAGGTTTTCTATTCCCATTCGAGTGCCCCCTTTTTCCATTCGTAGATAAAACCAATAACCAATATCGCCAAAAATATCATCATGGCGATAAACCCAAACAGGCCAATGTCTTTGAATACCACCGCCCAAGGAAATAAAAAGGCAATTTCTAAATCAAAAATGATAAACAAAATGGCGACTAAATAATAACGCACATCAAACTTCATGCGTGCATCTTCAAAGGCTTCAAAACCACATTCATAAGGTGAGTTTTTTTCTGGATCAGGCCGACGAGTCCCTAGAAAAAAACCGAGGATGGGCATAATGATGCCTATCAACAAACCAATAATGATAAATAAAAGTATAGGTAAATAATTTTCTAACATAATTTATAGATGTCCTTGCCAGTGAACCACGCACAACATTATTTATTATATGACAAAAATCGTATAATGTATGTCAATACTTCACTATTTTTGTTAATAACGAATAGCGAATACTTCGGTTCCAATAATATTTAAAAAATGATTTAAAAAGGCACCCTTCAAAAATATCGGGGGCAACCATAAAGGATTGCCCCTACATACCCATTATTGTAGAGGCAATCCGTAGCGTAAGCCCTTTTCAGAATAAATGAAGGGTGCCCTTAAAAACAATAAATTATTTCAATATAATCTATCAGAATTTCCTTTGAGGTTAAGTTATAAAAATAGTCAGATTATTTAAGCAACTTCTTGAAAAAGAAGATAATAATTCGGTTAGGGGTATTCTTTATTAGCGAATATTTAAGTCTATGGTATCACTTAAAAAAATTTAGAGTTGCCTCGTTGTTTTAACGAGGAAAAAGGTGGGCAAACCAAAAGACGTTTGCCCACCCTACAAAATACCCGAAAATTTATGATTCCTTACTTATCCTCAAAGCGGCAATAGCCTGTGGATTGGCAACTAAAAAAAAAACGGACAAGCCACTCAAATGAGAGCCTGTCCGTTTTTATGATTGATAACGTTGAAAATTTCATTGCAAGAGTGCCTCATCCCCAAATTTTATTTGTCCGTTTTGCAACCCCACCACTTTTTGCGAAGCGGCTTGAGTTTCACCACCTTCAGTAAGACTTTCTCCCACCGCCACCAGTAACGTAAAAATCCCGCTACGCTGGATTAAGCGCGATCGGCACATTCCTATTTTCCGAATAATCAATGTAGCTCATTGATTTTGACTCCGCTGCTTGATGGGCACTTCAAAATAAAGTCTGTTATAAATCAATGATTTCTAAAAATGATCCGTTTTTTGGGAATGCGCCCTGCGTAAAACAGAGAATAACAACTGACACTGTTGCGGGAGCCAATTTGGGTGTGCCTGTCATAAACCGACAAAATCGTGATAATTTTCGACTTGAAAAGGCATGGGTTATCTAGTTGTCTGGCGGGAATTTTAAAAGCGGTTGAATGGTTTGAACAGTGAATAGATCAAGAGTCAGTTAGAAACCTTGAAGGTTTTGGAAACGCTTTACGGTTTTGCCTTAAATAGATTAATTTCGCGAATAACAAATAAACCAGCGTTAATGAAAAACAATGATTAGATAAGCCATTTGCCGCTCAAAATGGGCGAGGGTATTGGTTTGGATACCTAAAAATAATAATTTAACAGGAATTGATGATCGCGGTATGGTAAAAAGGAGGGATAACCCTTGCCATGATGACAAGGGTATAAAGAAAAAATGGTGCCGATGGCCAGACTCGAACTGGCACGGCCGAAGCCACCGCCCCCTCAAGACGGCGTGTCTACCAATTCCACCACATCGGCTTGGTAACTGGGTTATTTCGGTAAATCGTCCATAATGAACGAAACCTCAAACAAAATCTATTTATTACGATACCTCACTCAGAAGGTACGCTCGGAATTTCATTATCCGCAGGCGGTGTGTCGCCCATAGGTGGCAAATCGCCATTGCTTTCACTTGGTACAGGCACTTCTGATGTCGTCTGGGTTGTCGTTGGCTGCACCGTCTCCACCACACTTTTAGGCTCTATGCGCTGTATGGAAAAATAGGCAAGGATCAGACTTGTTATAAAAAAAGTCGTCGCCAAAACCGCCGTCGTGCGGCTCAGAAACGAACCGGATCCTTGACTGCCAAACACGGTTGCTGACGCGCCACTACCAAAAGCCGCACCGGCATCGGCTCCTTTCCCATGCTGGATTAATATCAATCCAATTAATCCCACACAGAGAAAAATGTGGAAAATCACTACAATCTCATGGTACATATTAATTAGACTAGCTACATTTTTGTAGACAAATTTTTGTAAACAAATAGGGCGACCTGTGCAATAAAACGGGTCAATAAGTGCTTACGTTAGGTTAACTTTTTGAGCAAGCTTTTTATTATTTAGTTTTTACTATATAAGAAAATCTTTTAGTCCACTTTTATAAATTATTATTGGCTCCCAATGGACGAGCCGCATGGTACTCTATTTAAAAATGAATGTCAACGGTTTTTTGGATATTAAATGCTTTTTATAAAAAAAATGACGCAAGCCGGTATTAAATTTTTATTTTCTTCAAATAGTTTGGCAGAATCAGTAGGGCAAAACCTTCAAGGTTTCCAAAACCTTGAAGGTTTCTAACTGTAAAAAACTCTATATTAATTTTTAACGACGACTTCACTGGCCCGCTTGGCAAATGGCCAAAAAATCATCAGCTTTCAATGAAGCACCGCCAATCAAACCGCCATCAATATCAGGCTTGGAAAACAACTCAGCAGCATTACTACCTTTCACGCTGCCACCATAAAGGATTTGCACTTTTTCAGCAACCCCACCATCTTGTTCTGCAATCCGCCCACGAATAAAGGCATGAACGTCCTGTGCTTGTTGAGGCGTTGCTGTTTTGCCTGTGCCAATAGCCCACACCGGCTCATAAGCTATCACAGATTTTGCCAAAGATGCAACCCCTTGCAAATTAATGACGGCATCCAATTGCCGCTTCACGACTTTTTCCATTTCGCCGGCTTCACGTTCTTCAAGCAATTCACCTACACATAAAATAGGAATTAAATTGGCCGATTGTGCTTTAGCAAATTTTTCGGCCACCAATTCATCGCTTTCACCGTATAAACTGCGTCGCTCTGAGTGACCCACTATAACATATTTGCAACTGAAATCCACCAACATACTGGCGGCGGCTTCTCCGGTGAATGCACCGGGATCTTGTTGAGAGACATTTTGCCCGCCCCATCCAATCGCCGTCCCTTTTAACAACTCGCTCACTTGTTGTAAATAAACAAATGGTGGGCACACGGCCACTTCGGCCCGTTGTACGCTGGCGATGTTTTGTTTAAGGCCCTCAATTAATGACTGGTTATTTTGGATGGAGCCATTCATTTTCCAATTGCCAACTACCAGTGATTGACGCATTTATTATTTACCTCATTAATTATATATAGATGGTAACTACTCAGCCCCAACGGGGCGAATTATTATAGCCTGGGGCAACGTCCCAGGTGCAGGTGTTTATGAAGTGGAGAGGGCGCTGCCCTGGGCTTTAATAAAGCGCCCTTTCAAGGCTGGGTAGTTACTATAGATGTTCAGTTCCCAGGGCGCAGCCCTGGGCTTTAATAAAGCGCCCTTTCAAGGCTGGGTAGTTACTATAGATGTTCAGTTCCCAGGGCGCAGCCCTGGGCTTTAATAAAGTGCCCTTTCAGGGCTGGGTAGTTACTATAGATGTTAAGTTCCCAGGGCGCAGCCCTGGGCTTTAATAAAGCGCCCTTTCAGGGCTGGTTTTTTTTGCCTATGGTCAAACCATTCTAGGTTTGGCAAACCTCTAATGGGGCGCATTCCTATTTTTCAAATCATCAAATTAATAACTCATTGATTTTGAGTCCGCTGCTTGATAGGCCAAAAAATAAATATTTGTTATAAATCAATGAATTATAAAAATGACTCATTTTTTGGAAATGCACCCCTTCTAATGTCAGGCACAGAATTTTTCAGTCTATACTTCGTTTTGTTGAAAAGGATGATAATGTGAACAGGTTATGGTTTATTTATCAAACCTTAACTAAATCAATCCATCAAATCCGGAAAGAAGTTGTACTGCCTGCACATACTGACGGCTAAGTTGGGAACGCATTATACAGATTTTTAGCAAACGCTACTACCATAAAATTTAAATTAACAATCCTGTTAGAAACCTTCAAGGTTTTTGCAACGCTTTACGGTTTTGCCCTAGAACGTCTATAGAAACTTCGGAAACTTTGATCGTTAATGATTTTACGTTGACGAACATTTGTTAAATGCCCAAAAGTTTTCCGACATTTTGAGTAACAATCAGAATAAGTATTAGAGATACTTGCTTGCAAAATAATCGGAAATCGGGAATTGAGAATTTAAAATGAGTATATAAATCTCAGGGCAATACTAAAAACTTGAAAAGAAAATGTTCCCCATCCCCCATTGAAAATCGAGCTTTGTCTTCATCGATTTAAGATTTTTCATGGCCGTTAAATGAAATGCGAAGGCCAGTAGGCATTATTCGTTATTCACGATTTGCGTATTTTTCATGGCCGTTAAATGAAATGCGAAGGCCAGTAGGCATTATTCGTTATTCACGATTTGCGTATTTTTCATGGCCGTTAAATGAAATGCGAAGGCCAGTCTTCATTATTCGCTATTCGCAATTTGCATATTTTCCATGGCCGTTAAATGAAATGCGAAGGCCAGTCTGCATTATTCTTTATTCGCGATTTGAATATTTTTTATGGCCGTTAAATGAAAGGGGCAACCGCGAGGGATTTCCCTACAATCAATATATAACTAAATTGTAGGGGCAATCCTTTATGGTTGCCCTTGGTATTTTATTATTTGGGAGTTGCCTAATTAATATTCCCCTTGGAGCGATCCCCTTTCTCCTTTCTTCAACGCCGCAAAATCGCAATCCATCGCCACAAATTCAACAGACTCGCCAACGAACTTGCCACATAAGTCAACGCACAAGCCGTGAGAATCCGTCGTGCCGCCCCTTGATCTTTGACAGAAATATATTCACCTTTCTTTAAAATCGGTAACGCACGTTTAAAACTTGCATCCCATTCTACCGGCAAAGTCACCAAATGCACAACCACTGAGGTACCCAAACTCGCTAATCCACCCAAAAACATCAATACCCCCGCAGCGGGGATACGCGCTACGATAGTAATAATCGGTATCATTATCATCAATCCCGCCCCAATTTTTTCCGCCGTCTGTGCCATACCAACCAATTTGGTGCGAACATGTAAAGGCTGATAGCCGACATGATCCTGAATCGCATGCCCTACTTCATGCGCGGCGGTGGCAACCGCTGTCAACGATTTGCCCTCCCAATTGGCCTGACTCAGGCGCACCGTTTTTTCTATAGGATCATAATGATCACCCAATTCAGTGACTTCCACCTTAATATGCGACATTTCCATTTGATCAAGCAAATGTTGGGCAAGTTCGCCACCCGTGCCGGGGAGATCCTCACGCGGCTTACTATATTTAGTTAAAATTTTTTTCGCCCAAATTTGGGGGCCGAAAATGACAGCGAGTAGCAGTAATAAAAGGATGAGAATGTGTATTTCAGTTATTCAATTATCAGTTATCAATTCCAAGCTAACGTTTTTTTGTGTACAAAAAACGGGAGCAAAGAAAATTTCTCCAAATTCAAAAAGCTCATATTATCAGGAGTACAAGGCGAACCTTGTACGAAAAACGGCAGAAGAATTTTCGTTCGTTTCAGAAGATGGGAAGGAGTACAAGGCGAACCTTGTACGAAACTGGGCGTGATTATTTTTTTATGCCCAAATTTATGCCCAAATTTTAGTGAATAGCCCAGGCGAAACCTGGGGAACGTTTAATAATTTATAAATAGCAAAACCTTCAAGGTTTCTAACTTATTTGCAAAACCGTAAAGCGTTGCAAAAACCTTGAAGG